>Ga0302127_10000088_pt1 | contig 40027 bp, 42 predicted proteins | sample CB4_SCM_MG_FD_204452 | JGI IMG/M metagenome (GOLD analysis project Ga0302127, IMG submission 204452) | Marine microbial communities from Western Arctic Ocean, Canada - CB4_SCM | ecosystem: Environmental > Aquatic > Marine > Oceanic | place: Canada: Western Arctic Ocean | collected 2017-09-24
TCGCAGCCGCCAGCAGGGATGGAAGCAGGGCCCGACGGTTCACGTCGTCGCGATACGGGGCCTCCATGGCGAACAGCACACCGGTGGCCGGTGCCTTGAAGACGGCAGCCACGCCGGCGGCGGCGCCAGCCGTGAGGAGGATCTTGACGTCATCGCGCCGCAGCCAGCGGCGGAAGCGATCCCGCACACCCAGTCCGATGGTTGATCCGGCATAGATGGATGGGCCCTCGAGCCCGAGCGCACCGCCCAATCCGATGGTCGTTATCCCGGCCAGGAGCTTGAGCGGAAGGTCTCGGAGGGGAAGGTTCGGGGAGCGTTCGTGGAATGCCCGATTGAACTCATCTGATGTGGATGCGGACATGGAGCGTCCGGCGTAGCGCAGGATCAGGCTCGCCAGGATCAGGCCCAGGCCGGGTGCGAGGGCGATCTGCCAGAGCGGCCGGTGCAGGACCCTTTCAAGCAGGACGGTGGCAGAGACGTATTCGAAACCGGCGATGACTATCGCCACGAGGGCTCCGGTGCCTATGGACAGCGCCAGCACGGGGGTGTCGCCGCGTGTGGCGATGCTGCGGAGCCGATTCACGGAGTTCTTCCTACACCCTCGGGTGGATGGATCCTCGGACGCCCAGCCGGACCCGGCCGATCCTCCACGCCGCTGACGGAGGCGGCAGACTGTGTGCATGCGTCGGATGCAACGAAGATCACGGGATCCCCTGGTGCGCGACCTGGTTGCCGCCCTTGACCCGGAGAGGGTGCAGGTCGACGATGTCGCCCGACGCCTCTACAGCAGGGATGCCTCGGTGCTACGTGGCGGGCGGGCCGGCGTGATCTGCTTTCCCGTGACCACCGCTGAGGTGTCGGCGTGCGTGGTGGCCGCTGTGGCCCACGGCCGCGACTTCGTGGCGCGTGGTGCAGGAACTGGACTGGCGGGTGGAGCGGTGCCCTGTGACGAGCCGGTCATGATCGTGCTCACCCGCATGGACCGCATCCTGGAGGTGGACGAGTCGCGACGGCTGGCATGGGTGGAGCCGGGGGTCGTGAACCTGGACCTCAGCCGGCATCTGGGCGGCACCGGCCTCCACTTCGCCCCGGATCCCTCCAGCCAGCAGTCCTGCACGATCGGCGGGAATGTCGCCAACAACTCCGGAGGCCCGCACTGCCTGTTGTATGGGGTGACCAGTGCCCATGTCCTGGCCGTGGAGGTCGTCCTGCCTGATGGTGAGGTGGTGGTGCTGGGCAATGAGGAAGGCGACTCTGTCGGCTACGACCTGCGGGGGGCCTTTGTGGGTGGGGAGGGAACCCTCGGGATAGCGACGCGGATCTGTGTCCGCCTGACCGAGGATCCACCGGAGGTGGCAACCCTCCTACTGGACTTCATGAGCGTGGGCGCGGCCGCCGAGACCGTCAGCGCCATCATCGCCGCTGGAATGATCCCGGCCGCCCTCGAGATGATGGACCAGCAGGTGGTGGAGGCCGTCGAGCCATTCGTGAACGCCGGATATCCGACCGACGCCGCCGCTGTGCTCATCGTGGAACTCGACGGGCAGCCGGCCGGCGTGGCCGACGAGATCAGGCGTATCCGGGAGCTGGCCAGCACCCATGGAGCACGGTCGGTGCGTGTTGCGGCCGACGAGGGGGAGCGGGAACGAATCTGGAAGGGACGAAAGAGTGCCTTCGGGGCCATCGCGGTGATCAAACCCGACTACTACCTGAACGACACGGTGATACCCAGGACCAAGCTGGCCGAGGTGGTCGAGCGCATATACGAGATCGTGGAGGAGCAGGACCTCATTGTCATGAACGTCTTTCATGCGGGAGACGGAAACCTCCACCCGCTGCTCCTATTCGACGCCAGGGAGGAAGGGGTGATGGAGCGCGTGCTGGCCGCCGGGGAGGAGATCGTGCGTGTTTCGGTGGATGCCGGTGGGGTCCTGTCCGGTGAGCACGGCATCGGGCTGGAGAAGAAGCGCTTCATGTCACTGCAGTTCAGCCCCGCCGACCTGGAGGCCCAGAGCCGGTTACGGGCGGCGTTTGATCCGGACGGTCGCGCCAATCCGGCCAAGGTACTGCCGAGCGGCGCCTCGTGTGGCCACGTGACCAGCCTCGGCCGCCTGCCTGAGGGGACATGGGTATGACCGTCGGAGATGGCCGCATGGAGGCCTTCCGTTCCGAGGTGGGCGACTCCGGTGCGGTCTGCGTGCGGGGAGGTGCCACCCGTTGGGGGGTCGGTGGCGGATCCGCTGGTGCACGCGAGGTATCGGCACCCGTCGGGATAATGGCCCTGGAGCCTGCCGAGATGACGGTCATGGTCGGGGCCGGCACGACCCTTACGGAGCTGGCCGGTGAGTTGGCGGTACACGGCCTGGAGGTCGGCATGGATGGACCGCAGGGTTCGACGGTGGGAGGTGCCCTGGCTGTGGGCCGAAGTGCGTTGCGTCGGCGAAGGGTTGGGCAGATCGCCGACGTCCTCCTCCAGGCGGACTGCGTGGGAGCCGACGGCGTGGCCTTCACCGCCGGGGGCCCGACCGTGAAGAACGTGACCGGCTACGACCTCTGCCGACTCCTCGTCGGGTCGCTGGGAACCCTTGCTCTCGTGGGGCGGGTCATCCTGCGAACCCGTCCCGTGCCCGTCTGCTCGGTCTGGTTGGCCGGAGAGGTGGAGCCCGACCTGGTCTTGGAGGCCACCTACCGGCCGGCGAGTGTCCTGTGGGACGGCGCCCGGACCTCGGTGCTGCTGGAAGGACACGGAGCGGATGTGGACCAGATGGTCGAGACGCTGGCGCGCCTCGGTCTGGTGCCTGCCGAGGCACCCGTACTGGCGCCGGGTCGGGGGCGTTGGAGCGGACTATTGCCAGATGGCGGGGTGCTGGAGGTCGGCTCCGGGGTGGTCCACCAACCTGACGACTCCGGCCCACCGATCGTGTCCGAGGGCGTCCTCAACCTTGCGGCGCGGATGCGGGCGTCGTTCGACCCTTCGGGTCGACTGAATCCGGGTCGGGACCCATACTCGAGGGCGGCATGACTGTCCTCGGCCCTCTTGGCCTTTCAGGTGATTCCCTTGCCGCCTGTGTGCAGTGCGGCCTCTGTCTGCCGCACTGCCCCACGTATCGGGTGACCGGCGACGAGAGCCGTTCGCCGCGTGGCCGGATCTCGTTGATGGTTGCAGCCGAGCTCGAAGGAGCTCCCATGGACAGCGAGTGGTTGGCATCCATGTCGACCTGTGTGCAGTGTCTGGGGTGTGAGACGGCGTGTCCTTCGGGGGTGCCGTTCGAGGAGCTCATCTCCAGGACACGTGCCGTCATGTCCAGCAATCGCCGGCCGCCACTCAGGATCCGACTCGGCCTCCGTCTGCTTGGCCGGCCCCGACTGCTCAGATGGGGGGTGAGCGTCCTGGCGGTGGCCCAGCGGCTTCACCTGGTTCCACGGACCGGCCTTCTGCCGGCCCGCCTACCCCTGGGCCGCCGCCGCCGATCGGCGCCCGGTGGTGACCTGTTGGTCTTTACGGGCTGCGTGATGGATGCCTGCCAACCTGAGATCCATGACGCAGTGGAGGATGTCCTGGTAGCAGGGGGCCGCAGCGTTGAACGCACCGGGGCGGCCGTGGGCTGTTGCGGGGCGCTGCACGCCCACGCTGGTCTGCACGAGGAGGCGGTTGCCCGGGCCGGGATGGTTATCGCGGCACTGCCCGGAGATCGGCCCATCCTCGTGGATTCGGCCGGGTGTGGCGCTGCGTTGAAGCGCTACGGGGGACTTCTTGGGACGCCGGCTGCTGCAGCCTTCTCAGCCAGGGTCTTCGACGTGCACGAATGGCTGGCCGCGAATATGGAGGTACTGCCGGAACCGTCGGGCCGATCATCTGAACCGGTGGTGGTCCAGGATCCGTGCCACCTACGCCACGCCCAGGGTGTCCACGGTGCGGTCCGCGACGTGGTGGGCCCCTACGCCACCCTTGTCGAGCTGGATGACGAGGGCCTCTGCTGTGGTGCCGGGGGAGCATTCCAGATGATGGAGCCGGAACTGGCCACCGAGGTCCGCGGGCGCAAACTGGCCGCCATTGGACGTGCCTTCGAACGATCTGGGGCCCGTACGGTGATCAGCGCCAACCCCGGCTGTGCCATGTACCTCGAAGCCGCCGGACTGGAAGTGAGGCACCCGATGGAAGTTGTCGCAGAGGCACTGGAGGATCGCCGTGGCCGGTGAGTTCGCCGAGATCAGGGCCCGCTTGGAAGCCATCTCCGAGGAGATGTCCGACCTTGCGATAATGCGCCTGCGCGAGTCGATCGATGCGGGCGGCACCGAGTTGCCCGTCGACGAGCGGAGGCTCACCCGGGCGCGCCGTGCGGTGGACAAGGCGGTGCACCTGCTGGAGGAGCCCGACGACGCCGGCTGGTGAGACGCCCGTCAGCGTCGCAGGGCGGATCAGACGCTCACCAACGGGATGAGGGTTCGCCCGTCCTCCTCCCGGACCACCTCGAGACGGTGACCCCGCTCCACCCTCCCGTAGAGGGTCGTGCGCTGTTCGAGTGTCCGACCCAACGGAGCCACCAGGCCCTCGAGGTCCTCCTGACGGACCTGCTGTCCGTGCTGGGCGCCGGCGGCACGCGAGATGTTCTCGTCTATGAGGGTCCCACCAAGGTCGTTCACCCCGGCCTGGAGCAACTGTCGGACTCCGTCGAAGCCGATCTTCACCCACGAGGCCTGGATGTTGTCGATGAGGCCGTGGTACGCGATGCGCGCCACCGAGTGCATCAGCAGGTTCTCCCGGAAGGTCGGCCCCCTGCGTGCCTTTCGTTGCAGGTAGATGGGGGAGGCCATGTGCACGAAGGGCAGGCCGACGAACTCGGTGAACCCACCCGTCTCCTCCTGGAGGTCACGGCACCGCAGCAGGTGGCGGACCCAGTGCTCGGGCCGCTCGATTGAGCCGAACATGATGGTGATGTTCGATGCGATCCCGACCCCGTGGGCGGTGCGATGGGCCTCGAGCCACTCCTCGCTGTTGATCTTGTCCGGACAGAGTTCCGCCCGGACGTCGTCGTCGAGGATTTCGGCTGCTGTGCCCGGAAGGGATCGCAAGCCGGCCTCCTTGGCACGACGCAGGTAGTCGGCCAGCGGCTCGCCGAGCCGATTGGCGCCCTCGGTGACCTCCAGGGCGGTGAAGCCGTGTACGTGGATGTCAGGTACCGCATCGCGGACAGCGCGCGTCACGTCTATGTAGTAGTTGCCGTCGAAATCAGGATGGATCCCACCCTGTAGGCACACCTCGGTGGCACCCATCCGGGCGGCATCGGCTGCCCGGGAGGCGATCTCGTCCATCTCCAGGAGGTACGGGGTGCCCCTCAGGTTCAGCGAGAGAGGCCCCTTCGAGAAGCCGCAGAATCGACATTTGTAGGTGCAGACGTTCGTGTAGTTGATGTTGCGGTTCGCGACCCAGGTGACGGTGTCGCCTACCGCCCTGCGGCGCAGCTCGTCGGCCACCTCGGCCACGGCGGCCACCTCCGGGCCGCGTGCCGCGAAGAGGGCCAGCAACTCGTCGCGTCCCGCCTGCTGTCCGTCCACGACGCCGTCGAGCACCTCGCGGAGGTGCCCGCTGGCGCCAGCCGTCGCTGGCACGAGGGTGGGCGGGCTGATCGGGCTTCCGGAGTACCACGCAGTGGAGCGGTGCCCGACCTGGCGTACCTCGGCGCCGTCTGATGCGGTGATCATCTCGATCTCCTCGGGGAACACCGCCCCGGGATCGTCACGGCCCATGCCCTCGGCGTCGCTCCGGTCCATCACGTGGAAGCGGAGGTCCTCGTGGATCCAGCGATCAGGGTCACGGACGTACTCCGGGTAGACGGTGAGTCGTGGCGCGAGGGTGTGGCCGCGCCCCTCGGTGACCTCCCGGAGGCGATCCAGGTGGGGCCAGGGGCGTTCAGGATTCACGTGGTCGGCGGTGACCGGTGAGACGCCGCCCCAGTCGTCGATGCCTGCATCCAGAAGGGGCCCGAAGTCGTCTGACAGGTTGGGTGGCGCCTGGAGGTGGATCTCCGGGGGGAGGATCAGGCGGGCCAGGGCTATGGCCTCGAGGTACACGTCGGTCGGGCATGGGGGAGCGGAGTGCATTGCCGTGCCCGCCTTGGGCAGGAAGTTCTGGACGATGACCTCCTGCACGTGGCCATGGCGCCTGTGGGATGCGGCGATCGCCTCAAGTGCCTCGATTCGGTCACTACGGTCTTCCCCGATTCCTACGAGGATCCCCGTCGTGAAGGGGATGGCCAGTCGGCCGGCGGCTTCGAGGGTCTCGAGGCGGCGGCTCGGCTCCTTGTCCGGTGCGCCCCGATGGCAGTCCAGGTCGGATCGGAGCGACTCCAGCATCATTCCCTGGGAGGGGGCGACCCTGCGCATTGCCGTGAGCTCGTCGACGTACAGGGCGCCGGCATTGGAGTGGGGGAGGAGACCCGTCTCGTCCAGCACCAGTTGGGCCATCTCAGCCAGCAGGTCCACGGTCGTGGCGTGTCCGTGGCGCTCCAGCCAGTCGGCGGCGACCGGGTAACGCAGTTCCGGACGCTCACCGAGTGTGAAGAGGGCCTCGTGGCAGCCGGCGGCTGCTCCAGCCCTGGCAATGTCGAGGACCTCCTCGGTAGAGAGGTAGGGGGCCTCCAGGCGGGCCGGGGGCTGGGCGAACGTGCAGTAACCGCAGCGGTCCCTGCAGAGCATGGTGAGTGGTATGAACACCTTGGGGCTGTAGGTGATCCGGGTTCCGTGGTGTAGGTCGCGGATCTCCCTGGCTGCGGCGAGGAGTTCCTCGCCGTGCAGTTCCTCGTGGGGGCTTGTCATCGATGTGCTCCTGTGGTCTCGGTCATGCGTCCCGGTCCGGGGCGGCTTCGGATGTGCTGGGCCCCGACCGTCTCGTGGCAGGCAGGGCAGGAAACGGCCTGTTCAAGTGGCGTACCGCAGGCGTCGTGCACGAGCAGGGTGGGAGGGCCGTCAACGGCATACCAGAGGTCGCCCCACCGCATGAGGGCCACGAGGGCGGGCGAGAGGTCGGCGCCCTTGGCTGTGAGCCGGTATTCGTGACGGATCGGGCGGTCCTGGTACGGCACCCGGTGAACGATCTCGAGCTCGATCAGGCGCTGGAGCCGATCGGTCAGGAGGTTCCGTGCGATTCCGAGGTCGGAGCGGAGCTGCTCGAAGCGTCGGACCCCGCGGAAGAGGTCCCGAAGGATCAGGAGGGTCCAGCGGTCGCCGACTGCGGCAAGGGTGGCCGCAATGGAACAGCCCTCGTCGACAGGCTGGTCTGGCATTCCCGGAGCGTAGCAGTCAGTTGCTAAATGCAACTGACTCGGAGGTGGAAGCCTCCTGCGGGAGTCAGAAGGTGGCGGCCTTGGCTTCCAGGTCGACGAGGAGATCGTCGAAAGAGGCCACGAAGGCAGCAACGCCCTCCTCCTCTAGAACCCGGGCCACGTCGTCGAGATCCACACCTGCATCGGCCACTGCCCTCAGGACGCCATGGGCGGCGGACGGGTCAGCGTCGATGGTCCGGGCAACGGTCCCGTGGTCCTCGAATGCCTCGAGGGTGGCGTCTGGGAGGGTGTTGACCGTGTCGGGGCCGATGAGGGTGTCGACGTACAGCGTGTCCGGATACGAGGGATTCTTGGTCGACGTGGAGGCCCAGAGTGGTCGCTGCACCCGTGCCCCTCTAGCCACCAGCGCATCCCAGCGTGGACCGCTGAACATCGAGCGGAACATCTCGTAGGCCACCTGGCCCTGGGCCACAGCTGCGCGACCCCGCAGGGCCAGTGCCGCTGGGCTGCCCAACTCGTCGAGCCGCCGGTCCACCTCGACGTCGGTGCGGCTGATGAAGAACGACGCCACCGAGGAGACCCCTGAGAGGTCTCCGGAGCAGGCCTCCAGGCCCGACATGTAGGCCTCCATCACGTCGGAGTAGCTGTCCAGCGAGAAGATCAGGGTGACGTTGATGCTCCGCCCCTCCGAGATCATCTGGCGGATCGCCGGGATCCCGGCGGCGGTGCCCGGGATCTTCACGTACAGGTTGGGTCGGTCCAGACGTTGGTCCAGTTGGCGGGCGGCGACCATGGTGCCTTCGGTGTCGGGGGCCAGCCGGGGATCGACCTCGACCGAGACGTAGCCGTCGAGGCCGTCTGATTCCTCGTGGACCGGCCGCAGGATCTCTAGGGCGTCATGGATGTCACGTACCACGAGCTCCCAGTAGCTCTCCTCGACGCTGCATCCGGATTCGGTGAGGGACCGGAGCTGCTCGTCGTAGGCGTCGGTGCCGGTCATGGCCTTCTGGAAGATCGACGGGTTGGAGGTGATGCCGCGTGCTCCGCGGTCCACCCAGCCCTGCAGTTCACCTGAGACGATCCAGCTGCGCCTGAGGTTGTCAAGCCAGGGGCTCTGGCCCTGCTGGTTGAAGAGGTCGTGGAGTCGGTTCATCACACCATCCGCATCGGTTCAGGTTCCAAGGAGCGATTCTGCGGCAGCCACTACAGCTGTGGGGGTGATCCCCAGACCCGCCATGGCCTGGTCTCCCGGCGCTGAGGTGCCGAAGCGGTCGATGCCGACGCATCTGTCGGCCCAGCGCTCCCATCCGAACGTGACGCCGGCCTCCACCGACACGGTGGGAATCCCGTCAGGCAGCACCGAGGACCGGTATCCGTCAGCCTGCTCGGAGAAGAGTTCGGTGCACGGCATCGAGACCACGCGCACGGAGCGACCTGCGGCCGTGAGGGTCGCAGCTGCGTCAAGGGCGACGGCCACCTCGCTGCCTGTTCCGATCAGGACGACCTCGGGATCGCCTTCCGGGTCGGCCAGCACGTAGGCGCCGCGCAGGACTGCGTCGTGGTCGGTGGATCCGGCCAGGACCGGCACGTCCTGGCGGGTCAGGAGGAGGGCGACCGGGCCGTCGGCCCCGACGATGTAGCGCCACGCTGCAGCGGTCTCGTTCGCATCGGCAGGTCGGAAGACTCTGATACCGGGCATTGCACGCAGCGCTGCCGCATGCTCCACCGGTTGGTGGGTGGGTCCGTCCTCGCCCACGCCGACCGAGTCGTGGCTCCAGACGAAGACTGTCCGGGCACCACTCAGGGCAGCAAGGCGAACGGCCCCACGCATGTAGTCGCTGAAGACCAGGAAGGTCCCGTTGACCGGGAGCATTCCGCCGTGGAGGGCCATGCCGTTGCAGATGGCACCCATGGCGTGCTCGCGGACACCGAAGTAGACCTGTCTGCCCTCTGGGCAGTCGGGGCCCTGTACGCCATGGTCCTTTATGGTCGTACCGGTGTTGCCGGTCAGGTCGGCGCCGCCACCGATGAGGCCCGGCACGACGTCCAGGAGCGCCTGGAGACAGGCATTGCTGGCCTTGCGCGTCGCTACCGCACCGCCGGCATCCCAGGTGGGGAGCTGGTCCGCCCAGCCGTCCACGCCACGCCCGGTCTGTGCGGCATCCCATATGGCACGGTCTCCTGTGAAGGAGGCGAGGCGTTCCTCCCAGGCTCTGCGTGCATCGCCGCCTCGACGACCGGTCGCCCGATACTGCTCGAGCACCTCATCGGGAACCCAGAAGGCCTGGTCCTCGGGAAGGCCCATCCGACGCTTCGTCTCGGCGATGCCGTCGTCGGTGAGCGAGTAGCCGTGCACGGCGGAACTGTCCACATCCGGTGATGGGTGGCCGATGTGGGTTCGTAGAACTATGAGCGATGGTCGATCCGTGACCGCCATTGCGTCGCGGATGGCGCCCTCCATGGCGTCGAGGTCCTCGGCGGCATCGCCCAGATCGATGACGTGCCAGCCGTAGGCCCGGAACCTTGCAGGTGCATCATCCGAGAGGGCCAGCTCTGTCGGGCCGTCGATCGTGACGTGGTTGTCGTCATAGACCGCCACCAGGCGCCCGAGTCCCTGATGGCCGGCCAGCGAGGCCGCCTCGTGGGAGATCCCCTCGGCAAGGTCGCCGTCGCCGCAGATGACGAAGGTGTGGTGGTCACTCAATTCGGAACCGAATCGGGCACGGAGGTTCCGCTCAGCCATCGCCATGCCCACTCCGTTGGCGAAACCCTGGCCCAGCGGTCCGGTGGTGACCTCGACACCCGCCGTGTGCCCCACCTCCGGGTGACCCGGCGTGGCCGAACCCCACTGCCGGAAGTTGCGTATGTCGTCAAGCGTCAGACCGTGGCCGGTCAGATGGAGCATGGAGTAGAGGAGAATCGAGGCGTGCCCCGCCGAGAGGATGAACCGGTCACGGTCGGGCCACGTCGGGTCCGCAGCGTCGTAGTTCAGGATCCGCGTCCAGAGGACATGGGCCAACGGGGCAAGGGCCATGGCCGTCCCCTGGTGGCCGGAACGCGCTGCGTGCGGAGCGTCCATGGCGAGGCCACGAACGACGCCGATGGCGAGCGTTTCCAGCGAGGAATCGAAGCCCGATCCGTTGGTCCCGGAGTCCGTCATCGTTCCACCTCGGCCAGGGCCCTCAAGGGCCAGTGTCCCTGCATGTCGCGGGCACCATAACCGCCACCTCAGCCCACCTCTGCGACGGTGCTCGGCGCGCCGCGATCCTCCAGCGGATCATCCGTTCCAAGCATGAGGGCCGAGGCCGTGAAGCCATGCAGATGGTGTAGTCCCCCTACTGGTCCGATCTCTCCAGCGCAGTGCATTCCCGCCACGTCCGTCGTCCCCAGACGGTCCACGAACTGGCCGGCGTCGTGACCCGGAGCGCCGAACAGGTGGCTTCCCCGTCCATTACAGGTGAAGACAATGGCGCTCTTCGCCCGGTGGCGGCGGAGCCGGGATGACAGGTCGCGACCCGCCGAGGCGGCATCACGGACCTGGAACTGGACGGTGGTGCCAACCTCGACCCTGGCACCAATGGCCACAGCCCCGGATTCCCGGTCGGCACCCAACACACCCCGGATCAGGAAATCCCCGGTTCCGAAGGTCGACCTGTTCTCGTCGATCACGATCCCCACGTGTAGTCCGTTGCCCTGACGCTCATCGTCGGGAAGCGAGGAGATGACCTCCTGGAGGCGGCGGAGGGCGGGTTGACCACCAAGGGTCAGGATCAGGTTGGCCTCCGCACCTGTGACTACGAAGGGATCACCAACAGGACGGCAGCCCTGGGCCACGAGCGGCACCGCACCTATCCCCGGTGGCAGGACCAGGGCCACGGCACCATCTGAGAACACATCGTCGTCCAGCACAAGGCGGTTGCCGCCGGGGCGATCGGCTGCCGAGGCCAGACCGCCGATGACGGTCACGTCTGGAGGTACCGAGGCGAGCAGTGCGTCGGCATCGAAGCCGAATGGGTCGGCGACGAGCAGCACGCTGCTGCCGGCCTCGAGATCGGCTGGTAGGCGGCCGGCGTCAAGACGGATCGGTCTGACCGGCCCGGTGCGGCCGACCCACAGAACCATGCCGGGGGCCTGTTCGATCTCCTGGCGATGGGCCAGGACCGCTCCGGCGCTACAGGCCAGAAGATGCCGGGGTGCCAGGGTCTGCAGGACTGTGCGGGCAATGTCTGCGGACCGCCCGACATGCGACGGGGAGAGGAACATCACGGCGACGTCCGGGCCGGGGCCCAGTCGGTCAAGGACCTGCCCGGCCACCTCACCCACCGCATGTGCGGTGTCGGGGTGCCCTGACATGGCAACTGCGTAACTCACCGGTGTGCCGCCGGTTAGGTGGGCGACGGCGGGAGCAGGGTGAAGGGCACGATCGTGGGGATCCCCTGGTCTATGCGACAGGTTGCCTCCACCGTGCCGAACTCCTCGAACACCAGCTCCGCCCGGACGAGGCGGTAGCCGAACTTTCCGGGATTGACCTCGATTGGTTGGACGTTGCGCGCCAGCTGCTCCCCATCGCGGGTGAAGACCACCTCGAGGACGGAACTGCCGGTGTGGTCGGCTGGACAACGCACCATGACCAGGAGGTGGGGAGACCAGGTCACCGGGACCGGATCCGGTGATGTGGCGCTGAACTGGATTCCGGTCAGGTCGATGTGCGTGGCGCCCCCATCCACCTGCCTGAGTTCCAGTCCCTCGAAGAACAGGGCTGCGAGAATCTGCATGGGTTGAACCTAGACCAGATGGTCCAAGCCCTAACATGACGCCCCGTGAACCGGCGCCTGCTGCTACCCCTGCTCCTCCTCACGGTGGCACTCCTGGCTGGAGTGCAGGCACAGCGCACGGACCGTGCTGCGGCGACCTATACGCCATCGAACGCCATGTCGGGTGCCCGTGTCGTCACGCCACTTTTCTCGGTACGCCGGGTTCCGGAGTTCCTGCAGGCGCCGACGGCGGACCGGAACCTCACCACCAGCCTGAACGGAGTGGTCACGGACCTGCCTGAAGGCACCTGCTTCGAGGTCGCCGAGCACGGTCGGCGGCTCTACAGCATGAACGCCGACAATGCGATGGCACCGGCAAGCACACAGAAGCTCCTCACCGCGATGGCAGCCCTGCTCCATCTGGGGCCCTCGACTGTGTTCACAACCCGGGTCGTGGCAGAGGTGCCTGTCGTCGACGGTGTCGTGGACGGCGACGTCTGGCTGGTGGGCGGAGGCGATCCGCTCCTGATGACCAGCGGGTACGCCTCACGATTCGATGACCCCGAGCCCTATACGGAGCTGGCCGCCCTTGTCACAGCGTTGGTGGATGCCGGCGTGCGGGAGATCGCCGGCGGAATCGTGGGCGACGAGTCGCGCTATGACGCCATCCGCTACCTCGGAACCTGGCCCGACCGCTTCAAGCCCGGCTGGTCCATCCAGTCCGGTCCGCTCAGCGCCCTCAGCGTGAACGATGGCTTCGAGCTGTGGGATCCGGTGAATACCGCATCGTCCCTCTCCGTGCCGGCCAGGGATCCGGCGGCGAATGCAGCAGGACTACTCGACGATCTGCTGGAGGCCGAGGGGGTGGTCGTACGGCGCCGCCCCGACTCCGGTCGGTCTCCGTTGCACCCGGGGATGGTCACCCTGGCGTCGATTACGTCCCAGCCGGTGAGCCTCCTGGTTCGACAGATGGTGGTCGAGAGCGACAACACCACCGCCGAACTACTGGTGAAGGAGATGGGGCGCACGCCGGCCGAACGGGGCACGACCGTGGCCGGCCTGGCCGTCATGCTCGACACGCTGGAGCGGGCGGGCCACCGGATTGGAGAGGTCCTCCCCTGGGACGGGTCCGGTCTGGACCCCGACAACAGGCTGACCTGCTCGGTCCTGGTCGACGTGATGGAGGACGACCTGCACGGAAGCCTTCTCGTGGACTCCCTGCCGTTGGCGGGGGAGAGCGGAACAATGAAGAAGCGATTCGTGGGGACGGCTGGCGAGGGCCGGGTGAGGGCCAAGACGGGGACCCTGCGTGGGGTGACCAGCCTGGCCGGGGTGGTCGACACGCCTGCCGGGCGTCGGCTCGCATTCGCCGTGATCAGCAATGGGGAACTGCCCTTTGAGATCAGGGACCTCCATGAAGGGGTCGTACTCGCACTGCTCTCCTATCCGGCCGGACCCGGCGTTGAGGCACTCGGCCCGCTGCCGGTGGTGGGCTGAGCCTCGCCCGAGACTCGTAGGTTGCCGATGCTTCCACTGGGAGCGGTCCTGCTTCCGACCGGCGTCATGCCGCTTCATCTCTTCGAGGAGCGGTACCGCCACATGATCGTGGACGTGCTGGCTGCCGACCGCGAGTTCGGAGTGGTCCTGATACGCCGTGGCTCGGAGGTGGGGGGCGGCGACCTGCGATGTGACGTGGGTACCCGTGCACGGGTAATGGAGGCCAGGGAATCGCCGGATGGCCGGTGGGCCGTGACGGTGGTCGGGCTGCAGCGGATCCGCGTGGACCGGTGGTTGCCGGATGACCCCCACCCCGTCGCCGACGTGAGCCCCATGCCGGACCGTCCGGGGCCGGGCGTACCCGAGTCCGCCTACAGGTCCCTCGAGTCCCGTCTCCGGCATCTACTGGCTGGCCTGTCCGAGCTCGGGGATCTCGTTTCGCCCTCCACATTCGATCTCGCCGATGATCCGGGACTCGGAACCCTCCAGATGGCGGCATTGGGTCCCTTCACCTCCTACGACCGGCAAAGGCTCCTTGAAGCCGATCTCGCTTCGGGTCGCTGCCAACTCCTGGATGAACTGCTCGATGATTTCCAGATGGTCGTCGACCATCGTCTGGGGCCGGAACGTGGGAACGACGGGCCTGCTGCCGGGTCCTCCGGGTAACGTGGTCGCCCCATGGGACCCGATCGATTCTCACCTGGCCGGGCCGCCGGCGACCTTCCGGGCCTACTGAAGCGCTACGTCCGACAGGAGACCGTCGAGCCCCTCCGTGCCGCCGGTCGGTTCCTGGTGTTCGGCCTGCTCGGGGCATTCTTCCTCGGCCTCGGCGTGGTGCTGCTGGCAGTGGGTGGCCTGCGTGGCCTCCAGTCCTCCGGGCTCCTCGACGGCTCGTGGTCCTGGGTCTCGTACCTGGCGTCGGCGGCGGTCCTGACCGGGGTAGCGGCCATCACGGTGTCGCGTATCGGCGGGCGGAAGAACCTCGATGGCTGAGGATCGCATCACCAGGGACGACCTGGAGGCCGAGCTGCGTGCGGTCGTCGGGGATCCTGAAGGCCCGATCGTGCGTGGCCGTCCGACTCTGCTGGCAGTGGCGGCGGTAACGGCCGTTGCCATCGTCGGCCTCGTCTACTTGCTGGGGAGACGAGCCGGCCGGCTCCGGTCCACCGTTGTAGAGGTCCGTCACTTCTGATGTCGGCAATGGCCTCGACGCTCCTGGGACGAGGGATCCGCCGCGGGCTTCTGGGCGGCCAGAGGCGATGGCTCGGGATCCTGCTGCTGGTCCTCGTCGGTCGCCTTGTCCGAGTGGCGACCGGGCGGCGCAGCGCTGTGCAGAGCACCCGCCTCGAGTTGGGTGAGACCCTCGAGGTTAGGCATATGGCCAGCGGAGACGCCGGCCGATGATCATCCAGTTGCGAAACCCTCAGCGCACCGTCGAGATGGAAGGGCCAATGGCGGTCACCGCCCTCCTCGTACGCCTGGACATACCCCGTGAGTCCGTACTCGTGATCCGCGACGGCACCCTGGTTCCCGGAGACGCCATGCTCGGTCGAGACGACAGCATCGAGATCCGTTCGGTGATCTCGGGAGGCGCACGTTGAAGTGCCGGGTGTGCCGGGGTCCGGCGGTGATAGACGTACGGCGCCACAACGCCAACTTCTGCGGGGAGCACTTCCTCCGACACTGCCGGGACCAGGTGGCCAAGGCGATCAGGAAGCACCAGATGCTCCAGGAAGGGGACCGTGTCCTCGTGGCGGTCTCCGGAGGCAAGGACTCCCTTGCCGTCTGGGACATCCTGCTTGATCTCGGCTACGAGGCAGATGGCCTGTATCTAGGTCTTGGTATCGACGGTTACAGCCCGGAGTCCGAACGCTTCGCACGGGCGTTCGCTGAGAGCCGGGGCCTGTCGCTCGAGGTCGTGGACCTCCCGTCCGACTACGGCTACGACATCCGCAGCGCGGCACGGGCATCGAAGCGGGTTCCCTGTAGCGCCTGCGGTCTGTCCAAACGGCACCTCTTCGACGAGGCCGCCGGGAGGGGTGGTTATGACGCACTGGCAACCGGCCACAACCTCGACGACGAGGCCGCAGTGCTGTTCGGAAATGTGCTCCAGTGGCAGGGCGAGTACCTGGGCCGCCAACAGCCGGTACTCAACGCCGGCGACGGCTTTCCCAGGAAAATCAAGCCGCTGGTCCGTCTGGGGGAGAGGGAGATGGCCGCCTACTGCGTGCTGAGCGGCATCGACTACATGGTCGAGGAGTGCCCGATGGCTGTGGGCAACAAGCACATCGGTTACAAGGAGGCCCTCAACTCCATCGAGGAGCGTTCGCCGGGAACCAAGCACGCCTTCTACTTCGGGTTCCTGGATCGGGCGGCCGACCTGTTCGTGCCGTCCGCCGATGACCGCATCGCGATCGGCGCCTGCACCCGGTGTGGTGCCCCTACCGGCGCCGAGGTCTGCGCCTTCTGCCATCTCCTGGAGCGATCCGGCGGTCACCTTCCCGAGGATGCGCAGGCCGTGCCCGTGAAACTGGGTCGTCGCGGACCGGAGGACCTGTAGTGGCCGGCGTGTTCGTCGAGGGCGACCAGGTCCTCCTGGTTGACCGCAAGCAGCGCCGTTACCTCATTGCGCTCTCGGGTGGAGCCGAGTTCCACACCCACACCGGCGTGCTCGACCATGACACGATCATCGGAGCCGACGAGGGGGTGTCGCTGCGATCCACCCGCGGTGGCATCTTCACGGCATTTCGTCCGACGCTTGCCGACTTCGTGATCAAGATGCCCCGAGGTGCCCAGGTCATCTACCCGAAGGATCTTGGCCCGATCCTGATGCTGGCCGACGTATTTCCGGGCGCACGGGTCCTCGAATCGGGGATCGGCTCGGGCGCGCTCTCGATGACGATGCTGCGTGCCGGAGCCGACATCACCGGTTACGAACTGCGTGAGGACTTCGCTGCCAGGGCGAGGGCCAACGTCACGACGATGCTCGGGGAGTCAGCCCTCGAGCGTTACGACATACAGATACGCGACGCGTACGAGGGCATCGACGGCGACGATTTCGACCGGGTCGTCCTGGACCTTCCCGAGCCATGGCAGGTGGTGCCCCACGCCGCCGGCGCACTCCATCTGGGGGGCCTGATCCTCGCTTACACGCCGAGCATCACTCAGGTGATCCGATTCCGTGAAGCGCTCGACGAACACGGATTCCGGTTCGCCGAGACCGTCGAGGTACTGAATCGGACCTGGCACGTCGAAGGACAGGCGGTCAGGCCCGACCATCGGATGGTGGCCCACACGGCTTTCCTGACCCACGCCCGCCTGCTCGAGAGATGAGGGCCCGCCAGGTCGTCGTCGTCGCAGCGGCCTGCCTGTCGGTCTGGTTGTTGGCAGTTCTCGTGCTGGGAACCGGTGGGGGAGCCGGCGAGACAGTCGTGCCCGCTATGACGATTCCCGATGTGTCGCCGAGCGTGGTCATCATCCAGCCTGCCGACACCGTCAATGTCCCGGACCGACATGGAATCGACCCGACCCTGCTTGAACGCGTAGCGGGCTCCACGGTCCGGGTTCGCGGCCTGGACTGCAGGTCGGCACAGTTCGGTACCGGCTTCGTGGTCGCTCCGGACCTGATCGCCACGGGAGCGCACGTGGTTGCCGGCATTGCCGCTCCGATCGTGGTCGTCCACGGCACGTACGTGTCCACCCGCGTGGTGGCGTTCGACCCGGTCTCGGACCTGGCACTGCTTCGGCCCACTGGAGACGTCGAGCTTGGAGACCCTCTCGTCCTTGGCGAGCCCCGCCGGGGAGCCGTCGGGGCGGTGCTTGCCTACGGCGACGATGACGGTCCGGTTGTCCTACCGGTGCTCGTCGAACGCCTTATACGAGCGACCGGCGAGGACATCTACGGCCAGCCGGCCGGTGGCCGCGACGCCATCGAGTTGTTGGCCAACATTGTCTCGGGCCACTCCGGTGCACCTGTGGTTGATGCCGACGGACTTGTCGTGGGCATCCTCTTCTCCCGGCTGCGTGGTGGCGGATCCGTCGCCTACGCGGTCCAGAGCGGTGAGTTGGCTGCCCTCATTGACGGGCTGGCACGCGGGGAACAGGCAGCCGGACCCTGCCGTTGAGGTCCTACGGACCGGCCCTGGCCCCTGATTTCGGGGGCCTAAAACGACCGAAGGGCGGCCCTGGGGCCGCCCGACCTGGTCCTGACAGGTTCGGTCAGTCGATCTCGATGTAGATGCACTCGCCGGGGCATTCCTCGGCCGATTCGATGGTGGCCTCTTCCTGGCCGGCGGGAACCGGTGCAAGGCCGGCGGCGCCGCCCGGCTCGCTGAGGATCTTGTCGCCGTCCTTCACATAGGCCAGGCCGTCGTCCAACATGGCGAAGACATCGGGGGCGATCTCCTCACAGAGGCCGTCACCAGTGCACAGATCCTGATCGATCCAGACCTTCATAGTCCCAGAGTTCCTCTCGTTGTACACAGGTGGCCCTGCGCTGTGATGGTCCGTGGACCGTGGGGTCCAGGGTCAGCGGTCCGTCGTGGGCGGCACCCCTGATTACGAGCGACATGCTACCCGGTCCCCGGGGCCCCTCCCCGGGATCTGCCGGTCGTAATGGCATCCAGCGTGCAACCCCCCGGCGCTATGGTCGCCATCTGGAGGATGGTGTGACCGACGAACGCAGTGGCCCGGATAGTGCCGACGAACCGAACCTGGACCCGGCTTTGGATGCGGCTGTGCTCGAGACCGAGGTAGCGGAGCTGCGACGTCGTCTGGTCGACGTTCCCCGCCAACTCGGTCGACTGGAATCGGAAGTCGCCGACGCCGGTCGGGAACTGGCCCGGGCAAATGCTCGAAATCAGAAGCTGAACACCACCCTGGAGACCGCCCGGGAGCGAATCACGGTCCTGCGCGAAGAGGTCGAGCAGCTCTCCCGACCTCCGTCGGCATATGGCACCGTCATCGCGCTCAACGAGGACGGGTCGGCCGACGTGCATTCGTCCGGTCGCAAGCTGCGTGTCGCAGTTCATCCTGACCTCGTGGACACCCTCACGTCGGGCCAGGAGGTAGTACTGAATGACTCAATGAGCATCGTGCTGGCCAGGAGCCATGAGGCAGTCGGCGAGGTCGTGACCATAAGGGCGGTCATGGCCGACGGGATCCGGGCGGTCATCACCGGGAGAGGCGATGAGGAGCGGGTGGTGGAGCTGGCCGCGGAGCTCGTCGGTGCCGGCCTGCGGAGTGGCGACTCGGCGATGCTGGACCCACGATCGGCCCTCCTCCTGGAACGCCTGCCGCGACCCGGGGCGGAGAATCTGCTCCTCGAAGAGGTTCCGAACGTCACCTACGAGGATATTGGCGGCCTGGATGGCCAGATCGAGAAGATCGTCGATGCGGTCGAGCTTCCGTTCCTCCACCGGGACCTGTTCAGCGAGTACGACCTACCTGCACCCAAGGGAATCCTTCTCTACGGCCCCCCGGGGTGCGGAAAGACCCTGATTGCCAAGGCGGTCGCCAACTCCCTGGCTCTCAAGGTCGCCGAGGTCTCCGGAGACCTGGAGGCCCGCAGCTACTTCCTGAACATCAAGGGTCCGGAACTGCTGAACAAGTACGTGGGTGAGACCGAACGCCAGATCCGCGAGGTGTTCCAGCGGGCCAGGGAGAAGTCCGAGCAGGGCTGGCCGGTAATCGTCTTCTTCGACGAGATGGAGTCGCTCTTCCGGACACGAGGAACCGGCATCAGCTCCGACATCGAATCCACCATCGTCCCCCAGCTCCTCGCCGAGATCGACGGCGTGGAGGCCCTCCGGAACGTGATCGTGATCGGCGCCTCCAACAGGGAGGACCTCATCGATCCGGCGATCCTGCGACCCGGCCGACTCGACGTGAAGATCAAGATCGAGCGGCCGGACGCCACCGCCGCCGCCCACATCTTCTCCCGTTACATGGTCGGCGATCTGCCGATAGACGAGGAGGCCATTGAGACGATCGGGGGCGGAGATCGGAACAAGGCTGCTCTGGCCATGATCGACGATGCCGTGGCTGAGATGTATTCGGATGAGGAGCGCAACCGGTTCCTCGAGGTCACCTACCAGAACGGCGACAAGGAGGTCCTCTACTTCCGGGACTTCTCCTCGGGCGCCATGGTCGAGAACGTCGTTCGGAGGGCCAAGAAGTTGGCCATCAAACGCCAGCTGGCGGGAGGCACGAAGGGCATCCGCGCTCAGGACCTGGTCCAGTCCGTGCGCCAGGAGTTCACCGAACACGAGGACCTCCCGAACACCACCAACCCTGACGACTGGGCCCGGATCTCAGGCAAGAAGGGCGAACGGATCGTCTATGTGAGAACGCTCGTGACGCAGCGTGACGACGAGTCGGGCGGCCGGGCCATCGAAGGCATCGGAACCGGGCAGTACCTCTGACCCGTATCAGCGGAGCCGGTCCCGCTTCCGTCGACGCTTCAGGACCTGGAAGTAGGGTCCGCCCATGGCAGTCCCGAAGACACTGGGCATCGAGACCGAATACGGGATAGTCCACCGTGGGGTTCCCGACCCGAACCCGATCAGCGCATCCTCACTGCTGATCAACGCGTATCTCAGTCGACGGGCGGATCCGGGCACAGGACCGGGTGCCCCGAGGGCTGGCTGGGATTTCATCGACGAGTCACCAGCGGTCGACCTGCGTGGGTTCACCGCGTATGACGCCATGGCGCCGGACATCGAGACCCATCTGGTGAACGCCGTCCTGACCAATGGTGCGCGCTACTACGTGGACCACGCCCATCCGGAACTCTCCACGCCGGAATGCGCCGATGCCCTCTCCGTGGTCCTCCAGGACCGGGCAGCCGACCTGATCCTGATCGAATCGATGGCGGCCGCCAACGAGTTCCTACCTGAGGGGCAGGAACTCGTCGTCTACAAGAACAACTCTGACGGAAAGGGGAACAGTTACGGCTGTCACGAGAACTACCTGATGGACCGCGCCACCCCGTTCGCCAGGATCGTCCAGCACGCAACCACCCACTTTGTGACACGCCAGGTGTTCACCGGTGCCGGAAAGGTCGGCTGCGAATTGCCCTACCGGGACAGGACCTACATCGAGTTCCAGTTGACGCAGCGTGCCGACTTCTTCGAGGAGGAGGTGGGCCTCGAGACGACCCTGAAGCGACCCATAATCAATACCCGCGACGAGCCGCACGCCGATCCGCTCAGGTACAGGCGCCTGCACGTCATAGTCGGGGACGCCAACCTCTGTGAGGTGGCGACGTTCCTGAAGGTGGGGACGACAGCGATCATCCTGGCGATGGTGGAGGACGACGTGCTGGATTCCACACTGGCACTTGCCGACCCGGTGCGAGCGCTCCAGGCGGTGTCATGGGACCTCAGCCTGAGCGAACCATTGGCCCTCACCAACGGCCGCACAGCGACCGCCCTGGAGATCCAGTGGGGGCTACTGGAGTCCGCTCGTGGGTACGTGGGGGAGCGGGGCACCGACGCCGTGGGTGGTCCCGTCGCCAACGACGTGCTGGAACGTTGGGAACAGGTGTTGGCCGGTCTGGAGAGCGACCCGTCCGAACTGATCGGGCAGGTGGACTGGATCACGAAGCGCCACGTGGTGGAGGGTTTCAGGGACCGACATGGCCTGTCTGCCGGCGATCTCCGCCTCGCTGCCCTTGACCTCCAGTACCACGATCTACGGCCGGATCGTTCGCTGTTCGCCCGCATGGGTGCCGAGGCCCTGGTGGATCCGGATGATGCGATGAGGGCGACCGGGTACCCGCCGACCGACACACGGGCGTTCTTCCGGGGACGCTGCCTGGCCCTGTGGCCTGAGAGGGTCGTGGCAGCCAACTGGGATTCGATGGTCTTCGACGCTGGCGGCGAGACCCTGCGCCGTGTGCCGATGATGGAGCCCTCCCGCGGCACGCAGGAGCATGTCGGTACGCTCCTCGAGACATGCGACTCCATCGAGGAACTCCTCGACCGGTTGTCGGCCTGATCCCCCAGGGAGGCGAACATGGCTGAACGTGAACAGCGCAGAAGGTCCGAAACTCCTCACTCCACGGAGGAAGCCGAAGCGGAGTCGAGTCCCGCATCGACCGAACGCGCCGAGCGCCTGAAGGGCGAGTTGGATGATCTCCTCGACGAGATCGACGAGGTGCTGGAGACCAACGCCGAGGAGTTCGTGAAGAGCTACATCCAGAAGGGGGGCGAGTAGCCACCCGGTATCGGCGGGTTAGCCTCCGCACGTGACGCTTCCCACCTTCGCTCCCGGTGACGATCCGGGGCCAGACTTCGTCGGGCTCCTGACGAGGCTCGGTGTCGGGTCCTTCGAGTCGACCGTTGTGTTCGACCCGGCCCAGATCACGCACGGCACCACCGTTCTGGCGATTCGCTACTCCGATGGCGTCCTGATGGCGGGCGATCGTCGAGCCACCAGCGGACACCTCATCAGCCACAGATCGATCGAGAAGGTGTTCCCGGCTGACAGTTCGTCGGGCGTGGCCATTGCGGGTGCAGCCGGCCCGGCAATGGAGATGGTCCGGCTCTTCCAGCTGCAGCTTGAGCACTACGAGAAGGTGGAGGGCACCACCCTGACCTTGGATGGCAAGGCCAACCAGCTCAGCCAGATGCTCCGGAACCACCTCCCGGCCGCCATGCAGGGCCTGGCTGTCGTACCCCTCTTCGCCGGGTTCGATTCGCGTACGAAGCAGGGCCGGCTGTTCCAGTTCGACGTGACCGGCGGTCGTTATGAGGAGCGGGACTACGCCGCCATCGGCTCCGGTGGCCTCCATGCGGCAACCGTCGTGAAGCTCCGTCACCGACCGGGCATCGGAGCCGACGAAGCCATCGACGTTGCCATCGAGGCCATCTTCCAGGCGGCCGACGAGGACATCGCCACGGGCGGTCCCGACACCGTGCGTGGGATCTATCCGGTGGTGGCGTTGATCACGGCCGACGGGTTCGAGCGACTGGCCGACGACGACGTGGCAGCCCGTACGGGCACGCTCCTCGAATCACTACGGGGCGCATCATGAGCATGCCGATGTACGTCTCGCCCGAGCAGATGATGAAGGACAAGGCCGACTACGCGCGCAAGGGCATAGCCCGGGGGCGTGCTGCCATCGGGTGCACGTACGCCGATGGGGTACTGCTGTGTGCCGAGAATCCCTCCAACACGCTTCGCAAGGTCAGCGAGATCTACGACCGAATCGGGTTCGTAGGGGTGGGCCGTTACAACGAATTCGACCAGCTGCGGATCGCCGGAGTGCGTCACGCTGACTTCAAGGGCTACTCGTTCAGCCGTGAGGACGTGAACGCACGTTCCCTGGCCAACCAGTACGCACAGAACCTCGGACACAATTTCACCCACGAGATGAAGCCGCTCGAGATCGAGATGCTCGTCGCCGAGATGAGCGTGGAGGACGGCGGCGACCAGTTGTTCCACCTCCTCTACGACGGCACCGTCATCGACACCAACTCCTTTGTCGTGATTGGTGGCGAGGCCGATGCCATCCGTGAACGCATGGAGGCAACCTGGTCCCGGGAAGCCGCCCTGGGTTCCGCCCTGGGTTCGGCGGTGGACGCCCTCGCCGGACCGGATCGCCAACTCGCCGGTGACGACCTAGAGGTTGCGGTGCTGGCCCGCCAGAACGGACGCCGGGCATTCCGGCGTATCGAGGGTGCCGACCTCGACGGCCTCCTGGCCTGACGGTGGGCCACTGGTCCCCGGCGGTTGCACGCCTGCATCGATGAGGCCCTGACCGTGCATCGTCGGATATACGGACTCGAGAACGAATACGGGATCACATGCACCGTGGACGGGGCCCGTCGTCTCAGCCCTGACGAGGTTGCCCGGTACCTGTTTCGACGGGTGGTCTCATGGGGCCGCAGCTCGAACGTCTTCCTGGTGAACGGGGCCCGCCTCTACCTCGATGTCGGGTCCCATCCCGAGTACGCCACGCCGGAGTGCGACTCGGTGAAAGAGGTCATCACACATGACAAGGCCGGCGAGCGGATCCTTGAACAGTTGGCAGCCAGCGCCGAGGATCGCCTCCGGGAGGAGGGGATAGATGGCGACATCTTCCTCTTCAAGAACAACACCGACTCGGCGAACAATTCTTACGGCTGCCACGAGAACTACATGACGGTCCGCAACGACGACCTCTCCAGCTACGACGAGGTCATCATCCCGTTCCTGGTCAGTCGTCAGATCTGGGCCGGAGCTGGAAAGATCTTCGAGAACCCCCGTGGCGGGGCGGGGTTCTCCATCAGCCAGCGCGCCGCCCACATCTGGGAGGGCGTCTCAAGCGCCACGACCCGGTCCAGGCCGATCATCAACTCACGCGACGAGCCGCATGCCGATGCAGAGCGGTACAGACGTCTCCACGTGATCGTCGGCGATTCCAACATGAGCGAGTACGCAGGATTCCTGAAGGTGGGGGCCTGCGGCTTCATCCTGAGGATGCTCGAGGAGCCCAGCGTCGTATTCCGGGACATGACCCTGGAGAACCCCACCCGGGCGATCCGCGAGATCAGCAACGACCTGACATGTCGGAGGACCGTCCGTCTGGCCAGCGGTCGTGAGATGAGCGCACTGGATATCCAGAGGGAGTTCCTGGACAGGGCCCTCCGCTTTGCCGAACGCCGTGACACCACTCCGGAGGAGGACCTGGTGCTGGCGATGTGGCAGCACTGTCTCGACGGAATCGAAAACGATCCCCTCAGCCTCCATCGGGAATGCGACTGGGTGGCGAAGTACCGGATGGTGGAGTCCTACCGGGAACGCCACGGCCTGGCCCTCTCGGATCCGAAGGTCCTGCTCCTGGACCTCCAGTACCACGACGTGAACAGGCGCAGGAGCCTCTACTACCTCATGCAGGACCGTGGCCTGATGGAACGAATCACCACTGATGCGGCAATTGCGACGGCAGTGGACCAGGCGCCCTCCACCACGAGGGCCAAGTTGCGTGGCGACTTCATTCGTCGGGCCAAGGAACGCCAACGGGACTTCACGGTGGACTGGGTGCATCTCAAGCTGAACGACCAGGCCCAGCGCACGGTCCTGTGCAAGGACCCGTTCCGTTACGAGGACGAGCGGGTCCAGAAGCTGATTGATTCGCTCTGAGGCCCGTGCCGCTTCCCGGCTCCAACATAGAGTGCCGCCATGGCGGCGATGAAGAAGCTGGAGCGACTCCTGGACCTGGTCGCCCTGCTGCTCGAGGCGCAGCGACCCTTGTCGCGTCAGGAGATCCGCGAGGCCCTGCCGCCCGGCGCCTACGCCGCTGACGACGAGTCGTTCCGACGGACCTTCGAGCGGGACAAGGACGACCTTCGGCGTCTGGGCCTGCCGATCGTGCTGGAGGGCGTGCCCGGGTCAGATGGCGCCCGGACCGGCTACCGGATCCACCGATCGGAGATGGAAGCCGATCTGCCGGCACTTGATCCTGATGAACTCGCCAGCCTGGCGCTCGCATCGGCGATGGTCGGCTTCGATGAGGCAGCGCCGGACGTGCCCATCTGGATGCTTGGTGGGACCGGGGGACATGGCGACCTGGACCGGGCCAGGCCCCTGGCGGAGGTTCCCGGGGATTCGGTCGTAAGGGACCTGATGCGTGCTGTGACCGGAGGACTGGTGGTGTCCTTCGTCTACAAGGGCGAGCGTCGGACCGTAGAGCCGCACCGTCTGGTCTTCACGAAAGGGCACTGGCAGCTTTCCGGCAGGGACAGGAAGCGGCTGGCCGGACGCCAGTACAGGTGCGACCGGTTCGAGTCCGGCGTGGATGTGGGCGATGAGCGCATTGAGGCACCGACCGAACCGACCGAGGTTCGCGAGGACCATGCCTGGCAGTTCGGGGACTCACAGCCGGTGCCGTTCAGGCTCCTGGTGGACGAACGCCACGTCACCTGGCTGACGGGCTTCCTCCGATCCGCCGAGGTCATTGAGCGACGCGAGGACGGATCCATCATCGTGCAGGAGCTGGTTCGCGAACCGGACGCCTTCCGGTCCTTCGTGTTGACGTTCCTGGACGGGGCCGAGGTGCTCGAACCGGCCTGGTTCCGTGACGAGATGGTCGCCTGGTTGGAGGCACTGGCATGAGCGGTCCGGCAGCCGCAGACCGGGTCCACCGGCTTCTTTCCCTGATCCCCTGGCTGGAACAGAACCATCCATCCGGTGCGGACATAGCTGAGGTGGCCGAGAGGTTCGACTACCCAGCGGCCGACCTCGTGCGGGACCTCACCGATGTCGTGAACTTCGTGTCAGCCGATCCCTACCAGAGCTTCCTGGTCTTTGAGATCCTCGTGACCGAGGACCGGATCCGTGTGGACCGAAACGACCTTCTGGACAAGCCGATGCGGATGGACCCGGCCAACCTGGCGGCTCTGGTCGCAGCCGGCCGATCCGTTGCGGCCCTCCTCGACGAGGACGAGCTGGGGCCCCTGGAGCGGGCGGTCGCCAAGTTGGCAGGCACGAGGGGCTCGGACGCCGAGGCCGTGCAGATCCGGCTCACCGCCGGCGACGAACCGGTCCTCCAGGTGATCCGCGACGGCATCGGATCGGGGCGCTGCATAGATATCGACTACTACTCCTACGGACGTGATGTTGAGACCAGCCGGGTCGTCGAGCCGCATCGCTGCCTCTACGACGGTTTCTGGTACCTGATGGCCCACTGCCGTCTAGCGCGAGGCCCACGGGTCTTTCGGCTTGACCGGATACGGCAGGCTGTCCTGACCTCTGACGTGTTCCAACCGCCTGATGACGTGGCCGAGGCCATGGACGGCATCCCGCTGGATGGGAGCCTTCCCGAGGTGACGCTGCTCCTGGACCCCGGAGTGCGCTGGGTGGTGGACCAGTACCCACATACCGGACTCGTGATGGAGCCCGACGGCCGGCTGCGGGTGACCCTGCCGGTCACCGCTGAACGGTGGCTCGAACGACTCCTGCTGAGGCTCGGACCAGATGCCGGGGTGGTGGCTGCTCCGCCGGGCCTCGGGTCTGACCTCCGTGCCGCTGCAGCACGACGTGTCCTGGCGCGGTACCGCTGATGTGGCGCCACCGCCATCGGGAGTCGGACGGCTAGGTTCTGCCCGTGACGGACGAGACCCCAGACGGCGACGAGGTTCTGGGATCGGGTCGATCCGAACCAGACGATTTGGAGGCAATGGCCTGGACCGATGGCCTTCTGGCCCGTGCCAGAGCCCGATCAGACGGCGAGGCGACCGATCCGCACCCGACAGGCGAAACCGTTGCTGGGATCCCGCCGGCCCAGGACCCGCCGTCCGACGCACTGCAGTCTCCGGCGGTCAGGGGCCCGATCGTGACCCGCTCTGACCTGACCGGCCGGACACCCTCCGTGGCCGGACCGCTTGAGGGAACCTTCGACCTCCCGGCAGCCCCGCAGTGGACTGGTCCTCCCACTACGCCGGTCCCGTCCGGCGAGGCCATCGGTGTGCGTCAGGAGGTCGATCTGGGGATCCCGGGCCGGGGCGTCTCGGCCAGGCGATCGGTGATCGAGTGGGGGTCGGTACTTGTCGGCGCCCTCGTGCTTGCGCTCGTCGTGAGGACATTCCTGTTCCAGGCCTTCTACATTCCGTCGCCGTCCATGGAGCCGACGCTCTGGTCCGGTGACCGGATCCTCGTCAACAAGGTGAGTTACCGGCTCCATGACGTGAACAGGGGAGACCTGGTGGTCTTTCGGGCACCACCGGGGTCCAACACCGGGGGCGAGGACCTGATCAAGAGGGTGATCGGCCTGCCGGGCGAGAGGGTGACTGCCCAGGACGGTCGCCTGCTCATAAGCGGGGGCCTCCTGATCGAGCCCTATCTTCCATTCCAGGAGGGAACGGCTGACTTCGGAACGGTGCCGTGGTGTGCCGAGCCGGAGGTCGGGGCGTGCACCGTCCCGGACGGCCACGTCTTCATGATGGGCGACAACCGCTCCAACTCGAGGGACAGCCGCTTCTTCGGACCGGTTCCGATCGAGTCGATCATCGGCCGTGCCTTCGTGCGGGTCTGGCCGCTTGGAGCGCTCGACAGGCTCTGACCGGAACGCTCAGCGACCGGCCCGACGTCTGGCGAGTCCGTCGACGAGTCGATCCACGTGGCCTCCGTAGATCCCATCCAGCCTCAGGGCGATGAGGCGGTCGACCTGCCGGGGGTGCTGGGCGTCACAGCCGAGGCAGCGGAGGCCGAAGCGGCGGAAGAGGGCAACCAGACCAGCGGTCCAGTCCTGTTCCGGCAGCTTCACAGCATGTACGGCCATGCCCGAAAGGTCCGCCGCCATCCTCTCGGGCCCTTCGTCGATCCGCTCGATTCGGGTGGAGTGGACCAGGGTGACGTCCCTGTCGGTTTCCCGGATGTCGGCGAGGACACTCCGGTCGGTGTGGCACAGCCAGAGCGACCGCACGATCCCGTGCCGACGGGCCACCTCAAGTACCGCCTGGACCGCAGTGCTCTCCCTGATATTCAGGGAGAGGGCAACGCCGGCATCTATTCGCCGGCAGAGGTCCTCCAGCGAGGAGACAGTGTCCGGAAGTCGTTCCCGTGACAGCGAGTCGATAGGTCGACGCCTGATGAGCGAACCGACCCGTCGATCATGGTGAAGGACCGGGACGCCATCAGCGGTACACCACACGTTGCTCTCGAGACCGGTGGCGCCCATCTTGAGTGCGATCTCGAACGCCTCGAGAGAGTTGTCGGGCGCCGGCACACGACCATCTCGCTGAGCGAAGAGGATCGGGTCGTAGGGATTCTGGTCGGCAACAGGCACCCGCCCAGTCTGCCCGTCCTCCAGGCCGTCGAACGAGGCGACCGGCCTAGGCTCGGCATCGTGGATGGTGCCTGGCTCCTGGTCGCCTTCGGGCTCGTGGCAGCGGTGGCTGTCGTTACCCGCATCTCCCTTCTCCTTACCCGTGAGCTGGTGCTGGCGGTGGAGTCCTTCTCTCGACTAGGGCAGTTGTCCGTCTCTGTCGGTGAACTGGTTCGATCGGCTCGTCGCCTCGGCGTCGTTCCGGCCGGACAGCGATAGGCGGGCAGCATGGGCAACCTGGGTGGAGGCGAGGTCCTGGTCCTCCTGATGCTCGGTCTGCTGGTCCTGGGCCCCAGCCGGCTGGCGGTCGTGGCCAGGCGTGTGGGTTCGATGACCAGGGAGGTGCGCCGCGTGGCCGGCGCCTTCCAGGACGAGGTCAGGGATCTGGTCGAGGACCCGTCGATCGAGGCCCTTGCCCGGGAACGGGGCCGACGGGTGGTCGAACCTCCTCCCGGGGAAACTGAAGAGCCGGCGGAGCCTGAGGGTGCCTGAGGTCGGGTCCCGCATGCCCCTGCTCGAGCACCTGGAGGAACTCCGGCGGCGCCTGATCCGCTCTGTGGCGGCCATTGCGATCGGGACGGTCGCATGCTGGATCCTCTACCCACAGATCCTGGACCTCCTCCTTGAGCCCTACTGCCAGATCCGCGGTTCCGGGACGAATGCCTTCGGCGATGGCTGCGAGCTCCTCGTCACCGATCCCCTTGAGCCCTTCGGTGTCAGGATGATGGTGGCCGGCTACGGAGGCGTGGCCCTCGCCATGCCTGTTCTTCTCTGGCACTCATGGCGCTTCGTTGCTCCGGGTCTGCATGCGGGGGAGCGACGCTGGGCGATCCCCTTCGTCGTGGTCGGTGTCCTGCTGTTCGCAACGGGCTGCGGACTGGCGTACTGGAGCATTCCAAGGGCCCTCGATTTCCTGATCGGAATCGGTGGGCCCGACCTGGTCAGCGTGTTCTCACCGTCGAAGTATCTGGGTTTCGTCGTCAAGATGATGCTGGCCTTCGGCATCGGCTTCCAGTTTCCGCTGGTGCTCGTGTTCCTGCAGCTGGTCGGGGTGGTCACGCCTGCCGGGCTTCGGCGCAACCGCCGCTATGCGGTGGTCGGAATCGTGGCCCTCGTGGCTGTTCTCACCCCCAGCGGGGATCCCTTCACCCTCCTCATCATGTCCGTGCCCATGCTGGTGTTCTACGAGTTGGCCATCCTCCTGGGCCTTCTCCGGGATCGACGCAGCCGCCGGGCCCTCACACAGTGATGGCCGACCGGCCATTCGAGCTGGATCCTTTCCAGATCGAGGCGATGGCAGCGGTGGATGCCGGAAGGTCCGTGCTGGTGGCGGCCCCGACATCGAGCGGCAAGACGGTCGTGGCCGAGCACGCAGTGGACCGGGCACTCGCCGGCGGGCAGAGGGCCTTCTACACCGCACCGATCAAGGCCCTCTCGAACCAGAAGTTCCGGGACCTGGGCCGACGTCTCGGGGTCGATCGGGTCGGGCTGATGACCGGTGACCAGGTGGTGCTGCCGGATGCTCCGGTGGTCGTTATGACCACCGAGGTACTCCGCAACATGCTCTACGCAGGTTCGGCAGCCACCCTTGACCTCGGCTGGGTGGTGCTCGACGAGGTGCATTTCCTGGAGGACCCGTACCGGGGAGCGGTCTGGGAGGAGGTCGTCCTGAACCTCGCACCTGAGGTTGGGATGGTCGCTCTCTCCGCAACGGTCTCCAACGCCAGCGAGCTCGGCGACTGGCTGACGGCTGTGAGAGGCCCGACCGACGTGGTCGTGGAGACCAGACGACCGGTGAAGCTGCGGACCCACTACCTGGTGGCCGAGCGTGGACAGCAGCGCCGCCTGCACCGCCTGGCGACGCACCGGGGAGGGTCTCCCAACACGGATGGACGACGCTTCGACAACCAGCGTGGAGGCGGTCAGCGTGGTGGACGGGGTCGTGGGTCGCGCTGGGTCACGCCCCGGCGCGACGAGGTGCTCGGCGAGCTGACCGCCCATGGTCTGCTCCCGGCGATCCATTTCATCTTCAGCAGGGCCGGATGCGATGAGGCCCGTGATGGGGTCCTGAGAGACGGCATCCGCCTGAACAACACCTCAGAGGCGGCGGCAGTCTCCGAACATGTGATGGCTCGACTCGACGGCCTGCCTGCCGCAGATCTCGACGCCCTCGGTGTGCAGCGCTGGATCGAGGGCCTGGAATGCGGCGTGGCGTCGCACCATGCGGGCCTGGTTCCGATCTTCAAGGAGGTGACGGAGGAACTCTTCGCCATGGGCCTCCTGAAGATCGTCTATGCCACGGAGACCCTCGCCCTGGGCGTGAACCTTCCGGCCCGGTCCGTCGTGATCGACAAGTTGACCAAGTTCACCGGACAGACCCACGAGGTTCTCACGCCGGGCCAGTTCACCCAGCTCACCGGCCGTGCAGGAAGGCGCGGCATGGACACGGAGGGACACGCCATCGTGTGCTGGTCCCCGTTCGTGCCGTTCGATCAGGTCTCCGGCCTTGCCGGCAGCAGAGACTTCGTCCTCCGGTCGGCCTTCAGGCCCACCTACAACATGGTGGCGAACCTGATCGTGAGCCGAAGCCGGGCGCAGGCCGATGACCTGCTGGCGCGGTCCTTCGCACAGTTCCAGCTGGACCGACAGGTGGCGAAACGCCACCGACGGTCCGACGAGATGCGTGCGGAGGCAGCACGCATCCGCGAAGAGTTGGCGGACCGCGGATCCATCGAGGGTGAGCCGGTTCAGCCGACAGCGCTCGGGCCGGGAGATGTGGTGGTCCTAGATGACGGCCTCGCCCACCTGGTCCTCTCCGTCGCCCACAGGAGCGGGGGGCGACGGAGGCTCAAGAGCCTCGACCAGGCCGGCCGCATGGCGACCATGGACCCGGGTGATCTGGTGCGCCTGCCGGTGAAGGTGGGGGAGGTCGAGTTGCCGGCGCCGTTCTCTCCTGATCGGCCGGAGTTCCGGCGTGCTGCGATGAAACGGCTGCGACCATTCGCCACGGAAGGCGATGATGACTCGGGGGCCCGACGCCGCCTGGCGCGCCTTGAACGCAACCTCGGACGTCTGGCCGATGAACCGGCCGCCGGCGCCCTGACGGATCGTCTGGACGCCTCCCTGCATGTTCTCGAGGAGCGTGGGCTGGCTGAAGGCTGGATGCTGACGGCGAGAGGGCGGCCTCTTACGGCTATCCACAACGAGGCCGATCTTCTGGTGGTGGAGGTCATGGCAGCCGGCCTTCTGGAGGACCTTTCGCCGGGGATGCTCGCCGCCCTGATTTCGAGCCTCACGTTCCGCAAGCGGGGCCCGGGAGATCCATCCACGATTCGTCTGGGTGGTGACTTCCCATCACGCTTCGCAGCGATCCTGAGCCTGGCATCCGAGGTCGCCGAGGTGGAATCGGCCTTCGGCATGAAACCGGCACAGCCGCCCGATCCGGGGTTCGCCCATGTGATCCACGCATGGGCCGGCGGTGGCGAGCTCGAGGAGGTCCTGGATCCCGACATGGTCGGCGGGGAGTTCGTCCGCAACGTTCGCCTGGTGGCCGACCTCCTTCGACAGATCTCAAAAGTGGCACCGGATGCACTGGCCGGGGTGGCCGAAGTCGCCGGTGTCCGCCTGGTCCGTGGTGTGGTCGCCATGTCCGCCGGGGCACCGTCCGTAGACGTGGATCCGGACACCGGGGAGAGTCGATGACGGTGGAGAGGGGCCGGGACTGGGGTGGCCGGGACGCCATTCCCGACGATGCGGTCATGGTCGCCACCAATGCCGAGCTTCGATCCGTGGTCGCCGCCGCCAGGAGGGCCAACCAGCCCATTCCCCACGTTGCGCTGCGTGGAGGCGACCTCTGCCGGACCCTTGGCGGGCGGGGTGATGCGGCGCCGGGTGGTACCGGCACCCGGGTACTGGTCGATGTCGGCTCCGTGCTGCTCGACGGCAGCCTCCACTGGTTCGCAGCTCACCTGGTGGCCCGCTCCGCCTGGGGCGTCGGACGTTGGTGGGTGGCGGCCAATGCGGCGCACCACGGATCCTGGAACCTTGCGCCAAAGGCCCATCCGGGCGATGGCCTCCTCGACGTCCTTGACGGGAACCTTCGACCGGCTGCCCAGATAGCCGCCTGGCGTCGCCTTCGAGGCGGTGACCATGTGCCGCACCCGGACATCGGCTACAGGCGGCTGCCGGCCGTTCAGGTGACCTTCGAGAGACCCCTCACGGTCCGCCTGGACGGTGAGGTGATGGGTCGCGTCCGGGACCTCTCGGTTCGCATCGAACCCGAGGCGTTAAGCCTGACGGTGTGAGCCGGGCTCCCGCCCGCACAACCCATCTCGGATAGCCTCCGGAAAATGGGCGACACGACGACAGGCCAACGGGAGAACGCACGCCAGGCGGTGTGTGACCGTGTCGACGAGCTGGCCGATGTCCTACTGGAGACCTCACGGGCAATCCACGCCAACCCTGAGCTGGCCTTCAAGGAGTATTCCGCCCACGACCTCCTCACCGGGGTCATGGCCGGTCAGGGCATCGATGTCGTCCGGTCGGCCTACGGGCTGGATACCGCATTCGAGGGAACAGCCGGCACGACGGGCCCAGTGGTGGCCGTGCTGTGCGAGTACGACGCCCTACCCGGCATCGGGCATGCATGTGGACACAACATCATCGCAACAGCGGGCCTCGGCGCCGGCCTGGCGGCTGCTGCTGTGGCCGAGGAGTTGGGCGGCAGGATCCGGATCCTCGGGACGCCGGCCGAGGAGGGCGGCGGAGGCAAGGTCTTCATGCTCGAACGGGGCGCCTTCGACGGGGTGGACGCCGCACTGATGGTCCACCCGGCGGACGCCGACCTCGAGAACATCACAAGCCTGGCCATACAGCAGGCAATGGTCACATACACGGGTCGCGCCGCCCATGCTGCTGCAGCACCCGAGAAGGGCCTGAATGCCCTTGATGCAGCAGTCCTGGGGTACGTGAACGTCGCTGCGCTACGACAGCACATTGCTCCGGACGAGCGGATCCATGGGATCTTCACGGACGGGGGCGAGAAGGCGAACATCGTGCCGGTGCGTGCCGCCGCCAACTGGTACGTGCGGTCGCCGAGCCGATCGCGTCTCGAGGCACTGAAGCTCCGTCTGGCGGCCTGCCTGCGGGCCGGAGCCGAGGCAGCCGGCTGCGAGGTCGAGATCAGATGGATTGAGCCGTCCTATGCCGAGGTTCTGGACAATCGAGTCCTCCTGGATCGTTACACGGCCAACGCCGCAATCCTGGGGCGCACGGTCCTGCCGGCGGTTGAGCACCAGGTCGTCGGCAGCACGGACATGGGCAACGTGAGCTATGTGGTGCCGTCGATCCATCCGATGATCAAGTCGGCCCCGGCCGGAACGGCAATACACACGGAGGCCTTCGCCGGTTTCGCGGCGAGCGCAGAAGGGGATCTGGCGGTGCTCGATGGTGCGAAGGCAATGGCGATGACCGTCGTGGACTGCTGGATGGAAGTGTCGCTGCTGACCACGGCGCGTGAACAGTTCGAGGACATGCTCGGCGTCCGCGCCGCATCCACCTAGACGACCTAGGTTCGGCGTCCGTGACCACCTACGCCGCCGAGGAATTCAGTCCGGACGAGGCCGACGTCCTGCGTCGCTACTTCACGAACCTGGACCAACCGGTCTTCGCTCTCGTGAACCTCCCCGAGGTCGTGAAGGGTGCTCTCTTCGCCCGGTACTCGCGTTCCGACAAGAGCCTCCGTCGCCTGTTCCTCGAGGAGTTCGTCGGAGAGCTCGACGTGTCCGGCGACGAGACGATCGATGCCACTGTCGGGCTGCGGCGTGCAGAGGAGCTGTACGACAAGGTCTTCTTCGAGTACGGCGACGACAGTGTGGCCCAGCTGGGTGGGGTTCACCTGGCCTGCGAACAGGCATCCAACATCCTTACCAAGATCCTGGAGTGGGGCCGGCTCATGGCCTACCTGGAGCAGTCCACCCGCTACATCGCCTACGACTCCCGACTCGGTGGCCGCTACCGCTACTTCCGGGACCCGGACCTGCTGGCCTCTTCCATCGGCGCCCGCTACATCTCGGACATGGACCGGCTGTTCGAGGTCTACACGGACCTGGTCCGCGACATGAACGAGCACTTCCGCAGGAGCCTCCCGAAGGCGGCTGGCGATTCTGACTTCATATACCGGCAGGCCATTGCAGCCAAGGCATTCGATGCGGTGAGGGGAGTGCTGCCCGCAGCATCTCTCTCCAACGTCGGGATCTACGGCACCGGGCAGGCTTACGAGTCCCTTCTCATCCGCATGCGGGCGCACCCCCTGCCGGAGGCCCGCACCTACGCGGAGATGATGTTGGTAGAACTGCGCAAGGTCGTCCCGTCATTCCTGAAGCGGGTGGACCTTCCGGACCGGGGCGAGGAGGTTGGCCGCTACGCCGCCGACGTCAGGGAGCGGCTCGAGGACCTGGCCGAGGAGTACTTCCCTCCGGAGGAGGCGGTCGCCGGCGCACCGGTCGTGGACCTCACGGACTGGGATCCGGACGCCGAGGTGAAGCTGGTAGCCGCTGCGCTCTACCCGGTGACGAACCGCTCCGATCGTGAGGTGGACGCCAGGGTCAGGGCCATGTCCATTGATGAGCGCATGACGATCCTGCGTGCTTTCGTCGGCGATCGTGGCAACCGCCGGCACCGTCCCGGCAGGGCACTCGAGCGCCCCTCCTACCGGTTCGACGTTCTGTCGGACTACGGCGCATTCCGGGACATGCAGCGGCATCGGATGATGACGCTTGACTGGCAGAGGCTCTCCACGGACCACGGCTACGTGAGGCCTCCGGAGGTGGAGGAGGCAGGCGTCGGTGGCCGATTCGATGCGGCCATGGAACGCTCACGGGACCTGCACGAGGCGCTCCGGGGTCCCTTCCCTGAACAGGCCCCGTATGCGGTGTCTTTGGCCTACCGGGTCCGGTACCTGATGCACATGAATGCCCGCGAGGCCATGCACGTCCTGGAGCTCCGCTCCACGCCCCAGGGTCACCCTTCGTACCGCGAGGTGGCGCACCAGATGCACCACCTGATCTCGGATGTGGCGGGACACCATGCCATTGCCGAGATGATGACCTTTGTCGACCATTCAGGTGAGGCGGACCTGGAACGCCTGGAGGGCGAGCGTCGGGCCGAGAAGAAGCGCAGTGCCCGAGATGGCAGTTGAAGTACCTGCCGGAACGCTGCTCAGGCCGGCGGGCCTTCTCCTCGCAGCGTTTGCCCCAGGCGGCTACGCCATCCTCCGATGGGGAGAGGATTCCGCTGGACACGGCGGTAGCCACGACCACCGAGGCATCCGTCACTGCGTCCACCGCCGCAGATGCCGCGGTTGTGGCATCACGACCGTCGAGGCCCCGGTCGTGACGTTGCGATGAGATCGCCGACGAGTGAGAACCATGCACCCAGGTCCTTCTGGGATTGACCGATCCCCAGGTGACGGCCATCCTGACTAATCCGGCCCCCGGCCTGCCACTGGAGCTGCCAGATGGGGCTTATCGGAGCGGTTGAGCGCAATGAGGTCCGGAGTGGCGCTAAACGTGTCTATGATCCCGCCGCGACCAACTGACAGCAGGCCCGAGGAACCAATGGCTGAAGAAGAGAACAATGAGGTGCCCGGCGAGGAGTTCGACGGGGACGACGACGTGCTCGGCGATGGCGACCTGGGATCCGAGGACGACGACGGATCCGAGGACGACGACGGGTCCGAGGACGACGATGGGTCCACCACCGAGGGTTCTGACGATGATGAGGACGAGGCCGGCGCCAGTCCTGCCGGTTCCGGTGACGACGACGACGAGGACGAGCCTGACACCGATGAGGTCGAGGCCGACCTGAACGAGATTCTCCGGGATCGCATCGCCGCAGACGAGGACGAGGAAGAGGACGACGAGGAGGGCGCTCCGGTCCCGGTTCCGACCGGTGGAAACGTTGAGCGCCAGCAAACTGAGTTGCACTGCCCTCATTGCTTCCTGCTGATCCAGGCTAAGACGGTGGCCGAGACCGGTGAGTGCGGCCACTGCGGTGGCCCGATCACCTGAACACATACTTCTGCTGATGGAGGAATCCGCACGACCGGCACTCAGCGGGGACCTCGATGCCCTGCATGGTCTGGTAGCGGCCGCCCGGGGGGAGCTTCCCGAGCGCAAGGGCGGTGACGTAGCCGTACGCCTGGACCCTCAGCGCAACGATCCAGGCGCCCGGATCGCAGCTGCACTCAACGATGAGGCGATGGTGCTTCTGGTGGGGACGATTGACGAAACGGTCGTCGGCTACGGCCTCATGTCGCTTGGGACTGTTTCGGACGGATCTATCCAGGCCAATGTCGAGGAGATCTTCGTGGATCCCGGCGCCCGGTCGGTTGGCGTCGGCGAAGCCATTCTTGAGGAGCTCCTTGCGGCGGCGTCCGTTAGGGGAGCGGTGGCCATCCAGTCGGTGGCACTACCCGGGGACCGTTCCACCAAGAACTTCTTCGAGGCCCATGGAATGGTGGCTCGAGCCATCATCGTCCATCGCTGGTTGGACTAGAGGTGAGCAGCGGACGGCCGGAACTGTGCGTGGGCGCGGTCGCCATCGATGACGACCGAATACTTCTCGTACGGCGGGGAACCGAACCAGATAGGGGCCTCTGGTCTCTGCCGGGTGGTCGGGTCGAGGCCGGCGAGGCCATGGTCGCTGCCGTGGTACGCGAGCTCCGTGAGGAGACGGGCCTGACCGGGGTGTGCGGTGCGATGCTCGGCTGGGTCGAACAGATGACGGTAGAGCATCACTTCGTAATTGCCGACTTCCTGGTCACGATCCTGGATGGAGATGAGCCGGTGCCGGGTTCAGACGCTGCGGCCGCTGCGTGGGTTGAGGTTTCGACCCTGGACGGACTTCCACTCGTGGATGGCCTCGCGGCATTCCTGGTCGAACACGACCTGGTTCCGGGATTGCTGCTCTCCCTGGACTGACACCGCTGTGAGGCCTGCAGGCCTCCCCGTGTGTGGACCCTCAGGTCATCGCTCTGGAAAGGGAGATCAGCGTCCCGTCCAGATCGGAGAACGCTTCTCCACGAATGCCCTGGGGCCCTCCCGGAAGTCCTCGGTTCGAAAGACCTCACGGGTGGCGTTCGCCGCAACCTCGAACGCCTCGTCGTCCTCCAGGAGACGAGCGGCCAGCACGACCCTGCGCGAGGCGCGTACTGCCAGCGGGGCATTGGCGTTGACTGCTTCAGCGAGCTCCACGGCTGTCGCCAGTGCATGGCCGGGTTGCACGAGACGGTTCACGAGGCCGTGCCGGTGGGCCGCTTCGGCATCCAGGTCATCGCCGGTGAGGGCCATTTCCATTGCCACGTTGGTCGGCAGGGCCCTTGGTAGGCGGAACAGCCCGCCGGCATTGGCAACCAGGGATCTCTTCACCTCGGGCAGTCCGAAGCGTGCCGTGGTGCTGGCAACGACCAGGTCACAGGACAGCACGATCTCGGTTCCGCCGGCTACAGCGGGGCCCTCCACGGCTGCGATGAGGGGCTTGGTCCTGACCCGGCGGACAAGCCCGGCAAAGCCACCGCGTTCTGTCGTGAGCCGGGCTTCACCGGATGCGATCGCCTTCAGGTCCGCACCAGCGCAGAAGGCGGGTCCGTTGCCGCACAGGATCCCGATCCACAGGGCGTCGTCGGCTTCCAGACGGTCAATGGCCGCCTCGAGGTCCTCGGCAAGCTGCTGGCTGACAGCGTTGCGGGCCTCCGGTCGATTCAACGTGATGATCGCTATGCGATCCCTGATCTCGAAGTTGACCGTCATGTACCCGACCCTATAGACGGCCGGTACCCGGGTTGGAAGCGGGCGTCAGCCCCGCGGGCGACCGCGACGGGCCCGTGGTGGGGCTGTCGGCTCCACGCCGAAGGCCGCTGCGATGGCAGGAACGCTCATGGAGACACGCTTGACCAGGTCCAGAAGCTGGTCGCCCGGCTCTGCTGGTAGTCCGGCGGGAACGACCCGTAGATGGACGGGGGAGAGCGCTACTGCGTCGAGCACAGTGGCCCAACGGTCCTGGCCGGTGTCGCTGGTCAGCCCGGCGTCGGCCATGGCAGTGAGACGGTCCAGGACGGGTCCGGGTAGCGGGGCACCGGCCTTCGGGGGTCGGGAGCTGAGGCGTAGAGCTCGCACGACTCGGTCCTCGTCAATGGCCGTGGCCACCTCGGTCTGCCATGCCTGCTGCTCACGGTCCACACGCTCCGTGAGTGCGTCTCTCAACTGGTCTGCGAGGGCGCTGTTCTCATCGGTCCGGAAGGCTGAATCTGATGCCACGACCACGGACCGCAGGTCTCTGAGGTCCACATCGCCGACACCTGCCAGAGCCGCTTCTGCACGGTCCTGCCAGTCGGCGCTGCGCAGGGCCGGGTGGATCCGCTCGGCCAACTTCAGGAGTAGGTCGGCGGGGATGCCGGGTTGGCCATCTGCCTCGGCCGCCTTGTTCTGTTTCTCGATTGCTGTCCTGAGGCCGGGCACGCCGTCCCGGGTGAGAATCTGGGCCAGATGCTGCTGGTCGACAGGCAGAGCCGCAATGGCAGCCTTGCGATGCGTTCTACGTGGCCGCAGTCGCCGGGCCCTGACCTTCGTGTCGTCGGTGGCAGCGGTCCGGGTCCTCCGCTCACCCTGGCCTCCACGCTTACTGCTGTCGCGTCCTTCGCTGTCGCGTACTTCGCTGCCACGGCCCGCTTTGTCGCGGCCAGTGCTCTCACGTCCCCGGCGCCGGTCACCGTCCTTGCGGTCGGCCCCATCGCGTGGCCCGCGTGCACGGTCCCCGCGGCCGTCTCCGTCGCGTCCCCGATTCCCATCGCCGTCCCGGCGCCGTTCGCCGCCACCCTCACGTCGGCCGCCCTTGCGATCTCCGCCGCGGCCGCCACCCCGTCCGGCCAGTTTGGAGGTCACCAGCGGCTCGTCCCGACCTGAGCCGAGGATCTCGAGTGTCTCAGCCCCACTTCGCCCAGCCGGGCCCTGCAGGACCGACGTGACCTCGATCCCGTCCATGAACTGGTCAATCTCGACGCGAAGGACATCGCCGACCGTCGCACCGGTGGGCAGCAGGTCGCGGCCTATCGAACCTTTCGGCTGCCTGGCGCCGTGGGCCCGCCAGGTCCAGTCACCGTCGTCTCGAGCGCTCGTCAGCTGGATCTGCATGCGTGGCATGGGCAGGAACGCTAGTCGTCCGGGGAGGATTCCGGGTTCCGATCTCCTCGCCTCGGGCTATGCCGATCCGGTTGTTTCCAGGAGGCATCTGACACACCGTCAGATTCCGTGTATGTTGACGCCGTCAGCCAACTGGATGGCAAAGGAATGCGCGTCGGGCCAGGGCCCGACCGACTGGGAGGAAGTTCTTCATGCGAACTCGACAGGTCCGGTTCACGGTGTTGCTGGCGGCGTTCGCGCTACTGGCCGGGGCATGTGGCGGTACTGACAGCGGGGGAGGGGACGAGGACACTGCGCCTGCGGCTACCACCACCACTGCTGCTGCTCCTGCGACGACTGCGGCTCCCGCTCCTGCTACTACTGCGGCTCCTGCTCCGGCGACGACTGCTGCTCCGGCCCCTGAGGCTGTGGCGACGGTCGAGGACCATCTTGGTGATGGTTCTCTTGGGACTGTTGAGGTTGGTCCCGGTGAGGAGATCCAGATTC
>Ga0302127_10000095_pt1 | contig 39064 bp, 39 predicted proteins | sample CB4_SCM_MG_FD_204452 | JGI IMG/M metagenome (GOLD analysis project Ga0302127, IMG submission 204452) | Marine microbial communities from Western Arctic Ocean, Canada - CB4_SCM | ecosystem: Environmental > Aquatic > Marine > Oceanic | place: Canada: Western Arctic Ocean | collected 2017-09-24
AGCTGTTGGCGTGACGGTAGCTGTTGGTGTGACGGTAGCAGCTGTTGGTGTGACCGTAGCAGCTGTTGGTGTGACGGTAGCAGCTGTTGGTGTGACGGTAGCAGCTGTTGGTGTGACCGTAGCTGTAGGTGTGACCGTAGTAAGCGAGGAATCCACTCGTAAAGTTACTTCCTTAGAAACAAAAGATTCTCCGTCCGATATTATTAATTTCAGTGTATAAACGCCAGGGGTAGCCGGGGTAGCCCAAACGGCTGATTCATTACCACTATTAGCAGACCAACAGTCTGGCGAAACTGTCCCCCCGCTTGCGATCCAGCAAGGTTCTAGATATGGGCCGAAAGGTTCCACAGGTTGAATTGATTCTGTGTCAAACCATCCTGAAATTGCTTCAGCTATGCTTTCAGGTACCTTTTCGGAGCGAGAGGTGTCAAGAACTAACCCTCTCAGGCTCCAAAAATCAATAAAATCTAGCAAAAAAGAGAACGAAAAACGACTGGGGATGAAATAACTCTCACCATCAATTCGGACCACCACTGATCGGGAACTTTCATTCCAATACACATCTCTACTCGCCGTAGATGAAGTATTCTCAAGAATAATATTTTGGTCAGTGGTAATCGATCCAGGCTCGGCATCAATTTTTATTTCATTCAGTATCTCAAGGAGAGATATGGGATCATCAAAGCGAGGCGTTCTACCTTGAATGGCTGTGGATGCCAACAGCGAGACCTTTCCAATGTCATCGCCTCCAACAATATACGGCAATAAAAAAGAATCTAAAGCGCTTAAGATGTCATGATCAGAGTATCGAACTGAAATCCATAATCCGTCCACAAGCGAGAGTAATGTCGACCAGTCATAATCGTGACTGTCCGAAAGTTGAGCAACTAAGTTGATCTCCCAGTGTCTTATTGAAGCTTTATCATGCAATTCAGTGATAAATCCAGTCAACAAGGCTTCTGATCCTGACGGCAATCGTCCAAAATTTATAACCACTCCACTGTAATTATGCTCACGAGTTAGATCCGTGATGGCCGTTGAATAACCGTCTCGAATTTCAGGATTTGAAAGCATTCGCTCAATATCTTGGGCGCTGCCTGATACTTCAAGTAGGCTCTTCGCATCCGTTGCAATCTGATCGCTGAAAAGGTTAGAAAAAATAAGATCACCAAACTCATCTTGTAAAGAAATTTCTGCCCTACCCGCGACAAAACTGTTAATCCTATTGCCTAGTGGGGAGGTAAGTGCGGGACCTGAAGATCTGTAAAAAGAAATACTTTTTGCTGAACCTGTTTGTTCAAGTAAAACCATGTTACGTAATTTAGGAAGTCGCACAGATGCCAGCAATCGTTTCTGAGATTCATCGATCAGAGAAGGTTTCACTGAAATCCAACGACCAGACTCAAACGTGAAAAGATGCAGGTGGGCCAAATTCACGGTCTCATCAAAGTACGGAATACTCACCGAATAACTCATGCCATTTGTGCACAGAGGCTCCGTTTCACACGAAGTCACAAATTTATCGATAAATCTATCGCTGAGAGTATAAAATTCACTCCGCATCTCATACCCCTGGGGTAAGGAGCGGATCTCGTTTTTGTTCGTTACCATCCACTCGGGCTCAGTACCGGTTTTTTTGTCATCAACTATTAACAAAATAATTAACGCTATTGCACCTACTACAAAAATTATTGCCGCATATTTTCTCCACCCAATGCCCCCCGGCTGATTCGGTGAAAAATTTTTAGATATCCTTGAGCCCAAAATCCAAAATCGGGAAACGTCCTGTTTACCCTTGTTAATCACTAAGGAATCATCTGGCCACTCGCTTCGAGTTATGAAAATATCAGATCGTTCCTCTTTCTCGTCTATACGCTCAAATAGCGGAAAAAGAAGTGCCCCGACATCGAGATGAGTCGACGGCTTGTTCAACTTCGAACGCTTTACTGCTTGTCTGTAGCTGTATATACGAGGCCACCTCTGATAGTGCGCCCCCGCGACTCTAGTAGTTTAACAGATATATCCGTTAATCCAGCCTCACATCCCGAAAAAATCTATTCGCCAGCTATTTTTAGAGATTCCAACCCATGATAGAGTATTTACTCAAGAGACGAGCCGGAACAGCAGAATGACGTCTCTTTAGAAGGTAAACATTTGAGTTTGGGGGAAGGTAGTATGTCTGATAACGGAGACGTGGTAAGCCTAACTCTTGAGGGAAAGGCGCGACTAGAAGCTCAGCTACATGAGCTAAAAACTGTGCGAAGACCTGAAATTGCTTCTCTGATTCATGATTCACAAGGTGGCAGACCGGACGCGGTTGATGCGCAATATGAAGACGCAAAAAATCAGCAGGCATATAATGAAACTAGAATTAATGAACTCGAACGTTTACTTGAAAATGTCGATATTATTGACGAAGCTGTACAGTCAGCGACAGTTCAGCTTGGATCCCACGTAATTCTTCGGGACCCAGAAGGAAAACAGTACCGTTACGTCCTAGTCGGAGCAGCTGAAGCATTACCCAGTCAAGGTAAGTTAAGTGAACAAAGTCCGTTGGGACAGGCATTAATTGGCAAAAAAAAAGGTCAACAATTTTCGTTCGCAGCTCCTAAGGGTGAGGTTACCTTTAAGGTGACAAAGGTCGGTTAGCATGTCTATGCCAAAAAATCCTCAAGAAAATTCGCCTGAGGCGTCTGAAAATCTCGATGACCTAGAAATCTCAAACGAACGATTAGTAGCACCACGCTTAGAGCAACGGAAAAAATTACTTGAACTGGGTGACCCATACCCGGCGCGGGTAAATCGTAGCCACACAGTTGCAGCTGCCCGAGAATACTTAATTGAAGAAGCAGAAAATACTGGCGACATGGAGGGAATCAGCCAAGAAGTCAGTATTGTCGGAAGAATTATTGGCGTGCGGCGTGCTGGGGGGATGATCTTTGCAGACTTGCGCGATTATTCCGGTGAGATACAGATTCAGTTTCGAACTGATGCCTTAGTAGATTTCGATCAGTTAAACCTTGTTGCACCAGGAGATTTTCTACAAATTAGGGGAAATTTATTTAGAACACGGCGAGGTGAAATTACTGTTAGCTGTGAAGAATGGTCAGTCGTAACAAAAGCTGTGAGACCATTCCCCGGAACCAAATACCCTATTGTTGATGAAGATATCAAATCTAGACAGCGTTATCTCGATCTCATGGCCAACAAAAAGTCAAGAAATATCGCAATCACTCGCTCTAGAATACTTCATGAGATTAGGCAATTTATGCATGGTCGTGGTTTCATTGAGGTAGAAACATCCATGTTCCCGAAAGTGGCTGGTGGTGCTCTGGCTCGACCATTTACGACTCAGTCAAACGCACTAAGTAGAGAACTGCTTCTTAGGATTTCACTCGAACTCCCATTAAAAAAGCTGCTAGTCGGAGATCTTCCGCCAGTTTTTGAAATAGGAAAAGTGTTTCGAAATGAAAATGTTGATCGAGATCACTCGCCAGAATTCACCATGCTCGAATCCTACGAGCCCTACACCGACTACGTCGGTGTAGCAGATATGGTCGAGGCCATGCACTCTCATCTCATCAACACGGTTTTTGAAAGCTCAGAAATTCAGCTGCCAGAGATTTTACATCCTGAAACAAACCATGTGATTAAGGATGCACGAACCATTCAGCTAGCACCGCCATTTGAAAAGATTAAGTATCGCGATCTAATGTATAGATACGCTGACAACTTTGATGACAGAGAACATGAAACGCTTGCTAAGTTAGTCGCTAGAGCCCTAGAACTCGGAGTGCACGTTGACAAAACTATGTCACGTGGCAAGATTCTAGATCGAATATTCAGTGAGAAAGTCGAACCACTTCTCATCCAACCTACTTTTGTAATGGATTATCCAGTGGAAAGCACGCCTCTTGCTAAGCGAGTCCCAAACGACCCGACGTTAGTCGAACGCTTTGAGTTTTTTATCGACGGCCGGGAAATTGCCAATGCTTACAGTGAACTCAATGATCCTGTAGAACAACGAAGCCGAATGACTAATGAGGAAAACTCAGCACCCACTGATGATGAAATCCCCCCCACTGATGAAGATTTTCTTATCGCAATAGATCACGGCATGCCGCCTGCCGGTGGAATTGGGATTGGAATCGATCGACTGGTTATGATATGCACGGCAGCTTCAAATTTGCGGGAAATTATTCTATTTCCTACTCTCCGTGAACCTGGAAAATAAAACCACTACTAAATCTGGATCGCATTAACTTGAATCATTCTTCTCACATTACTAACAACACTTACACCCTTCGTGAAGATATACACGTGCACATAAAATTTTCTACCGCGTTTAAGGTACTGACAAATCCTGAGTATTTCGAGAATTTCCTAGGGCCACAATTCGAAAACGTTCAAGGCAATATTGATGGATTTTCAGCCCAATTACGACTGCCTATAAAAAAACAAATACTAGTCATGTCACGGGGTGGAGGAGATTCTGACACTATTAACTATCAAGGTGAATTGGGATCCGAATACGCCCAACTTATTTGGAAAATTAACCCTGAAACTACGACTGAGGTCCACATCACAGCTGAATTGAGGTATGCAATATCACCGGGAATCATTAATAAGCTAAGTGAATCCACTATTTTCAAAGCACATCGACTTCAATCAATACGAGATTCTTTATGGCTCTTAAAGCGATACCTGGAAAACTTTGATGATGACAAGATTTAACTCGTCCGTGCTTGGGATGCACGCAGCCATTTTCGACCTTGATGGGGTGCTGGCTGATACAGAACCTGTCTCCTTCCAAATATTACGCGATTTCATAGCCCCAAAAGAAATCACCTGGGCTACGTATCAAGCCTTGATCGGTAAATCAGGCCGTGATTTTGCCGCCTGGCTAAAAGAAACTTATGAATTCAATGAATCGGTAGATATGCTGCAGGCTGCTGCAAACCAGTATCGTGAAGATAGAATCAGAGAAATGTCGGTGCCAGAAATGCCTGGGGCATCAGCCCTTATAACTCATTTAAAGCAAAACGATATGAAGCTAGCTGTGGCATCCCAATCTTCAACAAAATGGGTTAATGCTATTCTTAAGTCCTCAAATCTTGAGTCTTTTTTTGACTTAGTAATCACAGCTGACGAGGTAAAACGACCAAAGCCATGTCCTGACATTTATATTGAGGCCGCAACTCGGCTTGAAGTAATGCCAAAGAAATGCGTCGTTTTTGAAGACTCTCTTACCGGCATTACTTCAGCTTTATCAGCAAAAATGCTAACGATACAACTTCGTCAAGCTACCCCTCAGCCACCTGTGGCAATTGGGGCTGACCTAGTCATAAATTCCTTCGACGAATTTTTAAGTGAGTATCTGAAAAATGAAATCTAATAAATAGTCCGACATAAGCGAGTAAGAAATACGTAAACCGATGAGAAGACATTTCACAGTGACGGGGTTTGTTGTCCATAAAAGTGAGGTAGCTCTTCACTGGCACAAGCATGTTAAGAAATGGTTGCCACCTGGCGGGCACATCGAGCTAGATGAAGATCCCATCAGTGCAGTGCATCGTGAGATTAAAGAGGAAATGGGTCTAAATATCCAAATACTCGGACATCTTCCTTATCGCTATGGTGAACCATTACAAATTGCAAGACCTGAGGCCATGGCTATATATGATATGAAGTCAGGCGATGGAAGTTTGAAAGATGTGCATCAGCACGTCGATCTCATCTATTTCTGCGCACCGGAAAATGGTAATCTACATGGCTTCCAACCTGATGGCTGGCTTTGGGTAGATGAAAAAACTATCCAAAGAGGAAAAGTAGTAGGCTTAGGCCATAACGCAGAAATAGCAGAAGACGTTCAGGAATTAAGCCTGAAAGCGATTGAACAATACAAAAAACGAAAGACGCTTGATATGGAGCAAGGACCATTTTCATGATTGGAATCAAAACCATTCGCGAGCAAACCACTCTCGTGCGAGATGCACTCAAAGCACGCAATATGACCGGATCCATTGATGAGATTCTGGAGTTAGATATAAGAAGACGGGCTTTACTAGTCAAAGTGGAAAATGACCGAGCTGAAAGAAAAGAAGCTGGGAAGGCGATAGGAAAGGCAAAAACCGAAGCCGACCGCATTGAATTGATTACCAAACAAAGATCTGGAGCTGACCAATTAGATGAACTTGAGTCACAACTGAAAAATATCGACTCGTCAATGAATGAGTTATTGCTAGAAATTCCTAATCTTCCTCATCCAGAGCTGCCTTTTGGAGGTGAAGAAAGCGCCGAAGTAATACTTATAGGCGATGGTATGAATAACGAAGAAGTATTCAGTACCCCTAAATATCTCGAGGACTTCACGATTGAATCGGCAACTTCAATACCACATTGGGATATAGGAAGAAATTACGGCTACATCGACTTTGAGCGAGGAGTAAAAGTGTCAGGATCTCCTTTTTACATGCTTAGAAGTGACGGTGCACGAATGCAACGTGCCCTGATCAATTGGATGCTTGACTTACACCATGAGCATGGATTTGAAGAGGTCTATCCCCCATTTCTTGTACGAACCGAGTCCCTAGTTGGAACTGGTAATCTACCAAAATTTTCGGATAATTTATTTGGTCTCGAGAATTCAGATCTCTGGCTCGTACCTACGGCCGAGGTGCCCATCACAAACATGTACCGCGATGAGATCCTCGATCATGCACAACTTCCCATACAACATTCGGCATATACCGCATGTTTTAGGCGCGAGCAATTCAGTGCAGGCCGAGAAGTAAGAGGAATTAAAAGAGGATACCAATTTGACAAAGTTGAAATGGTGGTATTTACCCGTGAACACGAGTCCTGGGAAATGCTTGAGTCCCTTCTTCAGAATGCTCTGGACGTGGTTAGGAAATTAGGCCTCCGCTATCGGGTGTTACGACTCGCGAGTGGTGACATCGGTTTCTCAGCATCAATGACATATGATATCGAAATCTGGTCTCCAGGAAGTGGCGAATGGCTGGAAGTTTCCTCCGTTTCAAACTTTACTGACTTTCAAGCACGAAGAGCTGGGCTGCGTTATCGATCTGAAGACGGAAGTGTTAAACACCTCCACACTCTAAATGGGTCAGGGTTAGGAATTCCTCGCACGTTCGCTGCCATATTGGAACAAAACGTATTACCTGATGGAAGAGTACTTATTCCAACTGTGCTTCAACCTTATCTGGGTAACCAAGAATATCTGCTGCCTGTGAAAAGTGCGTAGGTCTTCACTCCTTTGGGGTGTAGACTGACGTTTTGTGTATAGCTTGGAGGGGTGCCGGAGTGGTTGAACGGAACGGTCTTGAAAACCGTCGCTCGCGGATTCGTGAGCCGTGGGTTCGAATCCCACCCCCTCCGCCACACGAATCCTTACAGTCGCGTTGTCCAAGTTTTACAGAACGGTAATAATGACTAGTTTATTGATTGTCGGAGATACTCATGTCAGAGAGTGGGAAGATGAGATAAATCCGAAGCTTCGTGGCTTAATTGCTGACGCGGATCTTGCAATTCATTGTGGAGATTGGGTATCACTTAATGCAGTAGAGGGTTTTAAACACGATGCAAAAAATCATGCAATTGTTTCTGGAAACTCCGATCCACGTGAACTAAGGGATACGATCCCATATATAGAAATTATTGAAATCGAGCAAGTTCGAATAGGCATCACCCATCCGGCCTGGGCCGGTCCTGAACCATCGCTTGATGAGCTTCTTCTCGATTTTCCTAGCAAAAAATTTGGAGTCCTTGATGTTATCTGTTATGGACACACTCATGTTCCAGAAATCAATTCGCACAAAAACATTACTTTTGTAAATGGCGGTCAAGGATATTCATCGCTTTTCGTACCTGGAACATACGCAACTATCGAAATTTCAAAATCAGGGCATATTGACGCGCAAATCCATGAATTCGCTCCGGCACTATAAACCGATAACTTTCTATATTCTCGTTACCTAAGGACAATGGAATTCCGGTGGGTTAGACTTATTTACCAGTTGTCAACGATGGAGGGGTCGCATAGTGGCCTAGTGCGGGCGCCTGCTAAGCGCTTGTTCGGTTTTTTCCGGACCGTGGGTTCGAATCCCACCCCCTCCGCCATAGAAAATTGAAGAAATAGAATGGTGACAAAAAATGCCGACTTTTAACATAACTACGTTAGGCTGTCAGATGAATCAGGCAGATTCTCTCAAGCTCGCTGCTGGCCTAGAACAACTCGGCTGGCAATCAGTTGAAAAAAATGAGTCAGCAAATTTATTTGTTATCAATACATGTTCGGTTCGGCAACATGCCGAAGATAGAGCCTATTCGCAGCTAGGAAGACTTAGAAAACAAAAACTTTCTGGAGAAGAATTACATATCGCAGTTATGGGTTGTATGGTCGGTCCAAAGACAGATCAACTATCTAAACGATTTCCCTATGTCGACGCCTGGGCACGACCCCAGGAATTTGAGCCAATCCTGACCTTGGCTGAGACAATCAAAGACCCGTCTGAAGGTGATTTGGGAGCTCTATCTGTGCTCCTCGATGGCGGAATGACGAGAACTTACGCCCTACCAGCTGGAATATCCGCATTCGTCCCCGTTGTTCACGGATGCGATAAGTTTTGTACCTACTGTATTGTTCCCCTTCGACGAGGTCGTGAACGATCTCGCCCTGTTGCCGATGTACTCGATGAAATTAATTGGCTCGCGAACCGTGGAATTCGAGAGGTGACCTTGTTGGGTCAGACAGTCGAAGCTTACGGGCATGATCTTGCCGGGCAGCCTAGTCTAGCAACCTTGTTCAAAGCAATTGAAAAAATTGAAGGCATAGCCAGAGTACGGTTTCTTACGTCATACCCGAAAGACATGACCGATGAAATCATTGATTCAGTGGCTGACTGTCAAAAGGTATGTGAGCACTTCAATATCCCTGTGCAATCAGGATCTAATTCAATGCTGGAAAGGATGCGCCGCGGTTACATGGTAGAAGAATTTGTCGAACGTGTAGAAAGAATCAGGCTAAAGATGCCTGATGCTGCTATAGCAACTGATGTCATCGTAGGGTGCCCTGGAGAAACCGATGATGAATTCCAAGAAACACTAAATTTGCTGCGCAAAATACGATTCGATACCATACACGTGGCTGCCTATTCGCCCCGGCCAGGAACATTTGCAGACCGTAAAATGATTGACGATGTTCCAAGTGAAATAAAAAAACAACGCTTACATCTCGTTGAAGAGGTTCATCAGGAATCAAGTCTTAATATCAATCAAAAACTACTAAACAAAGAAATCGAAATCCTAGTCGAATCGGTGACTGAATCACAAGCAACCGGAAGAACTAAACATGGAACGATTGTCCATTTCAATACAAACGGTGAAATAAAAATCGGAAATCTAGAGAATATTAAGATAACCCAAACAACAGCTTGGTCTCTAAAGGGTCATATCGCCGACAGCCTCTCTCTTTCAGTGGTTTGACGTTTCTATATTACCCACAGTTAGAGAAAACGCAATGAAAAATCTATCTTAATAATATTTCCTTTGAGTGATTGTTATCCTAAACATTATGAACCAAACGGACTCTATATTATCAACTGACGTTGCGGTCATACTCGTAATAATTGGAATTATTAATGGGGCGCCGCACGTATTACTTGTCCATAGAACAGCAACACCTGAGCAAAATAAATGGGCTTTACCAGGAGGAAAATGGAATAAAACCGAGTCTCTGGAATCTAGTGCAGAAAAAAAGCTCGTTCAGGAAACTGGAATAGACACCTTGTATCTTGAGCAACTCTTCACGACAACCGGTCTCGATGATGAAAATTCTTCCGCTGCAGTAGCCTATTTTGCTCTGACCGATTTCACGAGAGTGAGATTGCGAGCCGAGGAGGAGTGGAAACCCGACTGGTTTAACGTCAATACGTTGCCTGACTTGGCTTTCAATAACAATCAGGTCATCCGGCAAGCAGTTGCACGCATTGCTGCGAAACTCCAGTACTCAAATATTGCGTATAGCCTGCTACCAGAAGAGTTTTCGCTTCGCCAACTTCAAGATGTTTATGAAGCTCTTGAAGGGCAAATTGTGGACCGACGAAACTTTCGAAAAAAAATGTTAGCAGGAGGATTAATAGAAGCCACTGGAGAAACTCGAAGAGACGGAGCACATCGACCTGCCCAGCTTTACGCCTTTCTCAAGCGGGAGGCTGTAATTCTTTGAACAATTTATGTGATAATGTTCACCGCGCTAGACTACAGGCGTGTGGGTGATACGCTCGAGGCTCAAGATAATTAGTTCTACTAATGAGGTGATAATAAATGAAATTACATGAGTACCAAGCTAAGCAACTTTTAGCGAGTTACGGAGTGCCTGTGCCGGAAGGTAAGGTTGCGACGACTCCAGAAGAAGCGCAAATAATAGCGGAAGAAATTGGCGGCAGAGTCGTAATCAAAGCGCAGGCCCACACTGGAGCCCGTGGAAAAGGCGGTGGAGTTAAAGTCGCTGAAACACCTGCCGAAGCATTCAAAATTGCTGGGGAAATCATAGGTATGCAACTTGTGACAAAACAAACTGGACCTGCCGGTCTTCCAGTCTCATTTGTGCTAGTTGAAGAGGCTATAAGTATAGAAAGAGAACTCTATCTGTCGGTTGCTATCGACGGATCTATGGCCATGCCAGTAATTATTGCCTCACAGGAAGGTGGAATGGATATCGAAGAAGTCGCCGAGCAACGACCTGAAGCGATACTAAAGCAATACATCGATCCTGCCTGTGGATTTCAAGGCTATCAAGCTAGAGCCCTAGCCTTTGGACTTGGACTTTCTGGTGAGTTAAACCGACCTGCGACGGCACTTATTGAGGCTGTAACCAAGTCCTTTTTAGAAACCGACGGATCTATTGCTGAAATCAATCCAGTTGTCGTAACAACTGATGGAAGAATTCTCGCAGCTGACGCTAAGTTCTCGATAGATGACTCTGCCCTGTTCAGACAAAAAAATCTCGCAGATCTACGAGATAGATCACAGGAAGCTGATAAAGAACTCGAAGCCCAAGATGCTGGAATTGGCAATTATATTAAATTAGATGGAAACATTGGCTGCTTAGTAAATGGTGCTGGGCTCGCGATGGCTACATTAGATGCAATAAAAATGGCTGGTGGTGATGCTGCTAATTTCTTAGATATAGGAACAGCAAACTCGCCCGAAGCAGTCGTTGCTGCTTTGAAAATTATAGGAACCGACCCTGATGTAAAAGCGGTGCTGGTAAATATATTTGGAGGCCTCGCTCGAACAGATATTATCGCCCAAGGCATAATTGATGCGAAAAATCAAGGCCTGATTCCTCAACCAACTATCGTTCGGTTAGCTGGATCCAATGTAAATGAAGGTAATGCATTACTTGATAATTCTGGACTAGATCTTGTTCGAGCAGCGGATTTTGCAGAGGCCGCAAAATCCGCTGTCAGCGCAATATCATAAAATATGAAAAATACACTTAATTAGTACTAAATGGGGAATTTATGAGCTTACTTCTAGATGAAAATAGTAAAGTCGTAATACAAGGGTTTGGAGCTGCCGGACAGCGTGAAGCTATTATATGCCGAGACTATGGAACCAACGTAGTCGCCGGAGTTACACCTGGTAAGGGTGGGCAGGAAATCGAAGGATTCCCAATTCGCAATACAGTGCAAGAAGCAGTAGACGAATTCGATGCAAATGTTTCTCTGATTTTTGTACCTGCGCCCTTCGCTGCCGATGCAATACTTGAGGCTAATAGCGCCGATGTTCCGGTGATTATATGCATCACTGAAAACATACCAGTCCAAGACATGATGAGAGTAAAAAGGGTTTTAAGTAATTCTGACTCGACCCTGATTGGACCGAACTGTCCAGGAATCATCAATATAGGAGCCCGCGCTCGCGCTGGGATTATGCCTATAGATGTCTATATGGATGGTAATGTGGGGGTAATTTCCCGGTCCGGAACACTCGTTTACGAAGCCGTTGATCAACTCACAAAAGCGGGTATTGGCCAATCCGGTTCGATTGGAGTAGGTGGAGATCCTATCATTGGTACCAGCCAGGCTGAGGCTTTAGCCCTCCTCGAAAATGATCCTAATACTGCGGCAATAGTGTTGATCGGTGAGATTGGTGGAACAGCAGAACAAGAAGCTGCTGAGTATATAAAAATCATGAACAAACCGGTAGTAGCATTTATAGCGGGCGCAACTGCGCCTCCCGGTAGACGGATGGGCCATGCGGGTGCCATTATTGCAGGCGCCGCTGGGACTGCAGAGGCAAAGCAGCAGGCTTTGCGTGATGCAGGTGCCACTGTGGTTGAAAATCCTGGTGAAATTGGATCTCAAATGCTTGCAGTGCTTAAAGAACAAGGTCTTGCGTAAAATAGAGGTAGATTTCATCTACGACTAAGAGTAATATGCGCGTTATGAACTAATTTCATTGAAAATGGAGACGGCATACAAGTGACATTTGTAATCACTCAGCCATGCATAGATACGATGGACAAAGCCTGTGTCGAGGTGTGTCCGGTAGACTGCATTCATTTTGAAGAGGGCTCTGACAAGATGCTCTTCATTGACCCTGCAGAATGTATTGATTGTGGTGCATGCCAACCCGCATGCCCTGTAAGCGCCATTTTCCCAGAAGATGATGTGCCTGGAGATCAAGCCGCTTTTACTGATATTAATTCGCTCTGGTTCTCAGACCCTGTCGCCGCACGTGCCCAGGTCGGTGGCGGTGCTGCACCTGCTGCTGACACCGAAAATGTCACTGCTGACGCACCTGCTGCTGAAGATGCGGTTGCTGAAGATGCGGTTGCTGAAGATGCGGTTGCTGAAGCACCAGCCGCCACTGAAGAGGTTGCCGCTGAGCCAGAAGTTGTGGTTGTTGGACGAACAATTCAAGATGCTACTCTTACAGGTGTTTCTGCTGCTCGCCCAGCGCAACTGTCCCCTGCATCTGTCGTCATGCTAGGCCTATTTGTCGGTTCCGTATTTCTAATGCTCGTAAAGCCGGGACCCACTCTTATTCATATTGCATGGGCAAAACCGATCTTCGACTTACTCAGAATCGAAAATGAACAGGGGGTCGGACTTACTGTAGCTGCTCTCCTCCCACTAGCAGGTCTATTTCTTCTCCTATTTGCAACGTTGCAAGGAAGACAACTTGGAGACTTTGCAGCAAAAACAGATCGTAAATTTAACCGTTGGAGACAACAGGAAACCGAGTGGCGCAGAAGTGAAGAATCAAGAAAGTATAATCTCGCTGAAATAGTGCACGCAATTGCAAAAGATCGCTTTAATTTCCCTAGTGACGACGATCCAGACTTGCAGTCCTACATCAATTGCCCTGACCCCTCGTTTGGAATCGAACCTCGCGGCACTGGAGAGAAAGTATTCCCCGACATAGTAACTGTCATGCAACCGGGAAATTATCCTGTCGCAATTGCACAAATTGAATCTCGCGAAACTGTTACACGTGAACAGGCTGACTATGTCTGGGCCTTATACCAAAATCAGGATTGCCCGTTATATATATATGTCCCTGCTGGCTTGCTCGCACAAGCCAAGGACTACGCCCGAGCCGCCAATATTAAGAATATTAAATTCCGAACATGGCGCTGGTCACCAAATGGGATGGTAGTCAAAGAACTATAGACCTTCTGCTATTCCACGAATATTGTACATTCGGTTAACTGGTCTGGTTATCTTACTTGACTAATTTAGAACATGTGTTCTATTATCTACACACAATAGAACACATGTCCTCTTTGCAGTCCGTAAGGAAAAAGTAATCAATGCACACATACTCTACCGAGATATATATGACAACGACAGCAGTTGCTGAAACAAATACAACTGAATCCATATGGGTTATTGTTCTGCTAATTGGATTTGTACTGGTCTCTAATATTTTGCTGATCGTACAATGGAAGGATTCAAGGCTCTCCAAAATACCGAATCCAAACTCACGGCTAATAGTGAGATCAGATGCGGGACAAGTGAATTCGCTACTACTAAATCAGCCATCATCATTGTTATTAAATAGTTTAGGCTTACACCACACGAAATTTAACAAAGAACATAATTCTCATCTCTAGAATTTATTATTGCTCCTACAATCGGAGGTGATAGTTATAATTTCTAGTGAATATAGGAGAATACGTACAAAGTGACTGTCGAAGTTTCAGAAATGCAATCTCCAAATCAGTCGAATTTGTTACGTGTTTTAATAGCACGTCGGTGGCCAGGCGCCATTGCAAAAAAAGAAGTTGATCAGTGGGATCCAGATATAGCTGCTTCAGCAGTTCTTACTGATGCACTTAATAATCAAGAAATTGAGCCCGACAAATTCAGAAAACTATACACAAAAGAATTAAAACAAAATAACTCACTCCTGATTTGGCTAGAAAAAATAGCCCAAGGCTCTGGTCTCCATCTACTGATAGATACGAACGATAAATCAAGTGAGTTGTGTGCACAGGTCATCACATATGAGCTTGAGAAATAAGCTCCAAAACCCGCGACCTCGGCTATCATGTTGGTTCAGATAGAAGCCATAGAGCTCTGACATGAAATATCAAACAATACAGACGAAGGAGTGAAATATGCGATTAGGTGTCTCAATAGGCTATTCTGGGCCAAATCTTACCATCCCAATTGATTTTATAAAGAAAGCTGAAAATTTGGGCTATGACTCAGTTTGGACCGCAGAGGCTTATGGTTCGGACGCAATTACACCACTCGCGTATATAGCAGCACATACTGAGCGTATTCGACTCGGCACTGGAATTATTCAAGTGGCCGGTCGGACGGCAGCGATGGCGGCCATGCAAATGCAAACAGTAGATGCGTTAGCTGGCGGAGGACGGGCAATCGCTGGCCTGGGAGTCTCAGGACCACAGATAGTTGAGGGCTGGTACGGAAGGCCATGGGGTAAGCCATACTATATGCTCAAGGACTACATAAGTATTATGAGAAAAATTTCTCTCCGCGAGGAACCTGTTCAGCACGATGGAGTAGAAATATCCTTACCGTACAAGGGAGAAGGTGCGCTTGGAATAGGTAAGCCCCTAAAATCTATTTTACATACAAATCCCCACATGCCCATATGGCTTGGCGCAGGTGGCCCGGATAATCTACGCCTGGCTGGACAAATTTGTGATGGCGTACTCCCACTAGGCTTTGTGCCTAATCGAATGAATGAGTACAAAATTCAAATTGAAGAGGGATTTAGTAGAGCTAACAAAAATGGAGCTGAAAATAAATCATGGGACAATTTTGAGTTTCAACCCGGCGTCACCGTCAACATTACGGAAGATGTTCGAGCGGCCTTTAGAGCAATGAAACCATCAATTGCTCTCTATGTTGGAGGTATGGGACACAAAAACATGAACTTTCACAAACAGCAGATGATAGCCCGAGGCTACGGCGAAACAGCTGAGCGAATTCAAGAGCTGTACCTAGCCGGACGTAAGGCAGAAGCTCTCGAGGAGATACCAGACGAATATTGTGATGAGAGCTCACTTATAGGATCAAAGGCAAGAATAAAAGAACGATACATGGCTTGGGCAGACTCAGGGATCACCGGACTCACTATCAATACTAGAGAAGAAGAAACGCTAGAATTCATGGCTGAAATTGCTGAGGTCACACCATTGAAAGTCTAGTCACGTCTTGACATCGTGAGCTCCGAGTTTTAACCTACTAACCACGTTAGTTTGCGTACAATGTACGCAAACAGAGCGAAGGTAGGATGAAAATGTCAATCGTCACCAAACCGAACCCATATTTTGAAATGTCACAACTACAGTGTGAGACTGATACGGGAATCGACACTCTTCCTCTAGCGTCGGAATCATCTTTTGGATCATGGCAAACCACTATCCCAGAAGAGTATTGGTCGCTCGACTCTCAAGCACTAGTTAAAAGAATTTCGGATGCTAGACAGGAGTTGGGTTCTGAGTTAATAGTTCTCGGCCATCATTACCAACGAGAAGACATTATCCAGTTCGCAGACGAGCGAGGAGACTCATTTGCATTGGCGGAGTACGCGGCGAGGAACGATAAAGCTAAATATATCCTGTTCTGCGGTGTTCATTTCATGGCTGAAGCCGCTGATATTTTATCGACTGACTCCCAGCATGTAATCTTGCCTAACTTGGAAGCCGGATGCTCTATGGCCGATATGGCCCGGGAAGCAGACGTAAAAAATGCTTGGTCGGAATTAGAAGCATTTTATGGATCTACGAATGACATCATTCCCGTCACATATATGAATTCGGCCGCAAGCCTTAAAGCTTTTTGTGGAGAACATGGTGGAGTTGTTTGTACGTCCTCTAATGCGACAAAAGTGCTCACATGGGCATTTCAACAAGGCAAGCGAGTGTTCTTTTTCCCTGATCAACACCTCGGTAGGAACACCGGACATTCGATGAATATACCATTAGATGAAATGGTTCTATGGAATTGGCGCATACCAACAGGATCTCTTGGAGATATTATCCCAAGTGCGCTAGAGAGTTCCAAAATAATTCTTTGGCAGGGACATTGCTCAGTTCATCAACGTTTCACTCCGCAACAAATTAGTGACGCACGTAACAAACATAAAGACGCACAAATTGTTGTCCATCCCGAATGTCGTCATGACGTAGTGCAGAGTGCTGATGCAAATGGTTCCACCGCGTTTATAGCTGAATATGTCGCAAAAGCCGCACCGGGTTCCACAATCGGTATTGGAACAGAAATCAATTTGGTTGCGCGACTTGCAAAAGAAAATCCAGATAAAAATATTTTCTGTCTCGATCCTGTTGTGTGTCCATGTTCAACTATGTATCGAGTACACCCTGCGTATCTAGCTTGGGTAATGGAAGAACTCACAAAGGGAAATATTCACAATCAAATCAGTGTTAATTCTGAGATCAAAACTCACGCACGAACTGCGCTGAATCGAATGCTGGAACTGCGATAAATAGGAATCAATAATTGTTTTGGAGAGTACGACCCCTATGTCTAATACTCCCCCTGAGTACGACTTAATAATTGTTGGGTCAGGTATTGCAGGGCTCTATGCCGCAATAAAAGCTAGAGAAGTGGGCCTCAGCGTCTTGCTCGTTACTAAGTCGAGTATAGAAGAGGCATCTACACGCTATGCACAGGGAGGTATTGCCGCAGCAGTAGGAGCAGGTGATAGTCCTGAAAAACATCTCGCTGACACACTCAACGCTGGCGCAGGTTTGGTCGACGAGGCCGCAGCAAGAATACTCTGTTCGGAAGCTGCTTCAAGAATTGCAGATTTAGCTCGATTTGGAGTGCAATTTGACTCTGTCGATGGACAGGTCAATCTAGGCCATGAAGGAGCACATTCTCAACCGCGAATCTTACACGCAAGAGGAGACGGTACGGGGCTTGAGATAGAAACTTCACTGTCCCACCTGGCTCAAGAGAAATTAGAAATTCGAGAGAACACGATTCCCGAGAAAATACTCCTAGAATCTGATAGCACCGGCAACAAATTCGCCGTTGGAATAGAAAGTCACAACACCGTTACGGGTGTCACCGAATCCATTTATTCGCGCCACGTAATGCTAGCGACCGGAGGAGCAGGTCAAATCTACAAAGTGACGACTAATCCGCAAGTTTCGACCGGTGATGGGGTAGCCCTCGGCTATAACGCTGGCGCGGTCGTAACTGACATGGAATTTGTTCAGTTTCACCCCACCGCTCTGGTACTCCCAGACCGACCAGTTTTTCTAATTTCGGAGGCTTTACGAGGCGATGGAGCTCAGCTTCTTAATAATTCAGGTGAACGATTCATGAGCCGCTATGACAAGTTGCTGGAACTTGCACCCCGAGACATAGTGGCGCGGGCTATTGTCGAGGAATCAATAAATACAGATAAAGATCACGTGTGGCTAGACATCAGAACAAAAACAACCGAAAAGTCAAAAGAATGGCTCTTTGCACGATTTCCTCAAATTAGTTCAGTATGTGTGAGTGCCGGAATAGACATTTCACGGGACCTCATTCCCGTGTCACCAGCGGCTCATTATTTGATGGGGGGACTTGTTACTAATACGTATGGAGAAACGTCAGTACCAGGCCTCTTCGCAATTGGAGAAACAGCTTGTACCGGCGTGCATGGCGCCAATCGACTAGCAAGTAATTCTTTACTTGAAACCGTTATTTTTGCCCACCGTGCAATAGATCAAATTATCAGTCCAAAGGCCACAGACATCAGCATTAAATCTGTTCAGACTCCATACGCGATTCCGACTATTGTATTGAGTCAAGTTGAAACCACATTGACAGCATCAGAAATAAAAAAAGAAATCCAAAATATAATGTGGACGCGCGCTGGTGTTGTTCGCAACAAAGAAGGCTTAGAATTTGCCAGGGTTAAACTTGAACAACTTGCAAAAAATGCAACAAACAAAGGTGAAATTAGTGACTACGAAACTCAGTCGCTACTTACGGTTAGTCGGTTAATGATTGATGCAGCATTAAAACGTACAGAATCTCGAGGATCTCATTTCAGAGAAGATTTCCCCGCAAGCAGTGACAGTTGGAAAACACATATCCATTATCAACAATCGTAAGAATCAGGAAAAATATTATGGCGTCTAATCTTAAGGAACCATCATTTCATGTATGGCAAGAGGTGATCCGATCGGCATTACATGAAGACAGAAGCGAATACGACGTTACTACTCAGTCCACTGTTCTAAAAGAACAAATTGGCACGGGTGTACTTAGATTCAAACAAAATGGCACTCTAGCAGGTGTTAAAGCTGCAGAAACAGCATTCAAATATATGGATCCCACTGCTCGTATGTCGAAAGTTTTACCCGATGGAACACAAGTCGAAAGTGGCAGGACTATAGCTGTCGTCGACGGAACATTACAAGCAATTTTATCAGCAGAGAGGGTAGCCTTAAATTTGTTGCAACGGCTATCTGGCGTAGCAACACTCACCGCAGAAATGGTGTCGCTTCTTCACGAATATCCCAATGTGACAATTGTAGATACCCGTAAAACAACACCGGGGTTAAGGTCACTCGAAAGATATGCGGTGCGGTGCGGTGGTGGCTCAAATCATCGTGACAATCTACAAGACGGGGTTCTTATCAAAGATAATCATATTGCGGCCGCACAAAAACGGGGAGTAGGAATTTCTGAATTAATATCTGATGTGCGACAACAAATTCCACACACTCTGCAAATAGAAATCGAAGCAGACACTCCAGAGCTTGCTGAAGAAGCTGTACTCGGAGGGGCAGATATTGTAATGCTCGATAACATGACACCCGACACCATGAAAGAAATTGTTCGGAACGCTCGCAAATTGCAACAAGCACAGCATGTGATATTTGAGGCGTCCGGTGGAATTACTGACGCTACAATTGAGGCAGTAGCATCTGCAGGAGTTGACCTAATTTCTGTCGGAGCTTTGACACACTCAGCGGCTGCTATTGATATCGGCCTCGATATTTCAATAAATTAGCGACTGAAAGATATATCATGCAACAAGTTTTACTCCTGTCAGGAAGTGAAAATTCTGACATTTCAGAAGTTGCAAATGCATTGTGTGAACGCTTCGATAAAATGCTGCTACTTCGTGTAACTGATATGAATCAATTTATCCAAGCAGGTCGGCAAGAAATTGGTGATACTACTACGCCCGCGATTGAACAAAAAATTCTCCGTATCAAGAATTCCATATCAATCGCCGCTAATGCAATTGATATTCGCTATGGAGTAATTATTATCGACGATCTTGACGACATGTCGATTGAAATTTATAAAACGGAATGCCGGAAATCAAATCTTGCTCCCGTACATGTTATTTTTTTAGATCAACCAAGCGCTACCATCAGTAAGCATGAATTAATAGGACGCGTTCTCGATTATGCCTCAGAATTAAATTCATACGAAAAAGCAGACCAAGTCCAAAAAATCGTTGGCAGCAATCAGTCTCTTTTGACAACTTGACGGGTTCTTGCACCCCACATTATCTCAGGCCACGGCCAGAAACGTCACTCAGGAAATTTGTCAATGTATCGGACGAAAACGCGAAACCAAGACCCTCAATACTTGTGCCAGTCAATTTTGAAGAAATCACGCCAACAACTTCACCGCACTCATTAAACACGGGGCCACCGCTACTCCCCGGACTGATGGCAGCATCGGTTTGCATCTTCTCATTTTCATTATCGTCGAGAAATACCCGAGAGATAACACCGTATGATACCGATGGGGTGTCCCCGAGGCCCTTTGGATATCCAGTTACACCAATTTGCTTGCCGGTATCGGAGTCCGTTAGTTCGACTGTAGTTAATCCGGTTGCCGTTAGAGTCAAATAATTGGAAACCTTTAGTAAAGCCAAATCACGCGATGGTGAGGTGGCTACGATAGTGGCATAGAATTTTTGCTGGTCATTGCTCAGTAATATTCGACCACCACTATCAACGACATGCTCATTAGTTATAAACTCTGAATTACCTATAAAAAAAGCCGTACCAGTGCCGGTCCCATATCCGAGTGAAATCGTGACTTTAAATGTATTGCTACGTACATCTGCAGATGAATCTTCTATCGAACATACGGTCGTCGGCAATTTATTAATTTTTTCAAGTAAGTCATCATCTGCAGCTTTTTGGGCCTCCAAATCTGACTTCAACTGACCTGCAACTTCACCCTGTGCACTAACTTTACCCTCTAGGTTCTTACTCTTCTGCTGCTGCGCAGTTATTTGAATTCCTTGATTCTCCAGGCTAGATTGCAAATCTAGTATTTGCTGAGCCTGTATATTAATTTGCTTGGCCTGCGTATTGATTTGCTCGGACTGACCAGTAATTTCAGAAGATTGAGACACAATTGCATCCATTTGCGCATTAATCTCGCTGGCTTGGGTCGCAATTTTATCAGCCTGAATCGTAACAAGAACAGACTGATCGTTGAGTTCTTTTGCCTGATCCGACAGCATTAAAAAAAGTTGAGTATTCGCATCTTCAAGCTTCTTCAGGTCAGCTTTGTAGAAATCATTATCAACTCTTAATGATTCTTGAGAAGCTTGCAACGAATTAATTTCTTGACTCAGATGTCCGGCATCGCTCTGGACCTGCTCAATATCCGACGAGGACGCGCAACTCATAGCAAAACCGAAAATAGTCAACAGTACCAATAAACCAAATTTACTAAGGCCAAATCTTGATGTCATACAGCTAACGTTCTTCCATCATTTTGATATACCAAAGATATTGAGGCATTTTTAGCCTATCTATTTAGACTACTACGACAATCTCAATTGGAATGTGCAATTTATTGATATAGTGTTAAATTTTATCGTCAAAAAGAATCGTTACTGGTCCATTATTGACTGACTGCACACTCATATGCGCGCCAAATATCCCAGATTCCACCTTAGTAATCTCGCTCTTGCAAAATCGCTCAACCGTGAGACCGAACAGCTGTTTCGCAATCTCCGGACTCGCCGCCTCAAAAAAAGATGGCCGCCTTCCACTGGTGTCTGCAAACAGGGTGAACTGCGGAACCACTAATAGTTCACCCTTGACGTCTAAAATTGATAAGTCAAATTTGCCTTGCTCATTAGAGAAAATTCTGAGTTTGCTTATTTTTTCAACCAGCATGTCCACCCTCACCTCCGTGTCGTCATGGCCGAAGCCGAGATAGACCATGAGACCTTCTTCGATTGACCCAACAATTTGAGAATTAACAGAAACTTCAGCACTAGAAACCCGTTGAAGTACCGCCCTCATAGCTGATTGTTTTATGCGTCCGACGTGTTCGTGACCGAGGGTTTGGAATCGTTCGTGCTCGAGGGTTTGGAATCGTTCGTGCTCGAGGAAGATGAGTCACTAGGTTTAGTCTCTGTTGCAGGTTTGTTCGTCCCTTTGGACTTAGTTTTCTCAGCCTTTCCATCGCTGTCAGAGGCCCTTTCAGATGTTTTATAAAAACCAGAGCCTTTAAAAACTAGTGCGGGCGGAGTCAATAAACGCCTAGCTGTCTTGTTACATTGATTGCACTCTTGGTCGACTGATGACCCAAATGGTAGTTTGAGTTCGTAAGTCAAATCACAATTTTCGCAATGATAGTCATACTTCGGCATATGCTGCTCCTATGTGTCAGTAATCTTAAGGCCCAAACTGCCTAAGCCTCAAGATTACTGGCAAGTAGTGAAGATTCAGGGTGAATAACTAGGATTCGTACTAGCTTTTAGAGGGATTTCGGGTGATAATTCCGGTTCGGCCTATTTATAACGTATTTGCAAAAGCCTTAAAAATTCAGTTACTATTCATGGTCCAGAGGGGATTCTTGTCAATGGCGAGTGTAACAATGAGAGATTTACTTGAAGCTGGTGTTCATTTCGGGCATCAAACTCGACGCTGGAATCCAAAGATGGACCGGTTTTTATATGGAGCGCGTAACGGAATTCACATAATTGACCTAGGCAAAACGGTTAAGGCGTTGGAGGCTGCGCTGGATGCGGTTAGAGAGACCGCAGCTAGTGGCGAACAAATACTTTTTGTAGGCACGAAACGACAAGCAAAAGCAATCGTAGAGACGGAAGCTACCCGCTGTGCTATGCCTTATATCACAACTCGTTGGCTTGGCGGAACTCTTACAAATTTCTCAACTATCCAAGAACGAATTAATAAATTTATTGACCTTTCCGCTGAAATCGAACAAATGAACCTAGAAATTCAGAGCGCTGAAGCGGCGTCTGTTGAACTAGATGAGGAATCAACCCAGACGGTTCAAATTTCAGGCTCATCCATGTCTAAGAGAGAACAACTCGGAAGACAGAAAAAATTTGAGAAAATGGAAAGATTCTACGCTGGAATGCGAAATATGAGTCGTACACCCGGAATGGTCTTTATCGTAGACCCAACGTTGGACGAAATCGCTGTTAAAGAAGCAAATAGATCAGGAATCAAGGTAGTTGCACTATGTGACTCGAACTCTAATCCAGACATGATTGACTTTCCAATACCATCGAATGACGACGCTCTTAGAGCTATCCGCTTAATCGCGTCAAGTGTGACGGATGCAATCATAGAAGGTATCGCTGTTGGTGAGATTGAACAACAGTATGATGAAGACTTGGCTTTCACTGACGGAGAAGCACCCGAAGCAACTGCAGCGGCTAGTTAATCTGTTCTAATAAACTAGATAAGTTTGTAGCTATTTAAGAGGTAGATAAAATGGTAACGACCGCTGACGTAAAAGCCTTGCGTGACGCCACCGGCGCCGGAGTCATGGATGCGAAAAGAGCACTTGAAGAAGCTGGTGGAGACTTTGAGGCAGCTAAATCGGTTATTCAACAACAAGGCCTAGCAAGCGCTGCAAAACGAGCCGGCAGGGAAACTAATCAGGGGATAGTAGTAGCATATACCCATCCAGCAGGAAAAGGCGGGGGGCGAATTGGTGCCCTAGTCGAGTTGAACTGTGAAACTGACTTTGTAGCTCGCACTGATGAATTTCAAGCACTTGCACATGAGATAGCCATGCAAGTAGCTGCAATGAATCCGATTGCAATCACTAGGGAAGAGATTCCATCTGATGTTGAGTCTGATATCGAACCAATGGCGCTTATGGAACAAAATTCAATTCGTGACGGCAGTAAGACAGTTGGTGAATTGGTACAAGATGAGATCGCAAAAACTGGTGAAAATATACGAGTCGCTCGTTTTTCACGATTTGAACTTGGTAGTTCCGAATAAATTTACTAGATATTACTAGCGCGTCTAAATTTCACCCTTACTATAAGATTATGGTTTGTTATTAGACGGAGTTATAACAATGACTGAAGAAATTATCGAAGAAGTAAGTTTCAGCGCCGAAGAAAGAATGGATAGTGCGCTCAATGCGCTAGATAGAGATCTAACCCAAATAAGATCTGGACGAGCTAGTCCTACACTTGTCGAAAATTTAATTATTGAGGCATATGGGACGAATACACCTTTACAGCAAGTAGCAAGTATTTCTGTGCCTGAGGCACAGTTGATAACTATTCAACCGTATGATGCCTCTATTGTTGATGCAGTAATGAGAGCCGTACAAACGTCTCAGCTAGGCATTACTCCGTCTACTGATGGCAAGTTGATACGACTGCCTGTTCCGGCCTTGACTCAGGAGAGACGAAAAGAATTGGTGAAGCAAGTTCAGCAAAAGGCAGAGGAAAGTAGAATTTCTATTCGTGGAGCTAGACGCAGTGCAAATGATGAGTTTAAAAAACTTAACAAGTCTGGCGACATAGGTGATGACGATGAAAGGCGAGGCCTGCAGGGTATAGAAAACCTGACGAAACAGTACATAGGCAATATCGACAAAAAAATTCTGCAAAAAGAGCAAGATTTGATGGAAATTTAAGATAACGAATAACCTAATACTGAGATGTGCCCATAGAACATTTATTAATAAGTACAAACCTAACTAATGAATCAAAATCAACAAAATCAAGTCGCCATCCCAAAACATGTGGCTATTATTATGGATGGGAATGGGAGATGGGCAGAGGAACGAGGATTAGCTCGCAAAGAGGGGCATAAGGCTGGAGCCCAGGCTATTCGACCCGTCATTACCAAGCTTGGTGAAAGAGGCGTCAAATGCCTCAGCTTATTTGGTTTTTCAACCGAAAATTGGGGTAGGCCACGACCTGAAATCGATGCAATATTTCGAATCGGGGGGCAATTTATTGATGAATACTTGGACGAACTGAATAGCACAAATATCAAATTACAGCATCTCGGAAATCTTGATTCATTACCAAACTGGCTCGCCAAAAAAGTCGAAAAAGCGGTGCTAGAAACACGTGAAAATGATTTAATGACTGTGAATCTGGCGTTCAATTATGGTGCAAGGACAGAAATCCTAGACGCAGTAAAAAGCCTTATCGCCGACGGCGTTGATCCTGCAGATATCAAAGAAGAATTATTTGAGAAATATCTTCAGACGGTAGGACTTCCTGACGTCGATTTCTTAATCCGAACCGGTGGAACCGAGCGATTCTCTAATTTTCTTATGTGGCAATCCACGTATGCCGAGATTTATTTTTCGAAACTTTATTGGCCTGATTTTGGAGAACCTGAAATCGATGAAGCTCTCCACGAATTTTCTGTCAGGCAAAGAAAATTTGGACTAGTGCCTGACACAGTAATAAATTAGATACGAAAGCCTGAGTATGCCAATTTCGCGATCTACTTCTATGCGGATTCTTATTGGCATGATACTTTTACTGTTTGCGATTTCGTGCCTCTGGCTTCCTCCTAGACTGTTTATGGTGCTGATTCAACTGCTCTCAGCCGGATTAGCCTATGAATTTAGCAGGGCAAAGTTTCCGAATTCACCAATCATTCTCCGAATGTGCGTTGCGATTTTTAGTACAGCTATCGTCGCAATAATTTATCAAGAAGTTCATGAATCCGTCCTCATTTCACTATTAAGTTTGATGACAATTGTGTCGATTTTATTAGTTATTACCAAGAAAAATACCCGCAAAACTAATCTTATTTGGGTGGTATTTGGTATCTTATACACCTCAATCTTGCCAGCTCACTTACTTCTCCTGAAGAACCTTGACCATCAGTTCGATTTTTTACTCGTGCTATTAATTACCGTAGTCGCCACAGATTCAGGTGCGTACTTTATAGGAAGTAGTATTGGCCGTTATAAGTTATGGGAATCTCTGTCACCTAACAAAACTTGGGAAGGTGCTTTTGGAGGATTGCTACTGGGCTCAACACTTGTATTCTTGACCATACAAATAACCTCAGCCTTCGACTACTCAATTTCCGAGACGGCTATCATCGCTGTCCTCCTAAGCACAAGTACTATATTCGGAGATCTACTTGCCTCTGCTATCAAAAGGAAAATGGGCATAAAAGATTTTTCTAATATATTGTTAGATCATGGCGGAGTTTTAGACAGAGTCGATTCATTGATATTTACTGGAATGACCTTTTTCTGGATTCAACGGTTAATCTCATAACCACAAATCGTAAGGAGGATACTGATTACAAGTTCAACAATTCGAATTGGCCTAGTAGGTTCGACTGGATCAATTGGCGAACAAACTCTTGATGTCGTAAAAGAATTGAATCAGGCCGGATTCATCTGCGAAATAACAGCTCTAGCTACCGGACAAAATATCGAGCGATTAAGAGAGCAAGTTAGTATTTTTCGGCCAAAAGCCGTATTCATTGATTCTTATAAACATTCTCCAGATATCATCAGAGAATTTGAAGATCACCAGATTGAATGGAACTCACTAGAAACCCTCGCGACACGAGAAGATATTGATGTATTAATTGTGGCGTCGACTGGCTTGGTAAGTCTAAAACCTGTAATTGAAGCCCTCAAGATGGGCAAAAAGGTTGCGCTCGCTAACAAAGAGTCATTGGTGGTTGGTGGCCAGGCCGTCCGAGATGCTCTGGCCATAGGGCAGGACCTCGGGGCCGAGCTGCTACCCATAGATTCTGAGCACTCAGCCGTTTGGCAATGCCTCTGGGGAGAAGATGATGATGCTGTCAAAGAATTAATACTCACTGCCTCTGGAGGAGCATTCAGAGACTACAAGCCCACAGAACTTGCGGGTGTTACAGCTCAGGAGGCTCTAAAGCATCCGACCTGGATGATGGGCCAAAAGGTCACTATCGACAGTGCTACGCTTTTCAATAAAGGACTTGAGGCCGTAGAAGCGAGATGGTTATTTAATATTCCGCTTGAAAAAATAAAAATCCTTCAACATAAAGAAAGCATCGTGCACAGTATGGTTGCATTCCAAGATGGATCTATTAAGGCACAGCTTGGAGAGCCTGATATGCGCTTACCGATTCAAATTGCCATTACTCATCCAAAAAGAGCCGCCAATGAGCCAAGCGTTCCTTTAGATCTTGCTAAGCATGGATCACTAAATTTTTCAGAGGTTAACCATGAAATGTATCCAGCACTTCAGGTCGCCCTCGAGGCCGGGCGACGTGAGGATACGGCGATGGCAGCGGTCGCGGGTGCTGACGAGGCAGCAGTAGCATTATTCTTGTCTGGGAAAATACCGTTTACTGATATACCCAAACTCCTCAGGTATACCCTTGATAACCATCCTGGAACACCACAACCTACGCTCGATGATAGTCTTAAAGCTGAAGAGTGGGGGCGCAATTTTGTGGCCATAAGCCACGCTAATCAATCATATGCCCACTAGAGGAAAGAGCTTTGGTTATAAACGAAACTGAAAATTCTAAATCTCACTCACAAAGCCGTCTAATTCGAAAGTTAATCTTAACCTCTGCTGCCATCGCAGCAAGCTATTGGTTATTTCAAAGTGGAAATCAAATTGTTCGCTCAGCAACTATTTTCCTAGCTATTCTTTCGGGCTTAGTTTTTGCACACGAATTAGCCCATTTTCTAACTGCCAGATTATTCAAAATAAAAGTTGAAGAATTTGCAATTGGAATGCCACCACGTCTTTTTACTATAAATAAGTCAGGTATTAATTATTCGATCAATATGCTTCCTTTAGGTGGTTATGTAAAAATGGAAGGCGAGGAGACCAACAGCTCACCCAACTCGTTCGCTGCTAAGCCAGCCTGGCAACGCTTAATCGTACTATCTTCAGGAGGCCTCACAAATCTCGTGTTGCCGATCATACTTTTTGCAATAGCTTTGATTGTTCCGCATGAAGTGCCTATCGGACGGGCAGTAGTAGCAGATACTGTCCTAAATGGGCCTGCAGATCTTGCAGGAGTTATGGCTGGAGATGTGATTCAATCAATCAATAACCGGGACGCTGCTAATCTACCAGAGGCAGTCAGACTCGTTCGTATTTATAGTGGGAGCAATATTAACTTAACCGTAAAACGTGAAGGAGAGGTTCTCACCATTCCGGTTAAAGCTCGACGTGTTATACCAGCAGGGCAAGGACCAACTGGTATAACAATCATGTATCAAACTGGTTCAATTAATCTCGAAGATGGAAGGCCCTTCACGAAAGAAGTTTCAGCTAATCCAATTAGCGCGATCGGCGACGGAATTCGATTAACACAGGATACGCTTCTACTCACAAGAAATGAAATTCTTGGTTGGTTTGGAGGTAATAAGCCTGAATTCATGGGTCCAGTCGGCATCGCTAAAACAACCGGTGATGTGGCCACAGGAGCTCCGACGGCACAGAGAGCGATATCGCCCCTGCTCCAGCTCGCGGCACTGCTCTCGATTAATCTCGGAATTGTTAATCTTTTACCCCTTCCTGCTCTCGACGGAGGGAGAATCTTGTTCGTTGGAATCGAGCTTATTCGTGGTGGTCGACGTGTCGACCCTCGTAAAGAATCTTTGGTGCATTTCTTTGGATTCGCAGCGTTTATCCTTTTAATTGTGCTGATGACATGGAAAGACATAAGTGGAATATTAAGTGGTTAGATACGTAAGATTTAAATAAAGATCGCGTATTATTAGATTTAGTAGGAAATGCGGAAGTAGATACACCTATGAATAAGTCCATTGATCCAACGTCGCCGTTTTCTCGTCGCAAGGATACTCGCCTTGTAAAAGTTGGGAAGCTTGAAATCGGATCCGGAAGATCTATAGCAATTCAATCAATGGCCGCAACAAAAACGCAAAATATTGAGGCGACTGTTAATCAAATAAAACTCTTAACCGAGGCGGGAGCCGATCTTATTCGGATAGCGGTAGATTCAAAAGCAGATGTGATTGCCCTTGCTGAGATTAGACGAAGAACAAGTGACCTAGATGCGACCATATCGGTCGACCTTCAGGAAAATTACCGACTTGCAGCAGAAGTTGCACCATACGTTGATAAAATTCGATATAACCCCGGACATCTGTACCATCACGAGAAATCAAAGCCCGTCAAAGATAAGGTAGCCTTTATTGCTGAAGTAGCCGCAACTCACGATGTAGCGTTGAGAATTGGAGTAAATTGCGGCTCAGTAGACCCACAAAAGCTTCTTAAATTCGGTGATGATGACGTAGGCGCTATGGTAGAAAGTGCCGACGAACACTGTGCAATACTCGAAAATCTGGGTTTCACGCGATACGTCGTATCACTTAAAGATTCTGACTGGCGAAAAGTAGTCGAAGGAAATCGAAGATTCTCGGAGATGCGACCTAACGTACCTTTACACCTTGGTGTAACAGAAGCAGGAATGCCTCCTGAGGGCATCATCAAGACACGTATTGCCTTCGAACAACTAATATCTGAAGGAATCGGTGATACTATTCGCGTGTCGTTGACTCTGCCTTTTGAGGATAAAGGCCAAGAAATAGTGGCAGGACGAGAAATTCTTGACGATATCTCTAAAGGACGCTTTCGGTCTGTTCCGCCAAACTTCGGCGAGGGATTAAATATTATTTCGTGCCCGTCATGTTCGAGGGTTGAAAACGAAGCATTTATTGAACTTGCTCAAGATATAAAAGTAATCACTAAGTTCGCTGAAAAAGAAGACATCACCATTGCGGTGATGGGGTGCCGCGTAAATGGTCCTGGCGAAACAGACGATGCCGACATAGGTCTTTGGTGCGGTCCAATGGGAGTTAATCTGAAAAAAGGTCAAGATCTAGTGGGACATTTTCCATATCAAGAAATTATTCCTCGGGTAAAAACTTTACTCGATGAAACCATCAGCGAAAAATCATAAAAGTGGCTCTCGAATCGCCTCTTGCTTCACTCTCTACAATGTGGGGAGTACAAGAACAATTTAAGACTGATATGGGACGTTTTATGAACGTAGCGAGCCAACTTGGGTTCGATGCAATCGAAATCAACCACAGCATGACAAGTGTTCAGATAAAAGAACTTCAGGGTAATAACTCACTCCCAATTACTGCTATCCACGGCCCAGCTCCACTAAAGACCCATCCAGGCCACGGAGAAAATCGCGGACTCAATCTAGCAGCACTCGACGATCAAGAGCGACTTATGGCTGTAGAGGATCATGTCAAATCAATTAAGATTGCTTCGGACGTAGGAGCTCAACAGGTAGTAGTTCATTTAGGGCACGTCGGAACTGGGCTATTGCCAAGTGAACGTTCGCTTCGTCTGGCCTACAAAAAAAATACCAAATCTATTCCATCAGATTTGAATGATGCGATCCTCCTGGCACAAAAAGAGCGTGAATCTCAAGCCCCCAAACATCTCGAAAGTGCAAAACGAAGTTTAGCAACTCTTACGTCGGAGGCCGATAAGTCTGGCATTACATTAGGAATTGAAACAAGGTTGCACTATCATGAAATTCCGTTACCAGACGAGTACGAAATTTTACTGAGTATTTATCCAGAAAGCGTAGTTGGCTATCTGCATGATGTAGGTCACGCAGAGGTTCAGCACCGACTAGGTTTAATTAATCGCGAGGCTTGGTGGTCTGTCGGTAAAGAATTTAGCCCTGGTAAACGATTGGTTGGTCTGCATATCCATGATGTTGATGGCATACAGGATCATGTCTCTCCCGGGGTGGGTTCAGTTGATTTTGAATGGTTACGAAATCAAATAATTAGACACAATCCAAATGCAAGTACTACTTTTGAAATAGATCAGCGACAAAGCGCCAAGCTAGTTCAAGAAGGTTTGGAAGTCGCAAAAAAGAAAGGAATCGTAAGTTAGTATTCTCTATTTACGTGACAATACCCGGTGAGTTGCGTCGGTAATCCCGTCCACCGTTAATCCTAATAATTCAAGTATTTCAAACCACTTACCAGATTCTCCATACCTATTTTGTATCCCCACGAACTCCATTGGGACCGGATTCTGGGATGCTAGAGCCTGAGCACATAATGCCCCCAGTCCAGAATGAACAAGATGTTCTTCAGCAACCACTACTGCTCCAGTTTCATTTGCAGCTTTAAAAAGAGTCGCTGTGTCTAGAGGCCTGATGGTCGACATATTAATAACACGTGCCTGGATCCCATCATCAGATAACAATTTAGCTGCTTGTAAGGCTCTACCGACCATCAGTCCGCACGCTACTATCGACACATCGTTGCCCTCACGTAACGTGTCAGCTTGACCAACTTGAAAAGACGATCCGTTCTCATATATTATGGGGACTTTTGCGCGACCCAGTCGAACGTACCATGGTCCATAATTATCAACGGCGGCGGCAACCATTGCTTCAGCCTCAACAACGTCGGCCGGTACACATACGGTGAAATTGACAAGAGAAGAAAATACGCCAACATCTTCAACAGATTGAGCCGAGGCTCCATCTTCGCCAGTAGATACTCCTCCATGAGACGCAAAAAGTTTTACATTCAAATTCGGTTGCGCGACCGACATCCGCCATTGATCAAATGCATGTTCAGCAAAAACTGCAAATGTTGACGCAACCACAGTAAACCCTATCGTTGATATACCCGCTGCAGCTGACGCCATATTCTGCTCAGCTATTCCGAAGGTGATAAATCGCTCAGGATATTGATCTGCAATCAATCGGGCTGTAGTGGATTTCCCCAAGTCCGCATCCACTACAACAATTTCAGAACGCTCAGCCGCTTTAAGCAGTCCAGGACCTAAGGCCTCTCGTGTTGCGGCTTCATCAGGTACATTACTCATTTCAATCTACCTTCACTTTAGCTAAGTTCAGTCATAGCTTGTTCAAATTGTTCATCACTTGGCGGAGCGCCGTGGAAGGCGGGATTATTCTCCATAAATGAGACGCCCTTTCCTTTTACTGTGTGAAATTGCAGCGCTACGGGGCCCTCAGTTGCCACTGACTGTGCCCATAAGAATGCCTCTCTAACTGAAGCCAAATTGTGTCCGTCAATATCATCACGGACCTGCCATCCAAATGCCCTATATTTGTCAGCTAGAGAGTTAGTATTCAATGTCTTTTCAGTAAAATCATCATTTTGTATCCCGTTCAAATCTATGAGCGCGATTAGGTTACTTACCCGATGATGTGAAGCCGCCATCGCTGCTTCCCAAATTTGACCTTCATTGTGCTCACCATCACCCATAAGAACAAAAACGTTTGCTTCACTACCCTTCAGGCGCAAACCTAGTCGTTGTCCCAGACCAAATGACAAACCCATTCCAAGCGATCCTGCTGAATTCTCAACTCCAGGAGGTTTTCCGAGAACGGAATGCCCCTGTAATCGCGTACCTAGCTGCCTAAATGTTTTCAATTCATCTTCCGGGATATAACCAAATTGTGATAAGACGGCATACTGTACCGGCGTCGCATGCCCCTTACTCATAATGAATCGGTCACGATCTGGCCAATCTGGTCTTTCCGAATCGTGGTTCAAAAATTCCGAATAAAGAACAGTCATTATTTCTACAGCAGACATCGAACCACCAATATGGCCCGACTTTGCCTCGTATACCATTCGGACAATATGCCGACGAATCTTCTTACAAATTAGTTCGATTTCTAAATCTGGCACGAGAATCAAGTCTCCTATAAAACCATTCAGTAGAAGTATACCTATTCATAGCCTGAGTGCATCACTATTTCAATCTAGTCGAGTATGGGGACAGCCAAGGGTCGGCGAGAAGCTCTGCTCCACACCGCCCAGCTCGGTCTCGGCGCATCCTCCATATTAAATAAGCCAGATCTTGACAAACCTGAGTACCTGTCAGAAATAATGGCAGAATCTTTAGCCAGTAACCATGTCACCAAAATAACGTCTAAATCATCAGACTCTTGAAGTAATCTCTCCAAAAAACGACGCTGTTCAGTCACCGTCGTTGCCTGGTATTCATTCATTCCATCACCTACATGAAATCCCGTTGATAAAAATGAAACTGGAAGATCGACATTGTCAGCAATTTGTTTGTAATAGTTCTGTGGAATCGATCGAGCAGCAGGGTACACATAAGAGGGGAATGAAGAAAATGCGAAAGTATCCATAACATTTATAAGTGGCTCAACCAAGGACCACCTTGGTCCATATTGAGCAGTACCGGGAATATTACCCATCAACTCCTCATACGCATAGGAAGGTGCCACGATTATCGAAGGATTAATCTGCTTGGTACGTTCATATAAATCTTCATAAAGTTCAATATAAGAGAAATACAAATCTGGATTTCTTTCAAAAACTGAATTGATTTCATTCCCAATGATCATTGCCCAAGGATTCAAATTTCTCGCCAAAAAAGAAACTTCATTAAGTAATATTGAGGAGATTAAATCATCTGAAAAGTCAGATTCCTTAAGTGCCTCTGGCAGCATGGCTATCTGCTCCCCAGACGAGTCAAAAACGTCAAGCACCACTACTAAGTCTAGATCCCGTTGTTCTGCAGCTTTTTTTAATGCAATTATTTCGTCTCCATATTTTTCCGTTACAGAAAATTCTCCCTCGCCAAATTCTGACCATGAAATCGTTCTGTGTACAACCATCACTTCACCAAATTGAGCGACATGATCCCAGATAGATTCTTGATCAACCGCAGACATAGTTTTGGGAATATTACTGAATCCGAGCCTGAATGCCCTGGGTCCACCCAGAGAAATACGATCATCAACCGAATAATTGTGATCATTTGATGACGTAGCTTCAGTCGAGCAAGATACCATCAGCAATAGTGAACCTAAAAGTACAAGCTGAATTACTCGCATATCGGATTACCTGATCAAACGACCTAATGCTTATTAAGTCTGTACACGTCAAGCGCAGTGTCGTGAAAAAGCTTGTCTCGATCAGATTCTGAAAAATCCCGTGCAAGTTTCTTGAATTGGTTCCATAAGACGGAATAACTGCACGACTGTTTGTCGACTGGGAAATTGCTCTCAAACATACAACGAGAAGGACCAAACGCCTCTATTATGTGACTATACCAAGGTCCATTTATCGCTAACAGTTCGTCAGAAGTAGGAGGTGACTGGAGTTTCTCCCAACCAAATCCATTCACAGGCATTTGAATGCCACCAACTTTTGCGTATACATTTGGACATTGGGCCAGACTTGTAATAGCGTTCTTCCATTCCGAAAAAACTGCCGTCTTATCTTCCGCATAGGGTCCAATCCCGATTGGACCGCCCAAATGGTTCAAAATAATTGTCGTCCCAGGGGAGTGATTAGCTAAATCTTGTAGCTCACCAATCTGAGTGTGATAAAGCCATGCTTCAAAAGACAGATTGTACTTCTCTAGCTGAGAGAATCCTTCCCTAAATTTATTTGAAAGAAATAAGCTCTCCGGAGGATTAATGCGTGAGTTAGGCACGTCTTCACTCGCATCCCATGTTGCCTGGTGGCGAATACCACGAAAACGATTAGGACTTGCGGCTATATGAGCTTCTAGCACCTGGGCGACCTCCTGGCCGAGAGTTAGATCAGCGAACCCAACAATACCAGCTGCGGCTCGAATATCGCCAAATTGCCCACTTGCACTCTGAGCAGCTATGCCCTGAACGTACTCAGTTTCGCCAATAGGGGCCATAATGAGATCAGTGCCGTCTCGGTACATTGAATTACATTCAATGAAAACAGTCTGGCGCACGTTATGTCCACCAATGTCCAAAACGAGATCGTCAAGAACATAGGTTTGCTCTGGATCAGGCCTTACCCAGAAATGATGATGTGGATCAATGATTGGCAAATCAGGTTCGAGAGGTGGTTCATTTAACTGGGATATCCAGCCCTTGTTCACAACATGTGTATTGACCATGACAGATTCCCACTTAAGCTATTAATACAACTTTAAAATATACAAACAAGTGTAAACCGATTAGTGGAAGTAATCTCGCAATTGATTTACGAACGCTATTTTGATTTGTACACAGTCGAACTTATGACCAATATGGGTCGAGTATCTTTGAACCATTAAAAAAAATAAGTTTAAGTTCAACACGTAAAACACTTACTCAACGGAGCATCAAATGCTAGAAACAATCAAAATTAGAAATGTAGCGATGATTGCTCACGTTGATCATGGGAAAACGACGCTTGTTGACGCACTGCTTCAACAAGCATCAGGCAATAAAGGAGATAAAAGATTAGTGGATCGAGTGATGGACTCCACGGATTTAGAACGTGAAAAAGGAATTACTATTCTGGCCAAAAACACATCCGTGACCTACGAAAATACTAAGATAAATATTATCGATACCCCCGGACACGCCGACTTTGGAGGTGAGGTTGAGCGTGGGTTGGCAATGGTAGACGGAGTAGTTTTACTTGTCGATGCCAGTGAAGGACCTCTTCCACAGACTCGATTTGTTTTAAGAAAAGCACTCGAACTTAATTTATCTATCATTCTGGTGATTAATAAAATTGATAGAGCTGATGCTCGCGTGACCGAAGTAATTGACGAAGTATACGAATTATTCTTTGACTTAGGTGCCACGGAGGAGCAGATCGATTTCCCAATTGTCTACTGCAGCGCTCGCGCCGGTATTGCTTCACACGATCTCGAAATTGCAGGATCTGATATGAAACCTCTATTCGAACTCTTTCTAAACCACATCCCCGCGCCCCAACATACTGGAAGCCGAGAGTTACAGGCGCTTGTTACTAATTTAGACTCGTCTCCGCATCTTGGTCGACTGGCAATCTGTAGAGTAGTAGAGGGCGAAATTCAGCGCGGCCAAACAGTCTCACATTGCCGTCGTGATGGAACAGTCGAAAACGCAAAAATTTCGGAATTATTCACGACCGAAGGGCTTGATAGAGTAGCCACCGAAAGAGCTGGCCCCGGCGATATCATCGCAGTTGCTGGAATGCCAGAAATAACAATTGGAGAAACACTTGCAGATCAAGAGAATCCAACGCCACTCCCTCTAATTACTGTCGACGAGCCCACAATGTCCATGACAATAGGAATTAATACCTCTCCGCTCGCTGGCAAGGAAGGAACCAAACTCACGCCTCGAATGCTAGCCAATCGATTAGAGTCCGAGGTTATAGGAAATGTCTCTTTAAGGGTAACCCCAGCTGATCGCGCAGAGACATGGATTGTTCAAGGTAGAGGCGAATTACAACTTGCAGTGTTAATTGAAACGATGCGTCGAGAAGGCTTTGAACTCACCGTTGGAAAACCAGAAGTAGTAACTCAAGAACTCAATGGCAAATTACATGAACCGATGGAACATTTGTTCATAGAGACTGACGAAGAATATGTGGGTGCAATCACTCAGAGTCTTGCCAAAAGAAAAGGTCAACTCAAAGAGATGAATAGTAACGGTAACGGCAGTGCTCACATAGAGTTCGAGGCGCCTGTCCGTGGGTTGATTGGCTTTCAGACCGAATTTCTGACAAATACTCGTGGTACGGGAATCGTTAACCGACTCTCAGCCGGTTTGGTCCCCTGGCTTGGCAAGATACGAACACGAGCATCAGGCAGCTTGGTTTCTGACCGGCCTGGGCCATCGACAACCCATGCTTTAGTTAGTTTACAAGAAAGAGGAAAGTTATTCATTGGTCCTGGCGTAGCTATATACGAAGGCATGATTGTTGGAGAAAATGCTCGTGCCGACGACATGGATGTCAATCCATGCCGTGAGAAGAAGCTTACCAATATGCGAAGTTCAGCCGCTGACACGGCCGAGCATCTCACACCAAATATTGAACTCTCACTCGAGCAGGCTCTTGAATTTATCTCAGCGGATGAATGTCTTGAAGTAACCCCAAGCTTTATTCGCCTGCGGAAAGTAACTCTTAACACACTAACGAGAAATCGAGAAGCCAAACGGTCAAAAAAGGTAACTGTTTAGCCTTCTACAATTTGTAAAAGCACCCCGCCAGTCGCGGATGGATGAACAAATACTTGTCCCTTAGGACTCTCACCCTCACCGGGATCACCAATTAAACGCACATTCTTAGATCGAAGCTCCGACAAAGTCGCGACTATATCGTCAACTCGCATCGAAAGTAGGTACATTCCGCCACCAGTCTTCTCGACATGTTTTGCTACCGGTCCAGAATCATTAGTAGGTTGTACAAGTTCGACCTCAGAGTTTTCAAACTCGAAATGAGCTGTCAGAAAACCTGCCCCCTCCGGCTCACCAGTCCTATCAGCATTTTTCCCAAAAATAGCACCATATTTTTCCAAACCCTCAGCCATATCAGCTACCGAAATAACTACGTGATCTATTCCATTAAACATATGCATATCTCCTATTCAATTGTTATGTGGACATTCTACTAGCAGCATCGAAAGTTTTCGAAACTGATTTTGACATTACATCATCTATGCCGGAGTTTGATACACCTCGCTCAACAAGCCAAGGAATTTGCCAATCAGGCACGGGTAACCAACAATTACTATCTTCAGCACGGCTTCCTCCGCCGGATGGTCCAAGATTAAGGCTGTAGGCGGCTGAATCATGGCCCAGACAAATTTGATCTCCGAACCCAGACTGAATCAAATTGAGCGCAATCTCAGAACGTCGAATCTTTTCATCTTCCGGTAAAGCTGATTGAAATCTATCGAGCCCAACCGTCGCACCACGATTGAGTAATTGATTTATATAAGACATGTCCCGAGAGTCACTACTATGGCCAATAGTCACTGCCCTTAAGTCGAGACCTTCGTCTTCAAAAATATCCAATAATGGGAGGCCTAACTCGTCCAGAGCTCTCGTATGACAGGTAATGGGAACGCCTGTCGCACGTGAGGCTCTCGCAGCAGCGCGTGCAGTTTTCTCAAGTTGAAAGCGAGGTGATCCGGGTCCATCATCAATCTGATACTCATAATCCCAAGCCAACTTGATAATCCCGGCCTTCACAGATGTCGATTCCAATCCGATTTCGATATCCTTAATAAAGTACTCAGCAATTGCATCCGGACTCCACGTGTAATAAGTCAAAGGAATCCACCTGTATACGCCAGTAGCGGCGATTACATTTATAGGCGAAGTATCCGCTAATCGTTCAAATACATCCGCCTGCCTACCGAGGTCCAATGGCGTGCAATCTATTATGGTTCGTATACCACTTGCATACGCCACTTCAAGCGCCTCTTGACTTCGTCTAAGAGCCTCGCCTCGATCATACAGTTGTGCGATCTTGTCCATCCCACCCATCCCACTGACGAGATGTTCATGTGAAAGAGTCCAACCGAGATCAGATGACTTCAAAGAACCTGAAATTGTATTTACCATGGACCTATTGCTTCCTGAACTCCCAATCAAAAACCTTGAGTCGTAATACGCTCGATGTGAATTTCAAAAAGAGCAATAGCTCTATGGTCATTGTACTTAGAAGAATCAGCGAATTTACGCCCTTCGGACATACCATAATACTTCTCAGCCATTCGCAATACGACGGGGAACAGTAAGTCTGACTGGTCCTGGCGACGCACAGCAGTTCCATCGATAATGACTGACTTATAAGGTGTTGCTGAATCATCAACACAAAGAGAGACCCGAGCATCGTTCACAATATTTTGCCACTTCCTTGTTTTAGTCGCACTGAATAAAAGCAAGCCATGTTCACTCCAGTCATGCCAAATCGCACGAGTTCGAGGGCTCCCGTCACTGTCCAATGTTGCGAGCGTACCCACGAGAGGGCGTCTTAAAAATTCACTTATGTTATCGCTAATTTCAACCAATTCCATACTCCGATCTGAAGCCTAAAAACTATACCAAGCATGTGTTGGCAAATATTTACGCAAATTTTGGGAAACCTTGGAGCAAATGCGCAAATTTCCCATCTGCAAGATCTATTATATGAGCCTCAGGCACCTTGCCCGAGACCAACTCTAGAATCCCCACATTTCCAAGTCGTGGACTTAAATTTCTTGGTAGAGTCGGACTACCGGGATTAATGACCAACACATCCTGCTTCCACTCAAGGTACGTGTAGTGTGAGTCACCACAAACAATAATCTCGGGCCGTACATCATCCAACCAAATGTGTATTAAGTCGTTAATATCTGATTCAACTGGACCAAATCTATGCAGTAGAGCCAAACTGTGTCCTTCAAGCTCAAGATGATGAATTAGCTCAACTCGCGGGTCAGCATAGAGGTGGTCGTCATGATTCCCTTGAGCAGCCAACACTGGTGCGATTGTTTCCAGTTCATCCAGTACTCGACTGACCGT
>Ga0302127_10000096_pt1 | contig 38885 bp, 33 predicted proteins | sample CB4_SCM_MG_FD_204452 | JGI IMG/M metagenome (GOLD analysis project Ga0302127, IMG submission 204452) | Marine microbial communities from Western Arctic Ocean, Canada - CB4_SCM | ecosystem: Environmental > Aquatic > Marine > Oceanic | place: Canada: Western Arctic Ocean | collected 2017-09-24
AGCTCGCCATTAGAACAGATCCAATCAGGGCAATCAGATGCTTCGAGTATTTATCAGCGAACATTCCCATTAGCGGTTGAACTGCGCCGCCCATAAATTGCTGTCCACCAATTAATAACCCAACAGCGGTGGAACTGGTCCCAAGATCTTCTTCAAGGAGAACGGGAATGAAGGTAAACGAGACGCCGATGGCGCACGAGACAGAAGCTCTAAGCGAAAATATTCCTTGCACGACTGGGTTTTTGATGATTTGCGACCAACTTGGTCTCAGGTGCTCACTGGCAAAGGGTAAGGAGGATTTGGATTTATGGTGACTCACCAGGTTGTTGACTCTTTCGTTTTGTGGCTCGGCAGGCAGCAGAATGACCACCATGAGTGTTGCAAGCGCGAAAAGAAAAGTCATTGATAAAAAGATCAGATCAATGCTGGTATAGTCTCTAAGAATTCCGGCCAGGAGAGGGCCGAGTCCGAAGCCGACGAAGTCGAATAAATTGAAGGTCCCCATGTATCGACCTTCACTGCCTTTGGGGGCGAGCGCTCCGATGTAAGATTGTGACATAGGAAAAATTAGGGCAGATCCAATTCCTGAAAAAGCTCGAAAAAATACAATTTCTAAGACGGAATCGGAATAGAACCAGCCCATAGCTGTTATCGCATAGGTGAACAAACCAAAGGCCAAAAACCATTTTCTACCGTAACGATCTGCTAGTCGTCCTACAAACGGCGATATTGCAAGTTGTGTTACGGTGAACGCTGGATAAGCGAGTCCACGAGCTATGTCATCGCCACCCATCTCGCCAACAAAAATAGGTATGATGGGTGTGGCTGCTCCTAATCCTAGAGTAGCCATCATCATTGAAAGGCCAACTACCAGAAATCTGCGAGATAGCATTGGTCAATGATAGGACAAATATCGGGGTAGCTGAATAATGAAGATTGGTTTATTTTTTCTGGGATAAATATCACTCTGGAAGGATAGGAAATATGGAAACACGTTACTTAGGTGAGTCAGGTTTGGAGGTTTCAGTTATTGGACTGGGCTGCAATAACTTTGGTGGACGCCTTGATGAAAGCCGAACTGAGACAGTAGTGAGTGCCGCCATCGATTCGGGAATAACACTATTCGATACAGCTGATATTTATGGTGGTGATGGCAGGTCGGAAATATTTTTAGGAAAGGCACTGAAGGGGCGTAGAGATGAGGTCGTAATCGCCACCAAGTTTGCGGGGCCGATGGGTGAACTTCCCATGCAAAAGGGAGGGTCTCGTCGCTACATTTTTAATGCGGTTGAAGACTCTTTACGGCGACTGGATACTGACTATATAGATTTATACCAAATGCATTTTCCTGATTTGAATACGCCACTTGATGAAACAATGCGTGCACTTGATGACTTGGTCAAAGATGGCAAGGTGAGGTATATTGGCCATTCTAACTTCACTGGCTGGATGATTGCTCATGCGCACCATTTGGCTCGTGAGCAATCTCTTAATCCGTTTATCTCAGCGCAGAATCACTATCATTTACTCAACCGAGAAGTCGAGCCGGACGTACAGCCTGCATGCACAAAATTTGGTCTTGGAATTCTTCCCTATTTTCCATTAGCTTCGGGATTACTGACTGGAAAATACCGAAAGGGACAACCTCGTCCTGAGGGTGCTCGTTTGACATCGGGCCCGATGGCTGATCGAATGCTCACAGATCAGAATATGGATAAGGCTGAACTGTTACTGGACTGGTCTGAGGCCAGAGGACATTCGCTTCTTGAATTGGCTTTCTCATGGTTGGCTCAGCAGCCAGCTGTTGCATCTGTGATTGCTGGAGCTACCTCAGTTGAACAGGTCGAAGCAAATGTAGTTGCGGCTAACTGGATTTTGACCTCAGACGAATTAGCTGAAATTGAAGACATGCTTGGATGATCTCTTGAGATTAAGCTTTAACTGATTGTTTGGAATTTTTAAAGAGCCAAAATGGATTTTAGAGTTTGGAAGTCAAGCAACCCGGAAGACGTGCGACAATTTCTTGCTGAAGATCGAGATCTTGGTGCGTATGCTCTTGCCTATTTGAATCCAAAAACTTCAAGGACCTTAGATATTGATTTCCCAACGAGGTATTTTACCCAGTACTATTTTGCTAGCGGATTAACTGGCCGAAGCTTGGTTTTTTATGTGAACCAACCTAATTCACTGCTGCTGACTTTTGGAGACAAACACGCGATCGAGGCGACTTTGCTTGTTGCCCCGAGTCTAAGAAAATCCTATCTTGCCACAGCCAGCCCGGAACATTTTCAGAGCATTCGAAAGAACCACCATATTTCTGCTGTATTGACAATGAATCGAATGCTTACAACCAAAGCTTCCTTCAAGCCGTGCACTACGAAATTGGATGCAGGTTCTGATCTTTGCAGGCTAGGATCAGGGGATATTGAAGAAATTAATTCGTTGTATAGAACCGGACCTGGTTCGAATCAATATCCGGCCCGAGTCGTGAACGAGGGGATATATTGGGGTGTCAGAAAATCAGGGATACTTGCTGGAATAGCAGGCACACACGTTATCTCTGAGGAAGAGAAAGTTGCAGTGGTTGGCAATGTGTACACGCACCCTAGTGCACGAGGTTTAGGATTTGCTCAAGCGACGACATCGGCAGTCACCTCTAGCCTTCTTGCGATTGGTTGTGATGAAGTAGTTTTAACAGTTGATCCCGAGAACAGGCCTGCAGTGAGTGCGTATAAGAGATTAGGCTTTAACCTGAAGTCTGAGGTAATTGAGGGCAGACTCAGTAGTAGACGGTTTTACCGATTTAAGAAAACTTTTAGGAAAGTGAAGCGAAGCGGAAGCGATGACTTCGTGGTTACCATCTAAACAAGGCACTAGGCGTTTGGTCCAGGATTCTCGGATTGAGGTGATTGAATGAGTAATCGACAGCAGGACGGTGATATAGCGAATGCTGATTTGGCAAGAGAAGGCGTCGTTCGGATTGAATGGGCAGAGCGTGAGATGCCGGTACTTCGAGGTATTCGCGAACGATTTAATGCAGACAAGCCGTTGGCAGGAGTAAAGATACTTGCGTGTCTTCATGTCACCACTGAGACTGCAAATTTAGTTTTGGCCCTAAAGGATGGTGGTGCAGATATACGACTCTGTGCCTCGAACCCGTTATCAACTCAGGATGACGTAGCTGCCGCCATGCGTCATGCGTATGATGTACCGACTTGGGCCATAAGCGGTGAGAGTACCGAAACCTACTCTCGTCATCTTGCCGAGGCAATCTCATTCGGACCGAATATTACGGTTGATGACGGAGCTGATTTAGTGGCACTGCTTCACACAGACAGAAGAGATTTGCTTACGAATATTATTGGCGGCACTGAAGAAACAACAACAGGTATTACTCGTGATAAGGCGTTGGAGAACGAAGGTAATCTTCAATTTCCGATCATTGGTGTAAACGACGCTAGCACTAAACATTTTTTTGATAATCGGTACGGCACAGGGCAGTCAACTCTAGATGGCATTATTCGCGCTACTAATATTTTGATCGCAGGCAAAACAGTTGTTGTTTGTGGTTATGGTTGGTGCGGAAAAGGTGTGGCTATGAGGGCTCAAGGTTTGGGCGCAAATGTAATTGTTACAGAAATCCAGCCAGTTCCAGCTTTGGAAGCGGTTATGGATGGTTATCGGGTGATGCCTATAGAGGCTGCAGCCGCAATAGGTGATATTTTTGTAACGGTAACAGGTAATAGAGATGTCATTACTACCGATGCGTTCACTCATATGAAGGATGGAGCAATTTTGGCAAATTCAGGTCATTTCGACGTTGAAGTTGATGTTAAATCACTCAGAGGTATGGCCGAATCAGTTCGAAATCTTCGACCGTTCGTCGAGGAGTATGTTATGCCAGATGGGCGTGGACTAGTGGTTTTAGCGGAAGGTCGAGCCGTAAACTTAGGTGCCGCTGAAGGACATCCTGCCTCAGTAATGGATATGTCCTTTGCTAATCAAGCATTGGCAGTTGAGTATCTTGTTAACCAGCATCAATCACTTGAAAATCTGATATACCCTGTACCTAGCGAAATTGATAATGAGATAGCGATGCTTAAGTTAACTTCTATGGGAGTCTCTATTGATCGTTTGAGTGAGCAGCAAGAAGAATATTTGTCATCATGGCAGGCAGGTACGGAATGAATTTTACGCTCTTCTCCAGCGAATCAGTGACAGAGGGTCATCCGGATAAACTATGTGATCAAGTATCAGATTCTATTTTGGATGCCTTATTGACGCAAGATTCGAACTCACGGGTTGCTTGCGAAACTGCAACAACTACGGGCACTGTTTGGATATTCGGGGAAGTGCATACAGCTGGATATGTAGATATCGAAAAGATAGTGCGTAAAACAATATCGGAGATTGGTTATTCAGGACCTGCATATGGTTTTGATGCTCAGTCATGTGGAGTATTGAATTCTATTGCCGAACAATCTCCAGATATAGTTCAAGGCGTGGATAGATCTAAGGAGACTGATCCGTACGACCGGGTTGGTGCTGGTGATCAAGGTATGGTATTTGGATTTGCGTGCGATGAAACTGAACTGGTGATGAAAGGCGATGGCGCAGCTATAGCACGTGGTCAATTTATGCCCGCTCCTATATCGCTTGCACACAAACTTACGAGGCAATTAGCCAAAGTTAGAAAGAGCAATATCCTCCCTTGGTTAGGACCAGATGGCAAGAGTCAGGTGACCATGGCCTATGAAAATGGTGTACCGAGTTATTTGGATACCGTTTTGATATCTGCTCAGCATTTACCTGATATCAGCCTGTCTGACCTAAGAGAGGCGGTAATAGAAGAGGTTATTAAGCCTGTATGTCCACCAGAACTGCAGACGAGCAGTACGAAATATTTGATCAATCCAACTGGACGATTCGTCATGGGGGGGCCAATGGCGGATGCCGGTTTGACCGGACGCAAAATTATTGTAGACACCTATGGCGGCGCAGCAAGACATGGTGGCGGTGCGTTCAGTGGTAAGGATCCATCGAAGGTTGACCGATCCGCCGCCTATGCAGCCAGACACGTAGCAAAGAACTTTGTTGCTGCTGGATTAGCTAAGCGAGTGGAGTTGCAAATTTCATATGCAATTGGTATTGCTCGGCCGGTTTCTGTCATGGTGGATTCTTTCGGGACAGGCGCTATGACTGATTATGAGTTGGCTGAACTTGTTCAGAGCCATTTTGACCTCAGGCCAGCTGCGATAATTGAGCGTTTTGATTTAAGACGCCCTATATATAAGCAAACCGCCAGTTACGGACATTTTGGTCGGGACGATATTGATTTGCCATGGGAACATCTTGATGAAGTAGAAATGCTCAAAGCGCTACTTTGAATTGCAATTCGCTTATGGTGTAAAGATGCACGCGATTATCCTAGCTGGCGGCAAGGGCACAAGACTTTTACCTTTAACAGAGGAATTACCAAAACCTCTCATTCCTGTGGCAGGCATGCCAATGGTTGCTCATGTGATGAACGCCTTAATTGAGGCTGGAGTAACCGAATTGACATTCGCGGTTTCTTGGGACACATATGTGCCTATAAAGGCATGTTTTTCTCGCAAATACAAGGATATAGCTATCAATTATTCGATAGAGGATTATCCACTTGGTTCAGCTGGTGCGATCGGGAAAGCATGTGAATTAAACCGACCAACCCGATCATTTTTTGTGGTAAATGCTGATGTTATAACTTCAGCTTCTCTTGCTAATATGCGGTCAGTTCATGATTCGTTTGATGCACCTTATCCTTTCGTCTCAATTTTGTTACACAAGACTGAGATGACAGGTGATTTTGGGATAGTTGAATTGGGTACCGGTAGGAAAGTTCAAAAATTTCTAGAAAAACCAGCATCTGGAACTACTAGTTCTAAGTTGATTAATGCAGGGATATGGATATTTTCTGAGAGAGTTATAGAGCGCTTGCCAACAGACAGCTTTGCGAGAGTGGAGGAGACTTTATTCCCAGATCTTGTGAAGGATGAGGGAGGTCTCGTAGGTATTACTGACGAAGGTGCGTATTGGGCTGATTTAGGTACACCAGAGGCACTATTGGCGGGTGCTGAATATATGCGCCACAGTACAAAGCCATTAATTCATGAAAGTGCGGTGATTGAAATAGATGCAAGGATCAGTAATTCTGAAATAGGAGCAGGGACCACGGTTAGTTCAAATGCGATTATTTCTAATTCATTAATCTGGGATTCTGTCACTGTTGGAGCTAATGCCAAGATATACGATTCAATTATTGGGAATAATGCAATAATTGAGGAGAACGCAAGAATAAGCCGAGCAGTGATCGGCCCTTATGTCCAAGTGTCCGCGGAGTTTCATGTAAGGGATTGTGCAATGAAATCGGAAAATAGGAATCGAAACTGAGTATAAATGTTTGATTTACACGAAACATCTTCGATTAAATTTGGCACGGATGGTTGGCGCGCCATCATAGGTGACCAGTTTACCTTTGAAAATGTTCGGAACATCGGGTTTGGTATTGGCTGTTGGATACAGGAAAACGCTTCCGGTGATGGAAGTGTCTTGATTGGCTATGATACGCGATTTCTTTCATCAGAATTTTCGGAGGTATTAGCTAACACTTTTATTGGAATGAAAATACCAGTCGTCATGTCTAACGATTTTCTACCCACTCCGGCTTTAGCTTGGTCCGTATCTCAGAGCGGTGCGACGGCGGGTGTGATGGTAACTGCGAGCCATAATCCAGCAATATATAACGGTATAAAAGTGCGACTTTCGTCCGGATCTGCCGCGCAAGTAAGCGACACGGATTCGATACTACAGTTTCAGGAAAAATCTCTCGGTCAAGGACTGAATCGGCATCTTGTTAACACTGACAGCGAGCATCTTCTCTCAAGAGTAGACTTCATCGAAAAATATCTCAATCAATTAGAAAAGCAGGTTGACATAGAACTCATTCGATCTGCAGGACTTTACGTTCTGGTTGATTCCATGCACGGGGCGGCAGCGGGACTTCTTTCCACAATAGTGAATGGGGGAAAAACCATTGTGATCGACCATAGGGCGGATGTAAACCCGAATTTTCCGGGTATGCGAGCACCCGAGCCGATAGCTGTTAATTTAGGTAAAACGATGGAGATGATAGCTGGGTCTAATGGTCATAAATTCGACTGTGGGTTTGCGTTTGACGGTGATGGTGATCGCATGGGTCTTATAGATGAGCGGGGTCAGTTTGTCAGTGCTCTTGATACATTTTCACTACTTGTCCATAGCTCACTTGAAGTTCGCTCTGAGAGCGGACCAATTGTTCGTTCCTTAACGATGTCTAAATTAGTGGACAAGATTGCTCTTTCATGCGGTCAAGAAGTTTATGAAACGCAAGTTGGGTTTAAACATTTAGCACCTGTGATGATTGAGAAGAATGCTGTGCTTGCTGGTGAAGAATCAGGTGGTACGGCATTTCGTGGTCATGTGTGTGAGCGAGATGGATTATTAGCGGCACTTCGTATTCTCGAATTAATTGCAATCAAGAATGAAGGCCCTAGAACTTTGTTGGAGAGATTAATGGTTGAACATGGGGATCATCGGTACAAACGAACTGACTTTCCTATCGATACAAAGGAACCGACTAATATTTATCAACACTTGATTAATTCTGTTCCAAAGACATTAGGTGGTAAACGTGTCGTAGATACGGACCAAATAGATGGATTTCGTTATCATTTAGAGGGCGGTTGGTGGGTTTCTGTGCGGGAATCAGGTACCGAACCTCTCATACGTATATACGCGGAAATGGACAGTGATAGTGAGACAGACTCTGCGATTGCCGAAGTTGCGAGAGCACTTGGGCTCGACCATTGACCCAAACTAATATGAATCACTATCCCGAGATCACGTCGGATATTTTCGATATCTCACCTTCAATCGTGAGATTAAGTGAGAAATTTTCAAAAGTACCGGCTATTAAACAGGTCGACAGAGATGGTTTTAGGGACACATTGATTGGACTCAGTGCTCAATGTCTAAGAGCTTGGGAGCTTGGTCAAAGTTGGGTTTTGCCTGATAATTTACAACTTCCACGGCGAGTTATTTTTGCAGGCGTCGGTGGATCTGCGATAGGTGCTGATGTAGTAGCAACATATGCTCGACTATTTTCGCCAATTTCGGTTGAAGTGACACGGGACTATAGCTTGCCGCCACTCGATGAGGATTGTCTTGTTTTGGCGTGCTCGTTTTCAGGTGAAACCGAGGAGGCTATTAAACCTTTTCAAGCAGCAGCAGCAGCAGGTGCTATGTGTCTAGCAATTACAACTGGCGGCACATTGCAAAAAGAAGCACTCAAACTCGGACAGCCATGTCTGACATATTCTTGGAACGGTACGCCCCGAAGTGCAATTGGTTATGGTGTGTTTTTACCGCTAGCGATTCTTTCTCGGTTAGGGTTGTTTGAAATCAGTGATGATGATATCGAATCTGTCATTGCTGATCTCATGAAACTATCAGATAAGTGGAAATCATCAGTAATCGGCGATGTTGTCACTCTGCCAGCCCTGATAGCAGGTGAGATGTTGGAAAGAATTCCACTAATAGTCGGGTCAGGGTTTCTGGAGGTTGCAGCTCGTAGATGGGCTGGTGAGTTAGCAGAAAATTCAAAAAGACTAGCAGTTCCAGTTGCGGTTCCTGAGTTTAATCACAATCTTTTAGAGGGAGCAGTTGCCGACGCTCTACGTTACCAAACGAATGAGACGCCAGATCCATGGTTTGTGATATTGCTTGATGCTGGCCCTGCTCATCCGCGCAACCGCCTCAGAGTAAATATAACAAGAAAGCATTTTGAAAACGCGGGCCGAAAAGCATGGCACATAGATGTAGGTGGGAAGACACCTCTTCAGTCCATAATGAGAGCATGTGCTTTAGGTTCATGGGTTTCATTTTATTTGGCGTTATTTTCTGAAGTCGATCCGACTAAAGTAGATATCTTGGCTCAATTTAAGCGAGATATCGCTTTGGCTAATGAAGGAGATTAGATTTCTGAATTGAATAGTTAGTTTCACTTATTTGATCTAATTAGCGAGATTTATCGTAATGGCTAGCGCAAAATCCCTGTAAAAACTATCATGAGCGCTCTAACTAAATAATTAGTTGTAACAAAGAGGATAAATTACCCAGGGGGCTAGGCGATGAATACTGCAGATTTTTTGACAATAACTAATGCGATAGTCCCAGATCGGACTGCTCTCGCCGGACCTGATGAGCGACTTACATATGGCGAGTTGCAATCGCGAGTCAACAAATTGGCACAGTCATTGCACTCACGGGGTGTAAAAAAAGGGCATAACGTAGGAGTCATGGCAGTCAACTGCTTAGAATACGTTGAGATTTATTATGCAACAGCTTCACTAGGTGCCACGTTCATACCGCTTAATTTTCGTGCTAAGTCTGACGAACTCCAATATATGATTGAATCTACTGATATTCAAACACTCTTTGTGCAAGAACGTTATATGCCCATTTATGAGTCGATTGAAAATTCACCAATAAAGAATGTGGTGACGCTTGATTTTGAGAAAGCGCCATATGAAAAATATGACGCATTTCGTGATGCGGGTGAAGATATACCGGTCTTTGTTGATATTGAAGAGAGTGATATTACATTGATTATTTTCACATCTGGGACGACTTCTTTACCGAAAGGTGTTGAACTTTCTTATCAAGCATTGACGGCGTTGGTGGTCAATACGCAATCCCCGCCGGATCCCGCCTCGGATCAACAGGTCATGCTCGTATCGGTTCCTTTTTTTCACATTGCTGGTGCCACCACAATGATGTCTGCCATATTTTCTGGTCGTCGTTTGGTTCTGTTACCTGCTTTTGATCCAAGTGTTTGGCTTGATATGTGCCAGACGGAAGGAGTGACCCACTCATTCGTAGTTCCAACTATGCTCAAGCGAATTATGGAAGTAGATGATTTTGAAAAGTACGATCTGTCAAAGCTGGAGCTGATTACTTATGGGGCTGCACCGATGCCTTTTGAGGTAGTCAGAAGAGCAGTTGATGTGTTTAGCCCTTCAGGCAAAGACGTCGGCTTAATGAACGCGTTTGGTCAAACTGAAGCGACTGGTTCTATTACCTTTTTAGGCACTGACGATCATCGACTGACGGGTGATGAAGTATCTGACCTCAAAGTGATAGAACGACTGCAATCGGTAGGTAAACCCATGGCAGATATTGACGTAGCAATCATGTCGGTTGAAGGGGACACCCTGCCGTCGGGTGAAGACGGCGAAATTTGTATTCGAGGCGACAGAATAATGCGAGGTTACCATGGTAGAGAAGACGAGACAGACAGTGCGCTGCAGAATGGTTGGCTTCATACGGGAGACGTAGGGCGCATTGACGAGAGCGGGTATCTCTTTATAACTGGGCGAATAAAAGACATGATTATTAGAGGTGGAGAAAATATCGCTCCCGCGGAGATAGAGCACGTACTTGAAGAACATTCTGCTGTTGCCGAGGCGGCTGTCATTGGTATTCCAGATGTTGACTGGGGTGAAGTGGTGAAGGCAGTGTGTATACCTATGAAAGGTGTAAGTAGTCCTTCTGACGATGATATGACTGCGTTTGTTAAAGCTCGTCTTGCTTCGTATAAGGCTCCATCTTCTTATGAGTGGGTAGACGAGCTTCCTAGAAATCATCTGGGCAAAGTATTGAAGACGGATTTACGAGAAACTTATAGCAATTGAACTAACAGTTAAAGTAGAAAACGATCACCATTAGGAAAGTATTTTGACTCAAGCCACCTTTAAGAAATCAAGTAATGACCCACAGCCGAATACGTTTGTAGGCTCTGTAAAATTGCTTGGTGCATGGTGGGCTCCAGCTTTATGGCTTTCAGGTATGGGCGTATTTGCCAGCTCGAGAGCTGGTAGCTCTCCTGGCAGAGATACTTTTTTTAATATCAATCAGCCATGGATTGTATACGTGTTCATGGCGGCTTTAGTTGGACTTCTGACCTATGGCTTTGTTAGACATGCGTCTTTGTGGATGATTGGCCGACCGACCGATGGTGTATTTCAGAATTTCCGTAACCGATTAAAGAATGTAGGGCGATTTGGCCTGGGCCAAGATAAGGTACGTCGTGATCGATATGCCGGAATAATGCACTGGTGTATTTCGAGCTCGATAATCGTTCTGACAATTGTCACGGCTCAAGTTGCAATTCAAGACGATACTCCACTTGATTTTTTGCACGGTCCTTATTATCTATTTTTCTCGTTTTATGGTGATCTATTTGGATTGATTGGCCTTATAGGCGTCGGTATGTCTCTCTATCGTCGATACTTCGTTTCTCATCACCGGATTCGGTGGGACGAGAGACTCGAGGATCATTTAGTTATTGTTGGACTCGGATTAATCCTTATTTCTGGATTTATGGTTGAGGCGGCACGAATTATTGAGACTGAATTGGTCTCTCATCCAGATTGGGCACGCTGGTCATTTGTTTCCTGGGGCTTAGCTCACCTCATTAACAGTTTTGGGTTTAGTACTGGAAGTATTGATAATCCTGAAAGCCAGATACTAAATCTTCATAAATGGTCTTGGTGGATTCATGTAGTTTTTGCTTTTTCTTGGCTTGGAATGATTGTATTTACAAAACTCGATCATTTAATTTTTGCCCCGGTCAATGCCTTTTTCTTGAGAACCGATTCACCTGGAAGGCTCAGTGAGATTAAGAATATTGAGGAGCAAGAAGTATTCGGAGTTGGTTATATTCAAGATTTCACATGGAAGCAATTATTTGAATTGGACGCATGTGTTCGGTGCGGAAGATGTACAGAAGTATGTCCGGCAAATATAGCGGGACAACCCTTGTCTCCGATGCACCTAATTCAAGATCTTAAGGGGCATCTTGCTGAGGTTGGCCCATCCATTCAGGATCACGGCCATGCTACTGGTGATGCGGGTCGAGAAGTATCACCTATCGCAATGGTTGGTGATGTAATTAAGGACGAATCTTTGTGGGCTTGCAGAACTTGTGGCGCCTGCGTTCAGGAATGTCCCGTGCTTATTGAGCATGTTCCGACAATTGTTGATATGCGGCGTTTCCTTGTTATGAATGAGGCTCGTATACCCGCAAGTGCTCAGCAGGCACTGGAAAATATTGAAATGCGAGGCCATCCGTGGAAGGGAACGGCTTTGGAGCGAACGACTTGGATGGATGGACTCGGGGATGTGCCACTCTTTGATGGATCACAAGAATATCTGTACTGGGTTGGCTGCTCAGGCTCGTTGGTTGAGCGTAATTTACCAATCACGAAGTCAGTTTTCAAGTTACTTCGTGAAGCGGGTACATCATTTGGTGTACTGGGTCAGGAGGAAACCTGTAATGGAGATCCTGCTCGCCGGTTAGGCAATGAGTATTTGTTTCAAATTCTCGCCCAACAGTTAATCGAAACCTTTAAATCTAAGGGAGTGCAAAGAGTGATTACAAATTGCCCTCATTGCTTCAACACCTTTAAAAATGAATATCCACAATTCGATGGCAAATTTGAAGTTCTGCATCATACCGAGTTTCTAGCCAAGGCCTTATCGGATGGCGACTTGACGCCTAAGTACGCCGTCACGGCTGATGTTACGTACCACGATTCATGCTATTTGGGTCGGATGAATGGCACGTATGACGCTCCTCGACAAATCATTGAATTTGTTCCTGGCGCTAATCTAGTGGAAATGCAAAGAAATAAGAGCCAGGGGCTGTGTTGCGGAGCTGGTGGCGGAAATATGTGGCAAGAGGAAATTGGTGAGCGACGTGTAAATCATGTCCGAACAGAAGAAGCTGTCTCTACAGGGGCAAGTCAGGTAATTAGTAATTGTCCTTTTTGCATTCAAATGTTCGAGGATGGAGTTCCTTCTATTCAGCCCGAGGAAGAGGGTAGAATTAAACCGTTTGATGTTGCTGAATTACTTGAAGCCGCCATTTTTGGGCCAGCTAGCGCAGAGAAAACTGACACTGAGGAATAACTGAATCGCCTCAGTTTTATGTCTAGTTGATGTCACTCTTTCGGTACTTGGTCCTAGGCACTAACATACTCGTGATTAAGCCAAGAATTTACAGAATAAAGGATGGACACAAGAGTGAGCTGAGATATCATCGTCTTATAAGTTAATTTGTCTGCGAGGCCACAACTACGTGGTGGGCAGGCTGGCTATGAAGAAGAAATCAAGGAGAAAAAATGCATTTAGTAGTATGTGCGAAACAAATACCAGACCCAGACACTCCACCATCAGCTTTCAAGATAGATGAGGCTACTAACTCAGTTGTTCCGGCACCGGGAATTTCGCCAATTCTTTCTCAGTTCGACGGCATTGCTGCTGAAGCGGCGTTGCGGATAAAAGAAGCTGGCGGTGAAGACGCTAAAGTCACAGTTATATCTATGGGTGCTGATTCTGCGCGGGCTGCAATCAAGCAAGTGCTCGCTATGGGCGCGGATGAGGGTGTGCTCCTGAATGACGATGCGTTTGAAGATGGAGACTCCTACACGACAGCCAAGGTTCTAGCCTCAGCCATCAGAGAACTTGGTGATGTAGACGCAGTATTTTGTGGTCGACAGGCTGCAGATTGGGATATGGGGCAGGTTGGTTTATTGTTGGCTGAGGAGCTAGGCTGGGCCTCAGCAATTATTGCGAAAGATATTAGTTATTCGGAAGGCAGCGTTTCAGTGCAACGTGTTTTGACCGACGGATTTGAAACAGTTCAGATGGCCTTGCCTGCAGTGATGACGGTATCTAATGAGTTCGGTGAACCACGTTATCCAAAATTACCTCAGATTATGGCTGCTGCAAAGAAGACGGTGACCCAATATTCAGCAGCTGAATTAGGCCTTGATGCCGCGGATGTTGGAGCATCAGGATCCAGATTGAAAATAGAGAAATTATTTATTCCTGAAACTGACTCGAATGTTGAATTCATGAGGGGCGATACACCTCAGGAGCAGGCGGCTGAGCTTGTTCGAAGATTGCAAGCGGATAAATTAATTTAGTTAAGATTTTAAAACTGTAATAACTACTTTTAGTAGGTGTAGAGAAAACGGAAGAGTGAAAATATGTCACACAACATTCTTGTTATCGGTGAACTTGATGAGGGATCGGCAAGTTCAACAACGCTTGAGCTGCTTGCGGGAGCATCTGAAATAGCGTCTGGCGGAAACGTAAGCGTTACATTGTTGGGCACCGGCGCATCACAAGCTGTGGGCGCTTGTGCAGGTGCGAACACTGCGTATGCCAGTGATGACGCTCAATATGATGATTTTCGAGGTGATCAATGGATTGTGGCAATACAGTCAGCTGTCGAGTCTGAAAGCCCAGATGTCATTTTGGTTGCGCAGAGCATTGTCGGCCGAGAAATTGGGCCGCGACTTTCTCATAAACTTGGAACGGCGGTAGCCATGGATTGCGTGTCTATTTCTGATGAGGAAGGATCGATTAAGGCGACCCGCCCTTGTTTTGGCGGAAACGCAATGGCCACTTATGGATTCTCGACTAGCCCGGCAATCGCTACGGTTCGGGCGAAGTCATTTGAAGTTATTGAAGGCAGCAGTGGACCGACAACATCTACTGAATTGCCAGCCGCAAGCCAGTCGAGAACTGAAATCATAGCGACGGAGGCGGCTACCTCTGAAGGACTGCAGATTCAGGACGCAACAGTTGTAGTTACTGGGGGCAGAGGTCTAGGTGACGCGGAAGCTTTTGGTGAAATGGAATCTATAGCGTCGGCGATTGGCTTAGATAAGGCTGCGGTAGGCGCTTCTCGTGCGGCAGTCGACTTAGGTTGGTATCCGCCAAGTCAGCAGGTTGGGCTTACAGGTAAGGTCGTAACGCCGGATTTATATTTAGCAGTTGCTGTATCAGGTGCGAGCCAGCATATGGCAGGTTGTTCAGGATCTAAGACCATTGTTGGAATTAATCGGGATGAGGAAGCTAATATCTGGTCATTTTCTCGATATGGAATTATTGGGGACTATAAGCAGATAGTTCCAGCGTTGATAGAGGAGCTAAAAAAAGCTTCAGGTAATTAGGCGATTTTAATTCGTTTTGAGAGCGAATTATCAAGTAAGAGCGAGGATTTATGACTGTAATTGGACTCACCGGGGGGATTGCATCAGGTAAGAGCTTGGCATCAGAGCATTTCGACGAACTTGGTGCTCAGATTATTAATGGTGATTTACTTGGGCATGCTTCTTACGCACCAGGTACGCGAGGCTTTGACAAAGTTGTAGCTGAGTTTGGTGACGATATAGTTGGTGGCAACGGAGAAATTGATCGTGCGGTGTTCGGTCCGAGAATTTTTGCGTCTCCTGATGGTCTTGAAAAACTCAACTCCATCGTATGGCCTGAAATTCGACTGTTAGCCGAGGCTGAAATGAGTAGAATTAAAGCAGAAGATAACGATGTGGTAATAGTTTTGGAGGCAGCAGTTCTTATTGAGGCTGACTGGCAAGACTTGTGTGATGAAGTCTGGGTTGTTAGCGTGCCGATTGATATTACAAGAGCACGCTTGATGGAACGGAACAATTTGGATGAAGAGTCAGCTCAAGCCCGAATTGAGTCACAAATGTCTATGGAGGAACGAGAGGAATTTGCTGATGTGGTCATTCGTAATGACTCATCAGTCGCTGAATTTAATAATCGAGTAGAGGAAGCATGGATTAGCTTGCTTGATAGAGTAGGCGCATAAGCGTAAGGCTGGTTAACATAGCGCATCAGTTGGCGTTTATTTCGGTCGAGAGCAATTCTCTGCCGGGCATTTTATTAATATGGGAAATTGATTACGGACAGAGGCGAAATGACAACACAAAAAAAAGGTTACACCCAGTTAGCAGTTGAAGATTTCAGGTTAAAAAAAGAGCCATATTATTTGGAAATAAATGATGAAGTTAGTCTTTTTGAAGCTGCGTATGATAATAATATTCCTGTTCTTTTGAAAGGTCCCACAGGCGTAGGAAAGACGCGGTTTATTGAGCACATGACATGGAGGTTACAGAACAGCCCTGGGGAGGCTGCCTCAGATGGAGTTCCATTGATAACAGTTGCTTGCCATGAAGATTTGACGGCTTCTGATTTAGTCGGTAGATATCTTCTTGAAGGCGATGAGACCAGATGGATCGATGGCCCGATAACTCGTGCAACGAAAGCTGGAGCAATTTGCTATCTTGATGAGGTCGTTGAAGCTCGGAAAGATACTACTGTTTTAATTCATCCCTTGACTGATTATCGACGACTGTTGCCAGTGGAAAAACGTGGAGAGCTATTAGAGGCTGCCGATGGTTTCTTATTGGTGATGTCATATAACCCAGGTTACCAGTCAGCACTTAAGGATCTAAAGCACTCGACACGACAACGATTTATATCTATTGATTTTGGCTACCCTGATCGCGATCAAGAGTCAGCAATAATAGAGGTTGAATCAGGAGTATCTCCTGAGTACTCGAGAGATCTTGCAAAGCTTGCCGAAAAAGTTAGAAACTTAAAAGAGCATGGTCTTGGGGAAGGTGTATCGACTCGATTACTGATATACGCGGGTAAGCTTATTGCGGCGGGGATTTCACCTCGTCGTGCATGTCAAGTTTCAGTTGTTTGGGCTTTAACTGATGACATGGAAGTTCAGCGGTCAATTGAAGAAGTAGTCACTTCTATTTTTGACGAATAGTCAGTGTGTTAATTACATAAAATACTTGAGAATATACTTAAATGCCAGAATCTTATGTAGATGAATTAGTAGCTCGGTATGAGGAGCAACTCCAAGGATTTGGGGCATCTCTACCGGAAGAATTTAAGAAGAGCGCACAGCTTTTAGATGGTGTTCTCGACGCTTCTGAGCTTGATCAATGGGCTGAGACTGGAATTGGGCTTGCAGGTCAGAGCCTCAGAGCCTGGGAAGCTGCCACAGAGTACTTTCGGGCCACCCCGGTCATACACCCGACCATAGGTTTTCACGGAATTATGAAATGGGCTGAGTTGGCTGCGAATATCGCAGAGAAGTCATCATTGGTTGCTGCTTCATTCATTAAATTTACCCCGTCTGTCTTGGAATACTTGACATTGGATGATCTTGAAGAATGGTCGCTGCAGGGTGACAGACTCTTTAGAGGCAACTGGAAGTCTGGGACGCTATCTGCGGCTTATTTCGAACATACTCCGGCTTTGTTAAATTTTTTACCGCTTGCTTCGATAGAGAAGTTAGTCAGCATCATTGATGCGCTTACTGAGCGTTCATACGAACTTGCTAGCACCTGTCTTGAGAGCGCAACGCGAATATTTGGTGAGCTTGAGCCATCTGATAGAGAACCATTTCTTGGTTTTGCGCGAGCAGTCACGCGCGCGTCATGGGCAGATACCAGACTGTACTTCGAACGAGGACCGTCATTGATCACTTCTATCAGCCCGGAACACCGAGCAAGTTTTCTTGATCTCTCCGCGAAAGTTACCAGCGAAGTCGGAAGGCAAGCATTTCCTTTGTTTGCAGATGCGGCCGAGTCGTTAGGGCAGTTATCTGAGGATACACACGCTGAACATATTCTTTTTGCCTCTAATATCGCGGTTGGCAGCCCAACTGCTGCGATGGAATATTTGAAAATCGTACCGTTTGTGAGCAATCGACTAACGACCGAACAGTTACGTAGGTGGTCCGCAGTTGGCGAAGAGATTTTGACAGTGGAGAATAATGCTGAAGGAGCGGAAGCATTTTTTCGACTTGAATCGACCAGAGCGGAAAATTCACTGCAGGAACTGTCGTCGCGAATAGAACTGGCTTCAATAAATACATTATTGAGGATGTATGCTAAAGCTTTAACTGGTGAGCAAGTAGGTATTTATTCAGTTGAGGAACTGGTTGATCAAAATATTGGATGGGTGCAGGAGTCAGTAGCTACGACTGAGGGCTCTTCTATATATTTACCGCCCTTTGTCGCGACGTTTGACGATCAGGAAGCTAATTTCCAGTCGTACAAAGTGTTTGCGACTCACCAGACTGGAAGAATTGAGTTTGGTTCATTTCGCTATAAGTGGAACCAGCCTGGAATTTATGTAGCAGCAACTCTTCTCGAGCGTGAAGAATCTGCACAGTCTGTTCGGGAAGCTTCAGTGAAGTCAGATAAGGTGTCGACATCCTCGGCACTTACTGCGATGCAGAGATACTTTAATGTATTTGATGAGCGCACTCTTATTTCAGGCATCTTCACGGTAGTGGAAGACACGAGAGTAGATGCGTACGTAAGTCGTGAGTACGGTGGAATTAGAAAATGGCTTCGACAGTTGCAGGCTCACGAAGGTAATCGCCGACCACGAATCGAGAACATGCCGTTGAGGGCCGCTTTTGTCGAAAACTTACTTAGAACATCTCTTGGGAGACCTGAGACAATGCGCTGGCCAACCGTGTATAGAGAATTTCTGGAGAGCGGCCTGTCTGCACTGAAAATTGTCGAACAGGATGACGCAACTATTCAGGATTCGGCCGAGGCAGCTGCAGCTATTTTTGATATTGCACAGCGAATTCCAAATGTCACTCCGGCCATGGCAGATGGTAAATTTGAATTCGATTCACCGTCTGAAGATATGTTGAGCATTCAGCCTGCAATGCCCTCAGGCGATGGACCACCGTTGGATATGCAGTCAAATGATCAAGAAATTGAATTTGAAAACCCACCACAACCTGAGTTTCGTGGCGACTTCAAGCCTGAGCTCGTGCAATTATTGGCTCGACTTAAGCAGCAGCAAGAAGGCGAGGTGGACGGTGAAGGTGCTCCTCTTACGAAGGAGCAGTTGAAAGAATTATTAGAAAATTCGGTAGAAATCACTATTGCCGAGTGGGCTGAGGGAGATCTGGACGAATCTTTGGGGATGTTCCTAGAAAATCTTGAACAGGCAGCTACACCTTCCGGAGAAGGAAAATCTGACGACGACAGCGAAGGGTCGGATGAATCATCAGGTGGTCCGGGTGATGGCGAGGAGCAAGAGCTGCCGATGGAAATAGAGTGGTCCTATTATGATGAGTGGGACTTCAGAGCCTCAGACTATCGCCCTCGATGGACCCGGGTTGGACAACGATTCCACGAAGCAGAGGAAGAGCCCGAATTTTACGAGGAAACTCTCCGTCGCCATCATGGTTTGGTCATGGAAACACGCAAACAATTTGAGATGATGCGGCCAGAGGTATTTAAGAAGATTAAGAGGGTTGAAGATGGTGATGAACTTGATGTAGATCTTGCAATTGAGTTTTATATTGACAAGAAAGCTGGAATCGGACCGACCGGCAAAGTGTACAACAAGCGAAATAAAATGGAGCGAGATGTAGCAGTTGCATTTTTATTAGACATGTCGGCCTCCACCGATGAGGAGATTGAGAAGCAGCGTCAATCCAACTCTAATGATGATGACGAGGATGATTTTGATGGAGACCCAAGGAAGTATTTTCAATGGCTTGCCGCTCGACGTGCAAGCCAGATGATCGAGCCACCGAAAAGAATAATCGATCTTGAGAAGGAGTCAGCCGTTTTAATAGTTGAAGCACTTGAGGCCATTGGAGATTCGTACGGTATCTATGGATTTTCCGGCTATGGCCGAGATAACGTTGAGTTCCATATTATCAAAGATCTAGACGAACCCATGGGGCCACTAGTTCAACGTAGAATAGGTAAAATTGAACCTATTCGATCTACTCGAATGGGACCAGCAATTAGACACACCATTCATAAGTTAAATGAGCACGATTCTAAGGTGAAAATTTTAATTATGGTTTCTGATGGACGTCCACAAGACCATGGCTATGGAAAGGACCGGACTGAAAAAGAATACGCGGTTCACGATACGAAGCAGGCTCTTCTTGAGGCAAAACGTGATGGCATCACTCCTTTTTTGATCACAGTAGATAAAGAGGGACATGATTACTTGCAACAAATGTGTGATGACATTGGGTATGAAGTAGTGGATGACATTGAAAGTCTCCCAAGAAGATTGCCGACTCTTTATCGACACTTGGCAGTTGAGTAGGTACTAGATAGGTTTCGTACCCTCAGATATTGTCCTTAGGTCTAAGTGGCCGATAATTTCAATCATCGCCTGTACAATTTGCTGATCGGATACTCGAGGGAACATCAATTTAGCAATCATATAAGGACTGTGATCCTTGTTGTTTTCGTGAAATAGATTAATTCGACGTCCTCTTTTTTCGTGGTGCTTCAGAAATCTTTGAAAGACACGCGCCGGGTTATCAATCCGTGGGCCATGCCCAGGGTAGATAGTGGAAATGTGTTGTTTTTGAATTTCATTCACTGAATGAATGAAGGCTGGTAATGATGGCCAATGACTATAATTTGAAACAAGAGAATTAGATGTTTTTACCTCATCTTCCACAAAATGAAGACCAGAAGTGGGGATAGTTCTTTCTAGTAGCGTATCGCCTGAAAATAGCGATAAATCTTCTTTTATAAGCGCCACCAGATTACCTCGGGTGTGCCCTGGTGCTGATAAGATCGTAAGGTTTTTACTTTCGGCTAGGCCGATTTCATCTAAGTGATTTATTGTTGAGATAGCTGAAGCAGGGCAGGGTTGCCATCTCAGAATGGGAGTAGTACTGCTCCTGTGTAGAGTGTCAGCTATTGAATCTGGGAGACCATTGTTTTTAAGGTATTCGAGTCTCTGCGCTCGGTCTCTCACGTGTGCATCTTCGCCCTGAATTAATTTATTTTGTGCAAGAGGATGTGCCAATATTGTTGCTCCTCGGGTTGCCCATTTATAAGCTAGACCCGCATGATCAATATGCTCATGGGTGATTAGAACAAGTTCAATATCATCGGGGAAGACATTTTCCTTTAACAGAGCTGCCTGCATCAAATCCCATGAGTATGAGGGTTTTGGGTTATCAATTTCAGCGCCAGCGTCGATTAAAATCCACTTATTTTGTTTAGCCAGTGGGAGCACCCACGACGTATTTGATCCTGATGATATCGGAATTGGTTCCATGCTTTTAGTGTATTGACAGATATATAGTACTCACAACCGTTCACTATATATTTTCTTCAAGCCATCTATCGTATCGTTGATAGTTGCGAATGCGGCTTGATGAAACATACCCAGAAATGGTGAGACTTTACCAGGAAATTCGCATAGATACACAGGCCTGCGAACGTCACGGGCGTGGGACATTTCCGCGAATACCCCTGGCGACACGAGTTCTGTGGGATAGTAAACGACAACCATATCTGCTTGATCAACCCACTGTAAATCTCTTGAAAGTATTTGACTTTCGATATATCGATTAGCCTCTTTCGCTTGGTCAAGAGGTGGGTCATTCTCCAAAAGTAAAAATTCTCCTGTCTGGGGTGAATTAAGATCTTGGATGCTCAAAGGATCGAACACGACAAATCCAATATCGGTTAGTTTTTCTGCGAATTCCTCTGCGCGGTCGAGTAATGCAGGATCCTCTTCTAATATCGACGTGATTGGATATGACAGATACAGACTTGGGGCAGTGGGTGATCGTGTAAGTCCTTGAATCACTCTAGGGTTTGCGCGACGTGCGAGTTCGACAAATTTTACGTCCAGATACTCCGCCAACATACGGGTAGTCGCACTTTCAAATGTTCGCCAGACCACGACGTCCACTAGGCGTAGTTGTCCTCGCCATTCTTTCCGACTCTCAAGATTGGACCAGACGATATTTGCATCGTGAGAGATAGTAATAAATAAATCTATCTTGTCAGCAAAAAATTGTCGCAAAAGATTCATGTCCATTCCTGAAACCAGGCGACTGCCTCGCAGGAAGGCGGCATGCGTAGAAATAATTTTAATATCTGCGTTTGACTTCTGGATTTGGGCTTGTAATTCCGTGAGGGCTGATAATCGATGCAACCGAAGTAGGTCCTCGTTTCCATCTAGCAAATCAGTATGATTGTCGGAATGTCGGAGGTGCTCAGGAACTGTATTTAGCATTTGCCCTACGTCAAATACTTCCGCCGTTCTAGAATCAAAGGGATCGTCGTTAATAGTGTTTGCTGCAGATTCCAAATACTCAGTTCGTTCAGACCCACTTATACCAGTGCACCAGATAAGCATTGTTAATTCCGCTTTATTAGATGCTGCCGCAGCATTGTTAATGCGGTGAGCACAGCCCGACGTTTAGCTGCCTCACGGCCTTGGTAGTAACGTGAATGCGAATACGTAATATTGTCTTTTTCATCTGCCAGAGCAATGTGCATGGTTCCGGGCGGTTGACCTTCCACTTCTTCACCACCAGCGATACCTGTAATTCCAATTCCAATATCAGACCGTAGCTTGTTGCGTGCGGCGATGGCCATTGCTGTAGCTGTTTCTTCAGAAATGACCCCTGATGCGTCTATCGTTTCAGAAGATACACCCGCCATAATTTTTGCTTCAGTTGCATATGTCACGATTGACCCCTTGAAATAACTTGATGAACCATCGATGTCGGTTAGCGACGAAGCCAATGCTCCTCCAGTAGCTGATTCCATTAAGCCCAGAGTGAGATTGTTGTCTTTCAACATCCGGCCAATAGCGCCACTTAGAGATTCGTCATCACTACCCCATATTGAATCACCAAGTATTTCCCGCGCTTTCTTTTCAACGGGTTCGATGAGTTCCAAAGCTTTTTGCCGGTTCTCTCCTTTTGCACTGATTCGAACGTGTACACCATCAACCCTCGCATAAACACCGATTGAAGGATTAGTGGAATGGAGCAAAGGACCAATCATTTCATCAAGTGTTCCTTCGCCAATGCCTGATGTTTTGAGTGTTCGTGATACCAGAATTGAGTTTGCCTTTTGTTCTAAGTGAGGTGCTACCTCATGTTCCCACATTCGAGTCATCTCTGAGGGTGGTCCTGGCATGACGACGATTATTTTATTTTCTCGTTCAACCCACCAGCCCGGAGCGGTACCTCTAGGATTAGCTATAGCACGGGCAGACTTGATTAGTTGTGCCTGCTTGAGATTGCGTTCAGGCATATCGCCTCCCCTGCCTTGAAAAAAAGTCCGAAGAATCTCGGCTTGTGCCTCATCTTGGTATAGCGTTTCGTTGAGGGCATTTGCAATTGTTTCTCTTGTCAAGTCGTCCTCTGTTGGGCCTAAGCCACCTGTGCAGAAAATGATATCGGACCGTTTCCATGCTCGATCGATTATCTCGCTGAGGCGATCAGGGTTATCACCGACCTGACTGGTGTAAAGCATATCAATCCCAAATTGCGGCAAACGAGAGGCTATGAATGCAGCATTTGTGTCAACTATTTCACCTAGTAGAATCTCGGTTCCAATTGATATCACTTCCGCTTTCATATGAACTCCATCTTCCAAAATATTTTTTCTGTATTCATTTCTCACTAAGTTTAATCAACGGATTGTTGTCACTGTCCCATACGAGAGTACCGGTTTCGTCGAAGATATTTTCGTTTGAACAGTAGTCTATGTCATCATCGAACTTAGCTACGACTAATCGTTGACCATGCTTTGTATTTCTGAGCGCGGTGCTTAAGGATTCGGGGCTGTTGTAATATGCTTGGTACTTCTTTCGAACTTCATTCAGTTCGTTTGACAGAGTAAACCCAAGTGCGACCAAGCGATCCGCCGTTAATCCTGCGGCGATTAGATCGTCTTCGGCAGATTCTCCCTCAAATCCAGAGCAAACTATCAAAATATCCTGTTTAAGAGCAGCGGCTTTTTTCAAGCAGGCGTCCAAGTTTAGAGGAGCAATCGGCATAGTTATCGGGGCATCTTTACAAGCTAGTAATGTGGGAGTTCCATTTGTAGTCACCATTATTACAGTAGAGGGTAATTGTGATTTGTGACCACGCCTCAAAAAATCAAGTGGTGAATTGCCTCCGTCAAAATCATCTGGAGGAACCGCATCTTTTTCTCCGATGAGTAGGAGATTCACGTCGGATCCTAACTCTTTTTTAAGCCTACGAGCTGCCTCAAACGATTCGGCTAGATATATTTTGGCGACTCCCATCGATAGTAAAACTGCCATTACCGATGTTGCTCGTAGTACGTCAATTACGAGACAGGTTTGATTAGTATCTCTAATTTCATTTCGAGTTTGCGCAAGGGTAACTCGCATTTTGCAACCTTTCCTTATCAGTACGGAAGAGCATCTGGATCATCCGCTATAACACGTTGATCCTGTTCGTGTTCCTGCTGTTGTTTCAATTCATTTGCTAAATCTTCCAACCAACGATCTTTTTCTATATCCTCTGGCTGTCTTGCATTTTGAATAAATTCTCGTAATGCGTCAGTAGCCGGTATTTTATCTTCCCAAAGTTGAAGTTGCACCTGAGCGTTCATAACTTCGGTAACGTCCGGGTATTCATGTCCATATCGGGCTTTATCAAACATAAGTGCGATTGCTAGGGCAGGCGTTTTAAGCCTTATCTCATGTTCGTCGGCATATTCGAACGCTGTCTGATTTATGAAGCGCGGAAGTCCTCGGGACGTACCACTTCGCTCAAGACGATCCCAAAGTTGATATATTTCATGCTTGTCCACCCAATCTTTTGATTTTCTTTCTTGACCAGGAAGCAGTGCGTTCAATAAATCACTGAGCGAGCTTCCTTCGCTGCTCGATGTAAATCGTTCGGCGTCATCAGCTTCATCGTTTGTAGTGGTTCTTTTTAGACCGACTATGAAAAGAGTTATTCGGTATAAGAGATAGCCCGCAACGAATAATCCAAAGGCTTTGATGGACGTACCGACCCAAGCGGGAAGGTCTGATGTTGTTTCAGTTCCTTCAGCAACTGGCGGCGGTGCTAGGCAGGTTTGATATTCGGTATTGAGCTGGTCGGCAAGTACAGTATCACCGCGTCTTGTAGCTTCAGTCGCAGCTTTTAAGAGTTCACTGCATTGGTCTTGAGATATATATTCAGAATTAGCAGGACCGATTAAATCCAGAAGCATTTGAAAAATCCAAAAGAATGGCGTGAAAAGGAGTATGAGTATTTGACTGATTATTGAACCAACGACATTAGATATCGCGTGAATAATCGGCGAAAGATTCAGCACTGTAGCTAGGGAGAATATCGCTCCGATTAGGCATAGAACTAATATAGTTCCGGCGAGAGAATAGGCCCATGGCGTGAGTTTGCTGACATTATTTCGATCAGGTCTAACTCCAGTTTGATATGCAAGGGAAAGAGTTAGTGCACCAAAAATAAACTGTACCGCTACATAGAGAACCAAGGGAATATTTGAGATTCCGCTAACAAATAGAAATAGAACACTCGCTATGAAACCCAGACCCCACGATCGTGAGACTTTTCCAGTAGTGATATTTCCAGATCCAGCAAACAGAAAGCGAATCCAAACTAAAGAGAATCCCATTAATACCGAGGTTAATTCTTGCCGAGCCAGATATTTTGATAAATCAAGCGGTTGAGTGGCTTGGCGGATTATATTTTCTGTAGTGAGGTCTGTTTGTCCGAATTGCAAACCATCTACTACTGGAGATACGTCCCATATATTCCAACTTGCTAGGTGAATATGCAACGTAAAATTTATACTGAGAAGTGTTGCCATCAGTACAAGGATTGCGGCAAATGGTCCGTCAATTTGCAAATAGTTCAATAATCTTTTGAAGAGAAATGCAGTCGATGCTAGACCAATAATGAGAAAAAGGCTCGGTCCAATAACAACTGTGCTGAGCTCATTTGTTAAGGTTTCAATTGTAGAACGACGAAGCTCATCACCAACCAATTCCGTTGATAATGAACTTATCTCTGTTGTTAGAGCCGACAGATGATCACGGGCGAAGAAGGTAGTTATGAGTCTCATTGCCATGAACCACACTAGGGATTCAGTAACGATGTAACATCCGTCAATGAGATACTTGGGTTTGAATAGCATGCTTAGCTACTTATTTTTTTCGTATGATTCGGTAGGTTCAATTTCCTCTGGAACCTCTGCCGTGTAGTCACTAGAAATTGCTTGATCAATGGAGTTGAGTTCATCCATTCGACTAGCCATTTCATGAATTTGTATTCTTTCGAGGGAGTTAAATCCGAGTGGATCCCAGTCTTCATCAGATGTGCGAAGAACATTTACTGAGTGTCCACTATTGCGAAGTTTATTAAGTGTGTAGGCGAGTTCGGCTGGCATTTGTGCCGCTATAGTTACAATAGTACTGCCGATTGGTAAGGGATGTTTCAACTGATCTAATTCCTCAGAAAGTGGCCCTGTTGTGAAGATTGTCACTGCAGCTAACGCTTCTAGGATTTGGGTTAATTGTTCGGGCTTGTTGCCTGCTCCGATGCGAATGGTTTGATCCGCGTTTGGAAGAGCCCCGTTGGCTACTAATCCAACAGCAAGTTTGTTTTTAGAGGCCCAGTAAGCGATTGACGCAGCAAGAGAAATCCCACGCTCTAATAGAACAGGATCAGACCCCTCCCAAGATTTTCTGAATGAGGGAATATTTTGTCTGAAGGTAGGAATATTGAGAGCAATTATCAACGCATGCGATCTGCTGGGCTCGTAGATTCGACTTTGGAGCTTGTTTGTCCGAGCAGTGGCAGCCCAGTCGATACGACGAAGATTATCAGTAGGTAAATAATCTCTAATTCCAGAGATAAGAACTGGATCTTCAAATAGCCTCACACCACCTCGAAGATCTCCAAATGGTCGGCTTGAATCTAATCCGAATTCTTCTAATTCAAATACTCTGGGGTAGACAACAATTTGTGAGGTGGGGTGGTCTAGAATCTCCTCTCTTTGGAAAAAGCCAAAAAGGTCACCGGTCCTTGCGACAGTAGGCCCTATTTTGTAGAAACCACGATTAGTCCCTAACAGAGAGACGCTCCAGCGAATATTTTCGTTCGGATTCAAGCTAGTTACACGTTTGAAGATTTTCGACCCGGACGGACCGGGAATAGTTTGAATATCGGTACTCATTCCAGCCGGTAAACTTTCTCGAATATCGATCCAAGGGGAAGGCAGAACCTTGTTATTACTTATTGTGAGTTCGACTCTCACTGATTCACCGGTGAATATTTTTCCGGACGAAAGATGCCTATTTGCTGAAACATCCATCAAACTGATTCGAGTCCAAATTCGAGCTGCTAATGACAAGCCAAAAATTAGACTAGCTAAGATCACTAGCGGCATAAATCCTGAGGCAAGGCCTATCGTGATTAGCGCGAGTGGAGCAACTATCCACGACTCAGTCATTAGGACTTTCATCGAATACTTTCCTAAACTTTCTGCCTAAATGAGTTCCTAGTCGTCGGCAACTGGCACGGGTATTGTTTGTAAAACTTCATCGATTACTTCCTCTGGCCCACGGCCTCGTAATCTCGAATTCGTAGACAACAAAAGGCGATGGGCAAGCACAGGTTTTACTAATTTTTTAACATCTTCAGGGTTCACATAATTTCGTCCACTAATTCCTGCCGATGCTCGTGTCGCTCGGAACAGAGCTAACGTCGCTCTTGGGCTGGCTCCAAGCTCAAAAGCAGAATGTTCTCTTGTAGCTCGAGTAATATTCGCGATGTAGGAACGAATAGAGTCGTTCACATAAATGCCAGAGAGATTTTTTTGCAGGCTTACTATTTCATCAGGTGTGGACACAGCATTAATTGTGTCTAGTGGCGATTTCTCCTCAAATCGCCTAAGGATCTCGATTTCGCCAGCTTGATCAGGGTAACCAACTTTCAGCCGTATCAAGAATCGATCGAGCTGAGCTTCAGGTAATGGGAAGGTGCCCTCCTGTTCAACTGGATTTTGAGTTGCCAAAACAATAAAGGGAACAGGCAAATTAATAGTGTCACCGTCGACGGTGATAGTTCCCTCAGCCATCGCCTCGAGGAGTGCGCTCTGGGTGCGCGGCGTCGCACGATTGATTTCATCGGAGAGGATTATATTACCAATTATTGGTCCGGGTCTAAACTCGAAAGACCCATTCGTTTGGGAGAAAAAGTTAATGCCTATTACATCTGAAGGCATTAGGTCAGGCGTGAATTGGATTCGCTTAAAGTCACCACCGATTGCTTTCGCGAAGGCTCGTGCCATGAGTGTTTTACCTGTACCAGGGACGTCTTCAAGAAGGACATGCCCACCCGTGAGAAGCGCAATTAATACTAAATCAATAGTTTCTTCGGCACCTACAATTACCTTTGATACCTCAGTCCTAATTCGCTCTCCGACCAATGAAACATCATTTTCTACTTTATTGATTGGCTCGGACATTTCAACTCCAGACTACTGCAATTGTTTAATTAATTTGACAGTGACTCATAGGGTAGTCGAGTAGTATTCTTTGGGGGAATTGGCAAGAAAATAGAGCTCAGTTAACCGGTCTTCATAACTAATTAGCGAAATGTTTAACTCAGTAATGGTTGACCTTATATACTACGGTGAAGTTGAAAGTTTAGTGAGGTTGTCCAGTAACAAGTCCTTATTTTGGAATTTAACCACGTTAGCACTGCGGCATTTATGCTTTTTGGGGAGGCTCTAATTGTCTGAATGGATTGACATATCAAGCGCATGGATCAGCACAAGGCATGAGACGCTAGTTGTGCTCGAAGGAGTTGCAGAAACAAAGCTTTCACGAACTGCTACTGAGAGACCGGGCTGGACGTTGAGGCACTCAGTTACGTTTCTGGCGGCATTAGACGCTGAAGTTTTACAATTAGCTACAGGCGAAGAGATAACAGACTGGGACTTACGCCGCCTACGTGGTGAGGCGATGTTTGCGGCTCAATATTTGAGAATGCGTGATTTACTTCCATTCTTGACCGATACTGCGCAGCGAGTCGAGGATTATATGTCTGCTAACGAACCCAACGATATTAGTTCCGCTATTGTTGCGATTAGAGGTAAATTAGTGGAAGCTCAAAGTGTTCTGGAAATAATAAAAGAAGCAAATCAATAGTCATTAATAGTGTCCACTTGATTTGACTAAGATTGATATACTTCATCTGCACGAGGCTCGATTAATGAACGAAGTTATAGGCACGCATTCCCATGATGGAAATTTAGTTCATGATCGACTTTCGATTCCCAGACAAAAAATAGAAAAGCAAACTCCAACTGATCGAGTTAACAACTTCGACGAAACTTATATGTCTATGACTATGGATGCGGCCATAGTGGAAGCCGCAAGATGTATTGATTGCCCGTCTGCACCATGTATGGATGCGTGTCCGGTTCACAATGACATTCCTTCAGCACTTAAAATGTTGGAGAACGATGATGTATTAGGGGCCGCATCAAAATTTAGAGAAACCTCTACATTGCCTGAGATGTGTGGAAGACTTTGTCCGCAGGAAATTCTTTGTGAGGGGGCTTGTGTTGTCGGATTCGCACTTCGAACAGACGGGTCTAAGCATCCACCTGTTGCAATTGGCCGGCTTGAAGCATTTATTACTGATCAAGAGCGCAAGATTACCAATAAATTTCCAGTGCGTTTTGTTGGCCCAACCACCAATCGCCGAGTGGCGATAATTGGCTCAGGTCCTGCAGGGCTGACTGTTGCGGAAGAGCTTCAGGTGCGAGGTCACATGTGCACAATTTTTGATCGTTGGCCCGAAGCGGGTGGCGTATTGCGCTACGGCATTCCAAATTTCAAGATGAATAAAGAAATATTGGAGGAGAAACTAACATCTCTTCGTGAGATCGGTGTTGAGTTTAAAAATTCAGTTGAAATTGGAACTGATGTCACTTTGGGAGCTCTTAGAAATCAGCACGGTTTTGATAGTATTTTTTTGGGTAATGGTGCCGGTATTGGAAATTTACTTAAGACGGAAGGTGAAGACCTGACTCACGTCTATCAAGCAACTGACTTTCTGGTGCGAGGTAATTTGGATGACTTTGAACTTCCTGAAGACCAACGTGGCCTGCCATTTGTTGGTGATGACGTAGTTGTCGTTGGTGGAGGCGATACTTCAATGGATTGTGTGCGAACTGCGGTTCGCTTAGGTGCCAAAAATGTAACTTGTGTTTATCGACGAACAGAAAATGAGATGTTAGGCCGGACTGAAGAACGCGTGCATGCTCGAGAAGAAGGCGTCATTTTTTCGTATTTAACTACTCCGACACGCTTTATTAGTGATGAAGAAGGTAAGGTTGTGAGCGTTGAGTTAGTACAAATGGAACTCTCTGAACCAGATGATAGTGGTCGACGAAGACCTGTCCAGATAGAGGATTCTGAGTACACCATCTCAGCTTCGGCTGTGGTGATAGCAATTGGATACAATGCTGACTCGGATTTGGGTGAGAGCTCTGAGGTTGAGACTGATAATTGGGGCTTAATTCAAGTTGACTCCAGGACAGGCCAGACGAATATTCCGTACATATTTGCGGGCGGTGACGTCGTCAACGGAGCAGATCTCGTTGTCACTGCTATTGCTGATGGCAAGCGTGCCGCGACTTGGGTACATCAATATTTACTATCATTGGGTGTGAAAGATTCGGTTAATTAAGTAATCTATTTTCACGCTTCTTAGGGTGTGTCAGAGAGCAGGTGGTTGGTGACAGAGAGTGAAATTAATCAGTCAGGCCCTTTGACAGGAGTCAGAGTGTTAGCTTTCACTCAGATTGTTGCGGGACCATTCGCTGGGGTCGTCCTATCTGATTTTGGTGCGGAAGTTGTCAAAGTCGAGCCAATTTTAGGTGAGTATTACCGTAATGTCGCAGCGGTGGTGCCTGATCATGGAAAGAGGTGGCAATCTCTTAACCGAGGGAAAAAGTCATTAAGTATTGATCTTAAAGATCCTAAGGGTATCGATGTTATTCGGAAAATAATCAAAGGATTTGATGCGCTGATTATTAATTTTCGACCTGGTGTTGCAGAGCGACTTGGTATAGGTTACGAAGACCTCTCTGCCATTAACCCTAGACTTATATACTGCTCGATAACAGGGTTTGGCCCTTCAGGACCATGGGCGAATGAGGCAGCAACAGATTACGTTGCTACTGCTTTCTCTGGACTGGTCGCGGGCGATGGGAAAACTGATGATGATGGAGTTCCCGTGGGTATGGTTCCGTCTGTGTCAGATTACCTAACAGGTCTCGCAAGTGCTGGTGCGATTAGCGCTGCACTCTTTTCACGTGATAAGACAGGCCTTGGCCAGAAGATTGATGCCTCATTACTGAATTCATCCTTGTCTATTCAGGACTCGTTTGTCATGCGTGAACCCGCTAGCGACTCAGTCTATAGAGATCCGATGATGCAGCGAGTTAAGGAATCCTTCGCTAAGGGAATTCCTTATAAGGAAGTGTTGGCAGAGCGAGTAAAATATCGTCAGCAGTCATCAGGCCTTCCACGACTTTATTACTGCTCATATCAAACTGCAGATGGTGCAATCATGCTCGGATGTCTCACTCCAAAAACTCGTGATGCTGCACGACTTGGTCTGCAGATGACCCATGAGCTCACCGACGATGCTGGTTTTGACCCAGATGACCCCAAGTATCAAACTCAAGTGGAAGACTGGAAATCAGAAATTACAGACCGTGTTAAGCAACAGTCTACTGAGTATTGGTTAACAAAACTAAGGGCCGTGGGATGCCCCGTGGCTCCGGTTCAGTTTCCTGAGGACTTGGCTGATCATGAGCAAGTTAAGGCGCTGGGGGTAATGGTTCCGCTAGAACACCCTGTAACTGGTCCTCAGCAAGTTGTTGGCCCAATAGTACAATTCTCAAAGACGGAGGCTAGGGTGCAAGGCCCCTCGCCATTGATAGGGGAGCATACTAAGGAAGTATTGCTCGATGGAGGATATACAGATGACGAGATATCTGAGCTTTTCACAGACGGAGTGATTAGATAAGAAGACTTAGGAAGACCACAGACCAATCTGCGGTGTCTCTGATGTCTCAATTATTTGTGGTGGAACTGATCCGATATGCTTATAGCCCGCTTCTGTGAGAATTCTGCCCCGCGGCGAACGAACGATGAGCCCTTCCTTCAATAAAAAAGGCTCATAGACATCCATAATTGTGTCCGCCTCTTCTGAGATCGCCGCGGCAAGTGTGTCGAGTCCGGCTGGTCCGCCATTAAATCTTTTAGCAAGAGTTTTTAACAATTCTCGATCCATTCGATCAAGACCAAGTTCATCTATTTCTAGGCGTTCTAGTGCTTCCTGAGCCGTTTTCTTGGTGATTTTACCGTCATATTTCACTTGTGCGTAATCTCTAACACGTCGTAATAGTCTGTTGGCAATTCTTGCGGTTCCCCGCGATCGCGTCGCTATTTCCATTAAACCGTCGTTATCTATCTGACAATTTAAAACCTCAGCAGATCGATCTAGAATCTGAATCAGCGCAGGTGGATCGTAGAATTCCAGCCTAAATGATGAACCAAATCGATCACGAAGAGGTTGCGATATGAGTGAAAATCTAGTCGTTGCGCCAACAAGAGTGAAAGGTGCAACTTTTAGCCGTACATCTCGGGCTTTTGGACCTTTCCCGAGTATGATATCCACCGAATAATCTTCCATGGCTGGATATAAAACTTCTTCCACAGCTAGTGACAGGCGGTGTATTTCATCAATGAAGAGAATGTCACCTGTTTGCAATGAGGTTAGTAGTGCCGCAAGGTCACCTGCACGTTCCAGAGCTGGGCCCGAGGTTATACGGATTGATACATTCATTTCGGATGCGAGAATCATTGCTAAAGTTGTTTTTCCAAGTCCTGGAGGTCCATGAAATAGCACGTGATCCAGAGGTTCTGATCTCATCTTGGCAGCATCGATAGCTATTTTAAGATTCTCTTTAACTCGATCCTGGCCGAAGTAGTGAGGAAGCGTCTGCGGTCGCAGAGACTTCTCATTACCTAGATCATCATCATTAGCGTCTGAGCTGATAGTGGTCTGTCTAGAGGTATCAGAGTGAATTGAATTTCCCCCAATATAGCGATCGTGAAACTATTTATGGGTCAAATTTTAGCACATGTGTTTTATTTTATTTCCATCGAGGCAATTTTTTCAATTCTTTTTTTAGGGTAAGCTTCAATTTGCCAGTGGATTGCCCTCTTTGATCTGCCAGATCTTGAACAGCGAGTGAAACAAAATCAGCCAAGTCTTTGGCCTTGTGAATATATTTCCCGTTTACGTAACAGGTAGAGCAATGGTTCTGTGAGCGTGTTTTGTCCTTTTCGCTGCCATAATCTTCGGGTCGTCTCATGTTAAATCCGCAAGAGTCGCAGCCAGCACGTGACCTGCCATCCTGGAAGCTTTGCATGTACTCACGGCTACCACCGCCACCTTTTATTGAAACCTTTGCGGCATCTTCTGAGTTTTTAGCCATAATTATCTCCAAAAAGTCTGCTAACAAAATCTATCACACTGCGACTATGCTAGAACGAGCGGATGGTGGAGTATTTGGTGAAGCAATTGAAAATTGTAGAATCCACGCGACCTATAGGAAAATTTTCAAGCATCGACATCGGTATTATTGATTCTGGAGTTGGTGGCTTATCGGTTGCACAGGAATTGAAGGTATTAGAGCCAAATCTTAGGCTTGGATACATAGCTGATACGGCACTTTTCCCTTACGGCGACAAATCGGTGGAGACGCTTATTCCACGAATGCGGCATTTTGTATCTTTGTTTAGTGAAATTGGGACCCAAATAGTAGTAATTGCCTGCAACACTGCTTCGTCAGCAAGTTTGAGTGATCTTAGAGTGCATTTCAATGACTCTGTAAGAATAGTGGGGATGGAACCTCCCCTTAAGCCTGCAGCACAGCATTCTTCAAATCGCTCGGTGGCAGTTATCGCTACCAGTGGAACGGTGTCTGGAGACTCGCTTACTGACTTGAAGCAACGCTTTGCATCCGATATAGCAGCACGCTTTATTGCGGCCCCCGGGCTTGCAGATTGCGTCGAACGCGGGCAAATGACTGATGGTGAGATTGATGTACTGATCGGGCCTATTGTTCAGGAAATCATCAAGCATAATGTTGATAGTGTTGCGCTAGGGTGCAGTCATTATAGTTTTTTAATGAGAAAAATTAGAGATAAATTCCCCTCGAATATTAAATTTTTTGATGCGGCTCTTCCTGTTGCTAGACGAGCAATACAGTTATTTGGTGAAATTACGAAGGACGATATCAACGCTTTTAACCAGTGCGATCCGGTCAACGTATTTTTGACGGGAAGCAAAAATACATTTGAGGAAACAGTGAGGAAGTTAGAGGAATCAGACTGTATTCTTCCGGAGATAAAAATCAAACTAGATAAACTGGAGGTACCGAATGTCTAACGCCGGTAATTTTTTTGAGAAACAGAGGGCTGCTTCAGTTCAAAATAAATCTCGTTTGTGTGTGGGACTCGATCCGGATCCAAGCAGATTACCTAAGGGCGTGGATTTGAAAGATTTTCTTTTTTCTATTGTCGATGCGACTTCAGATCTCGTTGCAAGTTATAAACCGAATTCCGCTTTTTTTGAAAGAGAAGGAGTGGACGGGTATAGACTACTTCAACAGTTGATTGAAATTATTCCTGATCATATTCCGGTCATCTTAGACGCAAAACGTGGCGATATCGGGCATACAGCGGCCGCCTATGCGACGGCTGTATTTGATGTCATGAAAGCGGATGCGGTTACGGTTAATCCTTATCTTGGAACTGACTCGCTTAAACCTTTTCTTGATCGGCCGGAAAAGGGTGTTTTTATTTTGTGTAAAACATCTAATGCGAGTGCTGGTGAGTTTCAAGATTTATTAGTAGGCAACGATAAAGTACCTCTTTATCTTCACGTTGCGGAGCTAGCAAATACTTGGAACGAACATTCAAATGTCGGACTAGTAGTTGGAGCAACATATCCGGAAGAGGCTGCAAGAATAAGAGCGACTGCTCCAAATATTGAATTTCTTATACCGGGTGTTGGCGCCCAGGCAGGTGATCTTGCGGCCGTGGTTGACGCATCAATTGACGGTGAAGGTGAAGGATTTGTTATAAACAGTTCTCGAGGTATTTTGTATGCTTGGGAAACTGGTGAGGCTGGGGACCCTGGATGTGCTCCTGGTGGATGGCAAGATGCTGCACGAGAGGCGGCTAATCAGGCCCGAATAGAAATTTTGAATGCTGTGGATTCACGAGCCAGAGACTAGGGCGTTAATTGAGAAAACACTAAATAACTGATATGACATATTCTTAAAGTTGAAATATATTTTGATGAACTAGTGTTTGTGCGGGGAATATTTTGGAAAACGAAGAAGTTTGGCTAGAACTGATAGTAGATTCAGTGCGGGTGGGATTGCGCCAGCAACGACCCGTCGTTGTTTTAAAGGAAAAAATAGGCGAACGTTATCTAGCAATCTGGATCGGATCTGATATGGCTCAGGCGATAACGTTAGCCCTGCAGGAGCAGGAGACTCCTAGACCAATGACTCACGATTTATTTTTGGCGGCGGTCAGTTTGATGCAAGGTGAAATTTCCGAAGCTCGAATAGTTGACCTGAAAGAGGATGTCTACTTCGCTGATGTTATTATTCAACCTCTCGCGGCAGGTAGTGAGATTGCCTCACTTGACGCGCGAGCATCTGATGCCCTCGCTCTTGCGATTAGAGCAAAGGCTCCCATCAGGGCGTCAGAAGATGTCATGGAGCGTGCTGGGATAACTTTGCCAGCGCACGTGGAATCAGACGATGACGACGAGACTGAATCGATTAATCCCGTGACTGACGAAGAATTAGCGAAACTTACTGCTTTTAGAGACCTTGTTGAGGGACTGAATCTTGATGATTTGGGTGATCTATCCGAATCCTAGAATTGAAATCGACCAGAATTGGCTGATTTAATATACAGTTGTTGCACGCAGGTTTTGTTGATGGTAATTTCATCGCTGATGGAACTTGTCACGTAGAAAGTTGTATCGTGAATAAGTCACCAGCCTTTAGGCTGATTGGAGTAGGAAGTTCACTCGCATTTTGGATGATTGGGTTTACTCTGGGTGGCCGTTGGCTAGATGGACAGATAGACTCAGATCCGGTGTTTACGGTATTGGGACTCGTGCTGGGACTCATTATCGGAATTACTGATGCGATTCGAAGGTTATTAGATGTTGTGCGTTATCAAGAACGCCGAAATCGACGGAAAAACGAAGCCAAGCGGGAGGGTCAGTGAAAGTTAAACCAACTCTAATCGCCCTCGGTGCTATTGCACTCATGGTTTTGGGTTTTATTTTTATAAAGACACCGTCACCGGTTATCGTTGTTGCCCCTGAAAATATTTGGTTTACAGGTCTTTCGATACCCGACTCATTGGGTACAGGTGGTGAATTTCGTATAACAAATACGATGTTCACGTCATGGATTGTCGTAATCGCTCTGATAATTATCGGATTCTTTATTCGACGAGGTATTTCTCTGGTGCCTACTGGATTTGCTGGTGTGGCCGAAGCCGCAGTCATGGGATTTTACGGATTTATTGAACAGGCGGCCGGTCCAGAAAATGCCAGGAAGTTTTTTCCTCTCGTCGCGACTATATTTTTCTTTGTTCTGGTTTCAAATTATTCTGGTTTATTACCGGTGTTCAATGTTATTGGGCGAGCGGTTGACGAGGATCATGCTGTTCATGCCAAAACAGTTACAGAACTGAAGCAGGCAGAAATTGCAGGCATAGGGCTTTCGATTGTACCGCTAAAAGCTAACGATAAAAAACGAGTTGATTCTCATGGAGATGACCAAAGTGAAGTGACTGGTGGTAGTTCGGTGAGTGTGAGTGCTAAGCCGGACACAGTTGTATCCGCGTCGCGCCCTTCGGGCGATGAAGGGGTGACTTACGGTGCTATCGAACCTGCCTTGCGGTCGGCAATGTCTGATATGAATGCTCCGTTAGCGATTGCAATATATTCGTTTATATTTGTGGAGATATGGGGTCTACAGGCTCTTGGTATTTCGTATCTTAAGAAATTCTTTGCCTGGGATTTTTATAAAAAAGGTGGCTCAGGGGTAATTGATATTTTTGTCGGTATTTTGGAGTTCGTAAGTGAATTGTCACGTATTGTGTCGTTCACATTCCGTTTGTTTGGGAACATATTCGCTGGTGAAGTCTTGCTACTAATGATGACTTTTTTGGTTCCATTCTTACTGACTGATGTCTTTTATTTACTTGAGTTGTTCGTCGGTCTAGTTCAAGCATTTGTCTTCGCAATGCTTACTACAGTATTTGCTGCAACGGCAGTGACTGCTCATGGCGATCACGATGATCATGATGAAGAGCACGGAAGTCAGCCCCGTGTAGAACAGGCTTTGACTGTATAGGCTGAATAAACTAAGTAATTTACTAGTTGAGCAATCCTTGTTTAACTGGTGAGTAAGCTGAATAAGGTAAGAAGATTGTCGGTTGCAGAAGTAGCTGACGCAACGGTAGAAGGAGACAGGAATGAAGATTAGAAGCCGAGCGTTTTACGTAACTATGCTTTCAGCAGCGATGTGGTTAATTGCCACAGCGGTGGTAGCAGCTGAGGGTGAAGCAGATAATGTGTCGACTGAGAATGCCATGAAGTTTCTTGCGGCTGGAATAGCTATGGGTGTTGGAGGATTAGGTCCAGCAATCGGAATTGGTATGCTCGGATCGAAGGCTATGGAAGCTCTAGGCCGAAACCCTGAGGCTGCAGGAGTGATTCAGACGAATATGATTCTCGCTATAGCATTCGCTGAAGCTGTTGCAATTTATGCACTAGTTGTTGCGATTCTTATTGGATTTGTGTTTTAAGAATGAATTTATCGGTGGGCCAATAGTCAGACTGCAGATGATGCATATTTGATTATTCGGTGGTACTGATTTGTATGGGAAGGAGCCACGGATAATGACTGAAATCACATTTGATTTCTTATCGTGGCGTCGGCGAGTTGTCATCGCTGCTGCTTTGGGTGTGTTTTTTGCGGTCAGTCCTTTTGGTGTTTCTGCCGAGAGCGGCGGCATTGGAGCTCTCGGAATCAATGTTCCGGGGCTAGTTGCCCAACTAGTTAACTTCGGAGTTCTTTTAGTAGTACTTCGTTTTTTGGCGTGGGGTCCGATTATGAAAATTGTGGACGAGCGCCGAGAGAAGATAGAGGCCGGGCTTAATGCTTCTCAGGCAGCATCTGAATCTGCAGAAAAGAGCCAAGAAGAGGCTCGAGCTGCGTTGGAAGAAGCGCGAGCTGAAGGTAGACAGTTAATTACTCGAGCTCAAGAGACAGCTGCTCGATTGAGTGAAGAGCTTGAGACTCAGGCGCGAGCTGATGCAGAACAGATAGTGACGCGTGCAAGGAATGAAATTGAAACTGAGAGACAGCAGGCCATTAATTCACTGAGAGCTGAATTTGCTGATTTGACAGTGAATGCTGCAGAGCGAGTGATTGGTCAGTCACTTGATAAAAATGCTCATCAGCGATTAATAACCGAATCCCTCATTGGTACTTCTTTTAGTGAATCACAAAATGATTAATAAAGGCGGACATAGATAATGTCAGGTACTCGAGACGTTGCAGGTAGAAGATACGCAGTGGCAGTTCTTGGAATTGCAAAAAGTTCAGGTGAGTTAGATACGTGGCAAGAAGCTATTGAAAATCTGGATGCTCTTACTGGTAACCCCTCACATGTTGAAATTCTACAGGGCGATGGTATGACAGACGACACTTTTCAGAATATTGTCCGAAGAGTGATGCCTGATATTTCTTCCAACCAAATAAATCTGTTTAGGTTATTAAGGCGTAAGAATCGCCTTTCGCTTGGACCATCGATACAGTCTTTTTTTAAAGAGCTGCTGGATGATGAGCAGAATGTGGCACGAGCTACGGTGACGAGTGCTGTTCCGTTAGATGAATCGCAGGCGGTGGAAATAGCAGATAAATTATCTACTGCGATGGGTAAGAAAATAATTG
>Ga0302127_10000097_pt1 | contig 38858 bp, 37 predicted proteins | sample CB4_SCM_MG_FD_204452 | JGI IMG/M metagenome (GOLD analysis project Ga0302127, IMG submission 204452) | Marine microbial communities from Western Arctic Ocean, Canada - CB4_SCM | ecosystem: Environmental > Aquatic > Marine > Oceanic | place: Canada: Western Arctic Ocean | collected 2017-09-24
TAAATCAACTTAGTGGTGAACACCAGATTTAGAAGGAAACAATCATTCAAGTACAAGTTGATAAAATTACCGAAAATCACGTTCGGGCCAAAGCATCTAAGAATCTTCTTTTTAACTGTCTTACTAACGAGACTCAGAACGCGCTTCTTAAGCGTGGCTGTCTGGAACATTACGAACAAGGTTCGATTCTAGCAAATCAGGGAGCGCCGATTGATCTTGTTTATTTCGTGGTAAAAGGTCTGATAGTTTCCGTCTTCGAAGGCAACGACGGCACGGGCATTGCAAATGCAATGAGAGGCCCAGAGGCCGCCTACGGAGCTATTGGCACAGCAGATGAAACATCAACAACTCCCCTTGCTCAGTCTGTAGTAACGGGTCGAGTCGTGGCACAAATAGCGACCGAAGCGCTCACAATTCCGAAGGCTGATTTTTCCGAGATATTGGTAAAGTCGAATGATCTGTTGCGAGTCATTCTCTCCCACGCGGCTGAGGTTGTCCGCAGCCACGAATTAACTCTTAATTGCAGTAGACATCATCGAATAGATCGGAGACTAGCCCATTTTCTCCGCATGTTGGAATTTTATAATCGCAGCTCTGACTTACCCGTTACTCATGCAGGACTGGGCGAGATACTCGGCGTTCGAAGAGAATCGGTCAGCACGGCGCTAGCAGACTATGAAAGGAAAGGTACTATCCAGGTTAATCGTGGGCAAATTTCTATCCTAGATAGCCGGGCACTTGAATATTCTTCCTGTGAGTGTCAGTCGGAACTCGCTGTGCTTAAAGCAAAACAAACTATCGGCCTTACCAATCCGAAGAACATTTCTGCCAGCGATTTTTAGCTGTTTTTTACACTTACATAAAAGTTAGAGAACTCGGGCCAGAGGTCGGAATGCAGTACAGTATTCAAAATAAATACAGTATTTACACTATCCACGCGATTCTAAAAAGCGAGAACATCCAAATTGAATGGAAAGAACATGAATAGTGAAAAATTGAATTTCATAAAACAATCTGAGTCGGAAATGATTCACACATCCGAACGGTTTTACGACAAAATCAAAGAACGACGGACAGTAAGAGACTTCTCGACGGACGCAATTCCAAATGAAATTATCCAAAATGCCATAATGTCAGCGGGAACTGCTCCCAGTGGAGCAAATATGCAACCTTGGCATTTTTCAATTACCGCGGACCCAAAGATAAAATATCGCATCCGTGTTCAAGCAGAAAAGGAAGAGCGTGAGTTTTATGAAAAAAAAGCGCCTGAAGAATGGCTAGAGGCGCTCGCTCCCTTGGGAACAAATGAAAAAAACCATTCCTAGAGACTGCACCGGTATTGATTGGTGTTTTCCTAGAAAAATATTCAGAGGATGAGGAAGGACGCCGACAAAAAAACTACTATCCCTCTGAATCTGTTGGAATCGCTTGTGGGATGCTGATAGCAGCGTTGCACTTTTCGGGACTTGCCACACTGACCCATACGCCAAGTCCCATGAAATTCTTGAACGACATTTTTGGTCGTCCGGCGTCTGAACGTGCGTATCTATTACTGGTTGTAGGTTATCCGACCGACAGCTGTGAGGTCCCCGCCATCACTAAGAAATCGTTCGAAGATATTGCAAATTTTGTAGGTGATGTTTAGTCTGACATCAACAATCCGTTAGGTGTGTATGGTGCGCCCGGGAGGATTCGAACCTCCGACCTCTGCCTCCGCAGGGCAGCGCTCTAATCCCCTGAGCTACGAGCGCGCATAGCTATTGATGATACTCGTGTTCAGGTAATTGCGCCTTACGGCAAAGATTTGGTGCCGAAGGTGAGACTCGAACTCACACAAGCTATAAGCTCACTACGACCTGAACGTAGCGCGTCTGCCAATTCCGCCACTTCGGCATCACCACAATCAATTTTATAAGCTAAAACTAACCTGATAACTAGTATCACTTAATTAAGCTCTATAAGGTCAAGCTACTCAAAAAATTTCTTCCAACATAAATTTCTCTACACGACCCCATCACGGGCCAAATCAACTAAATCAGTCTTGGAGAAGCCCATTTTTGCCAAGATCTCTATATTGTGCTCTCCCAGCAAAGGTGGTCGCCTCCACATACGAATGGGCGACTTACTGAATTTGTAAGGAGCTCCCGGATATCTCACCGTGCCTTCATACTCTGGTAATTCACCTTCCCACCAAAAATTCCGCTCGTCCCAGTGCGGATCATCTAGATTTTCCTCAGGTCTGCGAACTTCGCCCCAAGGCATATGTATCGCTTGACCACCACGATATGACTCTTCAGCCGTCAAAGACTTCACAAATGACGCGATCGTATCCGTAATCCTAGTTCGTGCAGTCGGATCAAGTCGTGGGTCTTTGAAAAGGACGTCTTGGTAGAGAGGATCGTGCATGTCTCCACTCGCGTCGTGTTCGTCCATCCACTCGAGAAGTTTGTTATAGATTTTACTATCACGGGGGACACCGCCACCCATCAACAAAATATATTTATCATCAGTGGTCAAATGCTGCCACTCCCCCATGCGATCAACCGCCGCATGCCGTCCGGTCTGACGTTGAACTAACTGTCCTAAAAATTCCCAATTCGGGAAGGATCCTTCCGTCGTAGCAGATACCGATTCATGGACGGATACGTCCAATAATTGGCCAGCAGAGGATGAATTGTCCCGCAACCAAAGAGCTGATAAAACGGCAGTCATCGCATATTCATTACTGATATTCATCGAATGTAGTCCGTCTGGACGTATCGGAGTAATTGAGTGGTCATCGTAACCAGTGCTCATCATTGGTCCGCCTAGTGCCATAGAGACAAGATCTGACCATGGCCAATCCTTACGAGGTCCAGTCAAACCAAACGGAGTAATGGAACACCAAATCAGGTCCGGGCGTAGCTGTTGCAACTGGCTGAATCCACAATTGAATGAGTTCAGTGCGCCTATTCCACTGCTATCTATAACAATGTCTACGGATTCCGTTAAATGAGTGAACATCTCTTGTCCACGCGTCTGAGTCAAATCCAAAGTCAGGGATCGTTTGCTCGTATTTCTGGCTGCAAAAGCGAGCGAGCGATTGACACCGGGTTGATCTGCCACAAATGGACCGAAATGACGTGATGCCGCACCTTCAATTGGTGTTTCAACCCGAATTACGTCCGCTCCGGCGTCAGCAAGTAATTTACCAACAATTTCACCCCAATCACCGATCTCAAGAACGGAGATTCCATCTAGTGGGCCGACTTTATTTTCAAGTTCATCAGGCATGCCGAAATATTAACCTACTCCCGATTGACTGTCATTTCTATGTAACTATTATCTGTCAGTAACTGCCTTAAGAAGCGGCCAGTTACGGAGCCACCGGTCACACTCCTGTAAAAAGTACTCGTCTGCACGGGCAGCATTTCCAAAAGATTGAGATGAGTCATGAGGCGTGAGAATTAGATTCGGTGCATCCCAGAGTGGTGATTCCGAGGGCAGCGGTTCTTCCTCAGTGACGTCAAGATAGGCACCACCGATATGCCCCGATTCGAGGTTCTCAATCAGGGCGCTTTCGTCAAGCATCAGTCCACGAGCCACATTAATAATTCGTGCACCTCTGGGTAGCATAGACATTACCTCCGGACTGACCAATCCAGCAGTCTCCTGAGTCAAAGGAGCAGTAATTACCAGACAATCTACCTCAGATAAAAAATCTTTAAATTTTTCTGGCTTAATCCATTGATTTAATAAGCCGGCAGACGATGCACCTGGATAACTTCTGCGTACACCCAAGACCCTCATCCCCACCGCAATTGCCAAGCGCGCAAACTGCTCAGCGATTGCTCCAAATCCGTAAATCATGACAGTTTGACCTCTAAGCTCGGTCGGCATATCTGCGACCGGTCGAGGAGTCCAACGATGTTCTTTTTGTGCGATAGCAAAACGAGGCAGATCTCGTGCTAAAGAAAGCAGAGCAGCAAACGCCGTCAATGCAATTGGCTCTGCAGCAGAGCCCGATGAGTTAGAAATATTTACACCTCTGTCAAATAATTCCTGAAACACCGGGTCATCAGTGCCTGCATGAGCCACGTGTAACCATCTCAGATTTTGGGCGCGACGAACGGAGCCGAAAAACGGACGTGTCAATTCCTGTTCACGAATATCACTGGAAAAATATGCCGCAACTATCGTGTCCAAGACGTCCGCAGGAAGACGATCACCATTTGAGGGTAATAATAGATACTCAAGTGGCTCACTATTCACTCTTTGATATTCAGTCGCCACCTGATCAAGTCGATCTTTGTAAGTCGAGTAGATTACTTCTGAAATCAAAAAATTTTCGGTCACAGAACCTGTTTCTTTTCTTCAATTCGGTCACGCCTGCTGGCATTATAACCAATAATTGGACTGGGCTCAGAAGGTTGCCAATCCTTATACGCGGTTCGATCATCCTGTGGCCACTCAAGATGCTCGAGATCTTTTCGAACCGTAACGGCTGATTCATCCGTTAACAAATCGATTGCCGCTTCCGACACTTCTCGTTGCATTTCGACATCGTTGGGAGCACCGAATGCATGTCCAAACGGGAAAGGGACTCCCAATATTCGCGGAAGTTCATATTTTGCAGCAGTATCTGGCATCATGGTTACTACTACCGTTGGTATGCCAGCCTCTTCAACTAAACGCGCCAACACGGGCACGTTCTTACAGCAATCTGGTCAGGCAGGGGCAAGAATCAAAGCATGAACACCTTGCTCCTTTAACTTCCCTATAAGTTCCGGACCCTGATTACTTCGCCAGTCAGGTGTCCCAGCTTGTTGATAGCCCATAAAAGAGTAATTAATGTCTGCGAGACTCCCAAAATACTTTTCCGACTCTAACTCAGCAAATCTATCTAGGGGCAATGCAACATTGAAGTCCACATAATAATCTCGCGTGTTGAGATGTAAATGAGCTGCTGAAATTTCCTGTTGTTTTGTGTCTCTAGGAATCTCTCGATAGGTTGGGTCTCCCCACAGCGGATTCTCTAATTCCGTATCCGTATCAAATGGTTCCTGGTTTTCTAGATAGAGACCTGATGATGTCATTAAGGCTATTTTTGCATCAGTTATCGGTACCGCAAGATTTGCTCTGACGGGCTCCGTCTCTTGAATCGGAAATGCTTCAAATCCTTCGCGAAACGAACGTGGTAAATATCTATAGGAATCTACGGGCATATTACACCTCTCACTTAATTTTCACACATAATGGTAACTCCTAAGCAAGATTTCATGAAGGAGTTAATCATGACCAATGAAGAGATGACCGATTCTACGGTGACTATGAAAATAAGCGAGCACATCGCCACAATCACTATCAATCGTCCACGCGCAATGAATGCGCTCGATCCTGAAACTTTGCAACAATTAGCGAAAATCTGGCTGGAAGTCCGTGACAACGACGACATTTGGGTAGCTATCGTAACTGGGGAAGGTGAAAAGTCGTTCTGTGCTGGCTCAGATCTCAAAAAGACTATCCCGCAAGGCAACCAAAGTAATCCCTTTCAAAGCCAAGGGCTACTGCAAATCGATAATGGTCTGGAGCTGTGGAAGCCAGTGATTGCAGCAGTTCGTGGATACTGCCTTGGAGCCGGAATGACACTTCTTTCGGCCTGCGATATTCGAGTTGCCTCGGACGATTCAACATTTGGATTACCTGAAGTGCAAAGAGGAATTGTCCCCACCTTGGGTGCCACACAGAGACTTCCAAAACAACTTCCTTGGGCAATTGCAATGGAGGTACTTCTTCTTGGCGATAAATTAACAGCCCAACAAGCGCTTCAATATGGATTAATTAATCGAATAGTTAAGTCCAAAGACGTAGTCACCGAGGCTGAAAACATTGCGCGAAGACTCACAAATGAAGTTGCTCCGTTAACTTCTCGAGCAATTAAAGAGGCAGCAGTGAGAAGTCAGTCCGTTGGTATTACAGAGGGACTGCGAATAGAGGCATTGCTTTCGAGACACGTCCGAAATACTGAAGACGCGAAAGAAGGACCAAAAGCATTCGCCGAAAAACGAGCGCCTGTTTATAAGGGCCGATAGTCTTTAGACGTCGCGGCTAACACTAAACCGCTGCTAACCAGGCCAAACACGGCTCTCTAAATAATCCCATACTCTTGTACTGGGCCACTGCCTCTGGAAGCTGCTCTATTGCAGCTATCAAGCGTTTAGCGTCTGCTGAACTCGTGATAGCTGACTCTAATCTGGTCATATGAGTCCTGATACCAAAAACTACTAAGCCCGTTCGCTCGAGATGCCGAAAGGTCTGTCGTTCCACTCGCAACCATATTTTTTGTCCAGCGTTTCTTTTGTTTATATCAGAAACAGCCGCTGTCTCAAACTTCCCATGATGCCTAAAAAGTTCCTCGTGACGAGTCAAAGACCAATTCAGTCGTTCCACAATACGTTCGGGTTTCAAACTATAAAAAAGCTTGTCCACCTGATTATTCAGTGATTCTTCGTAACCTGGGACTCGCTTATGAATTCCAATCGTCGGTTCTCCCATAGCCTCATCAAGTGACCAGCCAGCTGGAAAAGCTAAAAAGCCAGCTGTTAAACGCCATGCTGAATCATCATAGTTCTGAGACTTCTGATTTCCTGGTCTCATCAATAACAGATCTTCCGTCACCAACCTTGAAGCAATCGCTAAGGGGTGTGTATCTGGGTGAGTTAAGAAATACTCCTTCCAGCCGTTAGTATCCAATTCCAATGTGAGATCAAGTTCACGCCCTCGCGCATACAGGGAGGGGTGATTTATCCTCAAAAAAGAGATAACAAGTAATAGTGTCTCAAGCGATGCTTCAAACGCACGATCCTCAGCACGAAACACCTTGTTTGGCGACAATGCAAAAAGCCGTTCTTTCTCACTTAACTGCCGATCTTGATCAATTGAGTCTGAAACTTCCAGCCAATCACCCTCGTCAATTACGTTAAGATCTAGAGACATCTTGTACTCATCATCAGAGAAAGGGAGGTATGTCGACATACTCGTTAATCACCTTAATTCAGTCTACGTATCTAGATCTTAACGAGTTAAATGCAGATCGCCCAAAAATTACAGCAAAAATAGCCTCCGCAAATAACGTCAGTGACATTATTCCAGAGCCGACCAATACTCCTTCTGTGGTATCAAGAAGCAAAGACCCAAAAACTAGTAATAAAAGCAAAATAAGCCTGCCTAAATTGATGTAGACAATTCCCCTTGGTTCTTTATTACTCATAATCGCAGCGGCATAAAGTTGTTCTAACGCAAGCCACGGGGGAAGTAGCATCAAAACCTGAAGCGCCTGAATTGACATGCTCTTAACCGCATCGTCTGCACCAAGCACAGCTCCAAAAACCCAGTCGGAGGCGGTATTACTAAGAGCCAGTAACACCATCGGAATTGCCGTTAAAAGTCCAATTATTACCGCAAAAAGCCTGACAAACTGTGGAGACTCTTTCAGTCCGAATAGTGCCAAACTGGCTGGTTGTATCCCGTTCGCCGGAATACTCATTATTGAGAAGACTCCAAAAGCAAGAGTAAAAGCAGTAATTGCAAGCTCAGGATTGATACTTCTAGCCATCGCAAAGTTTAATAGTGGAAATGTTACTGATGGTAGCAGTGCGGCAAATAGCAACGGAATGAAAAAGAATAGTATTCGTCTCTGGGTGGGTCGAGCGCGTTCGGTTTTCAAATCAGACGTGCGACGGTACAGAAGGCCAATCGTTGCTACTGCGCATTCGAGTATTACTGCAGACGTGATTGCAATTGCGCCAATTCTCGCGTTGAATTCTGGGAAAAAGTTATATAGAAAAAGGCTAACCAAGGTTGCAGTCACCAAACCAGTAGCCGCACCTAGCCACAACAGACTAGCTTTTTCAAATCGCAAGGCCACTCCATACAGATGACCACGAATTACCGAGAATAATCCCCACAACGTGAGTACTTTAAGAGCGCCCATAGCCTCATGAGCGAGTGACTCTTCTATCTTGAATAAATCACTAAAAATAATGGCACTCAGGGGAGTGAACGCAACCGCAGAAATTACGACAACGACCACTCCGGCGCAACCCATCGTGAATGCCGCCACTGCCTGCCAGGATTTATTGTCCTCTACAAACACCAAGGTTAACGCCTGTATTCGAAGTCTCGGAAGTGTTAAAAAAAATGCTACGGACAGTGCAAGGGCATAACCCGCAACTGCCCCCTCTGGATCAAGTGAGCGTGCCATAAAAGCAGCTACAATTGGGGTAATCCACTCATGAGCAGATACGTTCACTGCAGCAGGCCCAAGAAGCCTCAACGAACGACGTATAGAACCTTGATAACGAGGAAAAAATCGCTGCAGCACGTTGGCCCCTTTAATTCGTTCCCTAATCTTCAGGATTATTCCAATCTGGTGCAACTAACGTGGTGCCTGCCGAACTGGGTAATGAAACTAAATTCATCTTAAATATCTCACTCAATGCGCGGAGGGAGGGTTCAATACCATTTCGGACATCACCATCAAACATAATCTTTCCTTGGTCTAAACCAATCACCCTGTCGCAGTGCGCCAAGGCTAAAGAAATGTCGTGTAGAACCACAATGACTGCGAGTCCATCGCCGCATAACTCTCTCAGTAGCCTCATGAGGTCACGCTGATACATAATATCAAGATGGGAGGTCGGTTCGTCAAGCATTAATATCTGTGGTTTCTTAACCAGCGCGAAGGCAATCCATGCTCTCTGCGCTTCACCTCCTGAGAGTGAACCTAAGGGGCGCTCAGCAAGCGACTCTACTCCAACTGATTTGATGGCTCGATCGACTTCATATTTAGTAGTTTCTGAATCTGTCACAGTAAAACGCGACAAATAAGGAGATCTCCCTCGACTCACTAGTTCTCTCACCGTTAGATCCAGATCAGTTGGAGGAGATTGAGGAAGGAAAGCAACTCGCTTTGCAAGCTCTCTGGGCGTAATCAACGAACTCTCTTGACCACTAAAACTAAGCTCGCCCGCATCGATCGCTCGAATCCCACTCAGCCCGCGTAACAAGGTACTTTTACCACTTGCGTTAGGACCGAGTAACGCTACAAATTCACCAGAACTTACTTCTAAGTCAACGGAATCTATAACTACTTTATCTTTATACCCGAGGATTAAATTATTGCAGGCAATTACAGGTATTGTCTTCATGATAATTTTGATCTCACTAGATATATCAAAATTGGTGCGCCAACAAATGCCGTCAGAATTCCGGCAGGAAGTTCCGACGGACTAATCACAACTCGTGCGACCGTATCAGCGACAAGCATGATAATACTCCCAACTAAAATTGAACCTGTAAAAAGATTTAGGGAGCCTCTACCAACTATGGCACGTGCAATATGCGGAGATGCCAAACCAACGAAAGAAACCAGGCCAGAAATCGAGACAGCTATCCCAGTCATTAAACCGCTGAAAAGCACAGCTGCTGCGCGCGTACGATCAGGATTCTCGCCCAAGTTAATCGCTATTTCGTCCCCCAGTGCAAGATTATCCAGGCGGTTGGCCAAGCTTATAATTCCTATACACATTAATGGAAGAAATACAATCCACCAAAACGCGTCTTCCCAACCAGACCCATACAAGCCTCCAGCAAGAAAACCTAAAGCTAAGTCCAACACCACACGTGAGCCTGTAATTAGACCGATAATACAAGCAGATGCAAATGCTCCGACAGCCACTCCAACGATCGTGATTCGTAATGGAGATACGAAACCTCTCGATAGAATCAATATCAGCCCTCCGCCAGCGACCCCTCCTGCAATACAGGCCATTCCTCGGACGTAGGAGTTAGCAAGTGGGAAAATAACCACCACAAGAGCCAGCGCAAGTCCGGCCAACGCACTAATGCCTAAAATCGCGGGATCAGCCAAGGGGTTGCGTGTCGTTACCTGCAGCATCGCTCCAGCAAGTCCCAGACCGGCTCCGACTAGCGCCGCAGACAAAGATCGCGGGAACCTAATCTCCCAGATTATCGTGCGATCAATACCAGAATCTGAGAAGATTAACCCGTTGATTACTTCGATCGGGCCAAAATAGCTCGTCCCAAATTGCAGGCTGAACAGAAAAGCTAACAAAGCCATTAGCACCAGCAACAAAAAGCTTCTAACGACCGTAGATTTCACAATTTGCATATCAAAAATACTAGCGATTCTCAGTAACTGTTAGGGCTCCTATTGAGCCAGAGACTCCGCGATTAACTTCACTAGTTGATCAACTCGAGGCCCAGAAGCCTGCAACGCTATTTCTAGTGGAAGTTCTAATATACTTCCGGACTGAACCGCACTAAGTCCACGCATCGGAGGGATACTAGGAAGCAAAGTACTCAACCGAGGTGCAGGTTCAGGTGCTGGTGTTATCGTGAAAATAAAGTCAGGATTCCAAGCGAGAAGTATTTCGATTGACGCGGTACTAAATCCTGGAAACGGTCCTGCATCAGGGAGATCTGAGGCAGGATTCACTACTCCAAGGTTGTCCATTACGTCGCCTACAAACGAAGTATTCTTTGCCGCGTAAAATGTGTTATCTCTATCAGCTATCAGTACGATTGCGCTCGTGCCCGGTGGCAGAACTGATTTAGCAGCTTCCATAGAAGTTTGTATTCTTGTAATTTCAGCCTGAGCCTCATCATTTCTATTCAATACCATGCCCAAACGCTCAAGTGCCGTAAGTACATCGCTGTAGCTACCTGCTCCAGCTAAGAATACTGGCGTAGGTAGGCCCTTAAATTGCTCAAGGAATCTAGGCTGAGCCTGAATTATCGAATCGGCGATGATTAAATCAGGATTGAGTCCCAAAATAGATTCAAAGTTGGGTGCATAAGAAGTTCCGACCGATTCAACACTCATTGCGGCCTCAGGATAGCGGGCAGACGATGGCCGGCCCACTGCTACCCCGCCCAATGCATACAAATATTCAAGCGCTGAGGGGCTTAAGGCAACAATACGCTCAGGTGATGCAGCAATTGTAACTTCGCGATCTAGCAGATCTTCCACGGTCTTCGGATAATAAGCATCAGTCACTGTTGATTCTGTGGGACTTGAAGTGGCTGTCGTTGCAGTTGCTGTGGCATTAGCTACTTGCTGAGTTGTAGCTACTGCTGCTTCCTCCACCGCGGCATCGGAATCTAAGGAATCTGAACCACATGCCGATAGTATTAGTGTAAGACCTATGCCGGCGCTAATGACCAACAAAAACAAGCTGTTTCCCCTAAGTGAAAGTGACTTCAATTCATACTCCTTAATCATTACAAAAGAAAATAATTCTCACAACTTCTCATCACCATGTGAGAATTTTATAGATCTATTTATAAAGTCTTAGAGAAATACAAACAATAAAAAATCTACCGCTGTAATGAGATATATGTAAGATTCGCCAATCTGTGCCAGATTGACTTATAGTCCTATTCAAAAGATAGGAAATCAACATGGAAGCTCTTAAGAATCTTCGAATTTGTGATTTTACTGGGCAACTAGCAGGGGCTGGCGCTACCCGACACTTAGCAGCATTCGGTGCTGAAGTGATTAGGATTGAGGACCCCGTGAATGAGGGACGTTGGGATATTCTTCGCGGAAATGCGCCTTTTGTAGACGACCGCCGAGGAATTGAATTAGGCGGTGCGTTCAACAATCACAATGTAGAAAAAAAAGCTATTACGTTAAACCTGAGAACAGATGAAGGCAAGGAGATTCTGAGAAGTCTGGTCGAAAAATCGGACGTTGTTTCTGAAAATTTCTCCTCCGGGGTGATGGACAGACTGGGGTTTGGATATGAAGCTCTCAAGAAATTGAGACAAGATATCATTTACGTCTCTAACTCAGGATTTGGAGCAAGTGGACCCTATCAACCTTATAAAACGTGGGGACCAATTGTTCAGGCAGTTAGTGGACTTACGTTCTCCTCTGGGCTCCCCGACCAACCGTCTGCAGGGTGGGGCTATTCGTTCATGGACCATACTGGCGGATACTATATGTGCATTTCAATTCTTGCAGCTCTCATATATCGAAGCAGCACAGGAAACGGTCAATGGGTCGACCTTGCCTGCACAGAGGCTGCCGCAACACTGACGGGTCCCTCGATACTCGATTGGTCAGCCAATAAACGGCCTACCCGCCGAGATGGTGAGCCTAATTCAAATCGGAACGCATGGCCAAAAATGGCTCCTCACGGAATCTTTCCTACAAACAGCCTCGACACTTGGATTTCGCTTGCCTGCAGAAATGATGATGACTGGACTCAACTACGCGCGCTCATCGACGATCCCGCTGGGTTTGATTCAAATTATGACACATTAGAAGGTCGATACGCCCACCAAAATTCACTCGAAGAGCTCGTGAGTAGCTGGACCTTGGTCAACAGTCAGACTGAACTTGCTTCTCGACTAACAAGCCTCGGCATCCCAAATGCACCAGTTCGCGATCCACAGCAGCGCATAGATCAAGATGAAAATACGGCTGATTGGGGATTATGGCCAACTGTAGAACATACTCAGATGGGATCTGTTCGAGTTGATGGTTTACCCGTACATCTGTCCGAAACTGACTGGAATCTTGAACGCGGTGCTGGGTGCTTGGGTGAGCACAATGACGAGGTGTACGGCGAATTACTAGGGTTCAGCTCGACAAAATTAAAAGATTTAAAAAGCCAAGGAATTATCTGATGAATGATACAGCATCTGTAGGTCCGCTCGAGGGGATAAAAGTACTCGAATATACCGGAGAAATAGCGCCATGGGCGGGTAAAATTCTGGCTGAACTCGGAGCTGAGGTTATTCGGTTGGAGCCTCTTGATGGGAGTCATACCAGATGGTATGAACCATTTCTAGCGGATACTCCTCATCCCGAAAAAAGCCTGTTCTTCTGGCACTACAACTTAAGAAAACGCTCGCTCGCCCTAGACATTAATTCAGAGTCAGGCAAAAAAATATTTCTAAAACTAATCTCGGACGTAGATGTGTTACTAGAAGATCAAACGCCAGGTCATATGTTGGAACTGGGCCTAGATTATCCGCAGCTAGCTGCGGTGAACTCAGATCTAATTCATGCTGCAGTCACACCTTTTGGGCAAAATGGGCCGCGTTCGAAAGATCCGGCGATCGATCTCACGATACTCGCTGGTGCAGGACCAGCCTGGTCTTGTGGATATGACGATCACAAGCTCCCACCAGTTCGAGGTGGGGGTGGACAGGGTTATCACACCGCTAGTCATTGGGCAGTAATAGGAATTTTAACAGCTATTATTGCTCGGAAAGAGCTCGGGAAGGGTCAATATATTGACGTGAATGCCCACGCAGCCTCAAATGTCAGCACCGAAGCGGCTTCTTACTCATGGCTGGTTGCTGAGCAGACAGTACAAAGACAAACGGGAAGACATGCGGGAGTAAGGCCTTCAAGTCCAACTCAAGTAAAAGCAGCCGACGGAAGATGGATTAACTCAGGAGTGCCCGCGCGCCAGGGTAAGGATTTTCAAAAAACCTACGACTGGTTAGCCGAGGCCGGTCTGTTGGAAGAATTTCCAGAAGCACCTTTGCTGCAGCTGGGCGCAACACGAGATGGATTTTTAAATTTAGGAGCAATATCTAGCGGAGAAGACCCAGAGGGAGCAGAAATATTCGCCGCTGGACGTGCAGCTATGGTGCTTCTAATAGAATCACTGTCTGCCTACGAATATTTTACAGGTGCACAACAACGAGGATTCCAATGTGGAATTATTTATTCCCCTGAAGAAGTAGTTCAGGATGTTCATTTTATAGACAGGGGATTTCCATTAGAGATTCATCACCCTGAACTAAATCAATCCTTCATCTATCCCGGTGTCCCGTATAAATTCCTTGGATCGCCCTGCGAGATAAAACGTAGGCCGCCCCTATTAGGGGAACATACAGTGGAGGTCCTGCGTGAGATTGGTTACACGCCCGAAAATATAGAGGTATTTCAATCAGAAAATATTTTAGGCTAGACGAAGTCACTCGCATTCAACTCTCGAGAGTTAAACTTTTAGTCAGCTGCAGTTACCCTCTGCACATATTGGTACTCACATAGTGTTTGGTGGCGAATGTCCATGATGAAGGACTTATTCAGGAATCAATATAGCCGCTGGGCCATACAACTTATTTTTGCAGTCGGTCTAATTCTAATCTTTACCTCACGCATCAATTTAAAAGATTCTCTCGCGTACGTTACAACAATTAATATCGGTTGGGCGCTCACCGCCTCATTCCTATTCGTGGTGTCAAAAATTGTTCACGGGTTTCGATGGTGGATGTTTGTTAGGCAACGAGAGCTGGTAAAAGCAGGCTACTTAATCGGTGTATTCCTCATTTCAAACACTGCAAACGCACTTCTACCGCTTCGAGCAGGAGATTTATTGCGTGTTGAATTACCTAGCCGAAGATTTGGAATTCCTCGAGGCTCTCTTGCCAGTGGCGTGTTTATCCTCGAAAGTGCGCTCGACGGACTGGTATTTTCAATATTTCTCTTGGTGACACTCCTCACCTCAGGGCTACCAAGTGAAATCCGTAGTCTATCAGTTGGAATAGTAGCGCTAGGTCTAACTATTTTTATCGTAGTTTTAATACTTTCAAGAACGTCACAGGCCACTAAAGCTGAAGATATTCAGACGATAAACTGGGTGCCTAAAACCATCCAAAATCGACTGCGCACAGTTCAGTATTCGATTTTAGATGGGCTTAGACCACTCAAAAATAATAAAAATGCCGGCCTGCTAGTGCTAGTTGCGTTGCTCGCGTGGGCAATTGAAGCGTTGGTGTACTGGTGTATCGCTCACGCATTTGGCATTAGTCTGTCATTATCTGAAACACTAATTCTTATGATCGCTGCCAATTTAATCGTCTCGATTCCTTTGACTCCATGGGATATAGGACCATATGAGATCGCAGTCACAGCTGTATTCGTGGTAATCGGACTGGAAGAAACTGAGGCTGCAGGACTTGCAATTGGATCGCACTTGCTTATTCAGGCAACAGTTCTCCTAGCAGGTGCTGTTGCGATGACTATGCTCAATATCCCATTCAGGGGATTGGTAAAGCGAAATGAAAATTAAATCACGATCGATCAAGTCAACACTAATCGATATTTCTCAGTGAGAAAATGAAGTATGAAAAAAAAAGATGTTCCACTGACACTTCGTGATATGAAAGTCACCGATATCGCTGCTGTAAAAACACTCGAATCAGCGGCGTTCGAAGATGCCTGGCCACAAAGAGTTTTTGAAACCGAACTCGAGAATGGTTTTGCTCAGTACAGAGTGGCGCTCGAGCTGAAAAGTCAGAACAAACGGAGAACACAAAATATCCTTGGGTACAGTGGGGTTTGGTTCATGGTGGATCAACTTCATTTGGTGAGCATCGCCGTCCACCCAAATTACCGACGATCTGGAATAGGTGAACGCCTGATGTTTGATGTTGTGGATCAGGCCAATGGAGCGTTACTCCCTAAGGTTGTATTAGAAGTCAGAAAGTCCAATCTGGCTGCTCAGTTACTTTATGAAAAGTTTGGCTTCGAAAAAATTGGTGAATTAAAAAGCTACTATAAAGACAATCATGAAGATGCTGTGATCATGCTTTGCAAATTAGATATCCATGAAAAAAAAATTCAATCCCTTCTCAAGGTTCAACAAGTGCAGTACCCTCATCTCTGGACATGAGCCTATACTAGCCACAGCACACGCCCCCGAATGTAATCAGAATCGAGCACATTATGACTTGGAATGAAATTGGTGTCGGAATTACGGCAAATAATGCAGTCGATTTTTGCGAGCAGATTACACAAGCTGAAAAATTTGGTATCCCCACTGCATGGGCGACAATAGGTGGGGCTGGTGGCGGAGATCCGCTAACTGCTCTTGGTGCCGCCCTTAGTCAGACCAAAAAAATTGCTGGCGGTACTGCCATTATTCCTACGTGGCCAAGACATCCTCTTGCAATCGCACAGCAAGCTGTAGCTCTTGAAGAATTGACGCCAGGCAGATTGAGGCTTGGACTGGGTCCCTCGCACAAACCTATGATGACACGTTCAATCGGAGCGCAATGGAACAAACCGCTTACGCATCTTAAAGAGTATCTAACCTCGCTACGAACGCTCTTTACGGACGGAACTGTAGACTTTGAGGGTGAACAGGTAACGCTAAGGACATCAATCAAAGCGCCAATTAATGTGGAGATTCTGGCATCCGCCCTTAGAAAAAAATCGTTCTCGCTATGTGGAGAATTAACTGACGGCGCGATATCTTGGATGTGCCCAAAAAGCTACCTCATTGATCAGGCTCTACCCGCACTCAATCAGGGGGCAGAACAGGCCAACAGAGATAAAAAAATACCTTTGATCGCACATGTACCTATAGCGGTAAGTAATGATCGCTCAGTAGCAAGGCGCCTCGCTCAGGAACAACTAGCTCGATACAGCGAAATTCCGTTTTACCAAGCAATGTTTCGAGAGGCCGGGTTCGAAATATCAGGTAATCCCTACCCTGATGAGCTTCTAGATGATTTAGTTATCTCAGGAACTGAAGATGAAGTAGCTGAAAAGTTAATCTCCTATATCGACGCTGGCTGCGGCGAAGTACTGGCAGCACCACTAATCAACACTGCTGACAGGGCGAGCTCGATTGCTGAATCATTTTCAGCAATTGCACTAGCTAATAAACATTCGATGAGTCGATCAACGACTAAACAAGACTAAACCCTTCGTAACCGGCAGCTACGACCTCGTCGCATTTCTCCTTATAGGCGGGGAAACCTGCAAGTGGCATAAATACTCTGGTCTTACCTTCGACATTTGCTCCGAGATACCAAGAATTACAGTTAGGGTCCGTTCTAAGCGTATTTTCAGCTTCTTTATTCACATGATCCACCCAAGCATCTTGAGCGGGTAAACTCGCATCAATTGTCGAAAATTCGTTATCGTCCATGTAATTAATGCATTCATCAATCCATTCAACATGCTGTTCAATAGATACGATCATATTGGTCAGTACGGACGGGCTTCCTGGGCCGGTTACAACAAACATATTTGGAAATCCAACTGTCGTCAGGCCAAGATATGTTCTGGGTCCAGCGTGCCACGCATCGCGAATGCTTTCTCCACCACGACCTCTAATATCCACGTTCAAGATCGCGCCAGTCATCGCGTCGAATCCGGTGGCAAATATGATGACATCAAATTCTCGGTGATCGTCACCAACTCTAATCCCATTTTCAGTAATCTCATCTATTGGATGATTTTTTATGTCCACAAGGTCAACGTTGGGCTTATTGAATGTCTCATAATAACCTGAGTCAATAATCATTCGCTTACACCCGATTACTATATCCGGCATCAACATTTTTGCCGTATCTTCATCCTCAACAATTTCAGCTATCTTTTTTCGCGCAAAATTCGCAGCAACTTCGTTCGCATCGTAATCGATACCAACATCAGGAAAAACTGACGCGAAAGTAAATCCGCCCTTGTCCCAAGCAGCCTCGAGAAGACGATCCTGCTCTTCGCTACTGTAGGTCAGTATCGGATCGTTCAACATGGATGCGTATTGGGCCCCCGTACCAGCAATCATCTTTCGATTAGCTTCACGGAATCCGGCATAATTCGCTTTAATTCCAGCTACAAATTCAGGATCAGTCGGGGTATTGTTCGAAGGTAATGAATAACTTGCTGTCCGCTGATACACGGTCAGTGATTCTGCTTCCTCTGCCACAACTGGTGTTGACTGCACGGCTGACGAGCCTGTGCCTATGAGTCCTACTCTTTTCCCTGTGAAATCGACACCTTCCTTCGGCCACGTCGCCGTTAGATAAGTCTCGCCAGTAAAACTATCCCGTCCAGGGATATCAGGCATGTTCGCCGCAGAAAGGCAGCCAGTCGCCATAACGAAGAATTGAGCTTTTACCGAGTCTCCCTGATCTGTCGTGACATCCCATGAATTTGTTTCTTCGTCGAAAACAGCGCTCTCAACCCGCGTACCGAATTGAATGTCTTTCCTGAGATCAAATCGATCTGCTACATGGTTTGCGTATTTCAAAATATCTGGCTGAGCCGAGTATTTTTCTGGCCACTCCCACTCTTGCTGAAGTTCTTCCGAAAAAGAATATGAATACTCGACGCTCTGAATATCAACGCGTGCGCCAGGATAGCGGTTCCAGTACCACGTACCACCAACTCCACTACCAGCCTCATAGACTCGAGCTGTCCGACCAGCCTCATGCATTTTATGGAGCATGTACAGGCCTGCAAATCCAGCGCCTACAATCACTACTTCGAAATCAGTACTTACATTCTTATCGGTCATACTTCCCGCCTTACAAACTTAGTCAGATTGATTATAAATAATTTCTAGACGAATCGTAAACGATCGCGGCGAAAACCGAAACTAGTTGCCCCTAATGAGGACTTTCTTATTCGGACCAGTAGAGTTTTACCTTAATCAATAAAGTCGATTCTCAAACGCCAAATTTGAAGCCAGATGGACAGTTCCAAGAATTAGTCTGTCCGCATCTGCCTTTGCAGATAAGACTTTTACAGATAATTCGAGCGATTGACACAGTTTCTCCAGTGCAATTTTAATCGATTCAAAGTGCTCAGCGAATGCATCAATGATAATCACGTCAGGTTTGATATAATCTAGTGCCTCTGAAAGATTAATTGCGAGCGATTCGTACATCTCTGCGCCCTTCTCCAAGGTTTCCGGAAGAATCGGCAGCATACTGGATACATCATAAGATGCGACACCACCAAAAATTACCCTGGACGTGGAATATGCTGCAACAGCGCTCGATCTCTCGTCTAGTCTGAGATATACCATGCTCTCTGCGCCTGGTATATCTGCTGACACCATCTCGGCACGCAGGGCTGCACGTAATTCATCAGTCGCCATGATAGGTACATCGAAATGTCCTCTAAGTTCACTTACGACATCCAAATCGTCCCATATCGGATTTCCACGTGATGAAATCAATCGACCCGAAGATTCATCAACAAATCCTGGACAACAAACCGCGATAGCGGCAGCAGATCTTTTTTTACCCTCTAATGCAAACACAGTCGCAATATATCCACCGATATCCCACGCCCATTGCTCTTGATCCAGCATTTCACGAATCTCAAATAATTCGTCGCGAATAATCGCATGAGACTTATCTGCCAACACCACTCGCACAGTTAAATCTGAAAATTGAACCGCTACCAAAGCCGGATCCGGTAAATTCGCCATACTCGTCAACTATCTCCGAACATGCCTATCCACTAGGCTTTAGACGCCCATACTGCGACCTTGCGCAGTATCTTTCCCACGATATCGATATGCTGTTCATTCAAACCCTCATGTAATTTCAATGATATTGAGTCCCTAACAATTCTATCTGTCACGGGAAATCGATCACTTACAAAATCTTTATACCCGTCTGAATAATCAGGCTCAATCGCCAATTGAAAATCAACGCCTTCTTCGTTTAAAGCCAAAATCGATTCTGATACATCTTTTCGCCAGCCCGGCCCACGAATTCTGAGAACGAAACTCGAATAATTATGCTTAATTTTTCGAGCATGTGACATCTTAGCAATCGAGGCAACTCCGCGAAGTCTGAAATTTAATTCCCAAGAAAGTCGACGACGACACTCTATTCGAGTCTCTATCGAAGCCGCTGCCCCCGAAAGAAGCTGCATTTCATCTTCTGTGCAGCCTAGACGCGTAACATCCATGGCATGTTTAATAAATTCATCTTCTTGGTTATCACCGAAAACCACAATCGTGGGTGACGAACCGTTGATAAAGTTATGGGAAATCGATAAAGATTCTCTGACTGAAAAAATCGAAGCTGTCCCTGTTGTACCGACAAGTTCGTCGTGGGTACTACTTAAGAAACTCTCTGAGCATTCTTGCACAAAAGGCAAATCATAGCCCGAAAGCATTTCAAGTAGCACAGGCATATTAGCTGGATGCCCAAAAGGATGAGCAATAATCACGCCAACAATATCTGTAGATTCAGACTGAATAGCCTGTGCAATACCACGAGGTGAAATACCTAGGCTATCCGGTTCAACATCAACTGCAAGGTATTTTAAATCACCTGTGTCGCATGAGGATGCTAGTGATGATGCTCCAATAGTTGGTCCTACTACCTGACCAGTAGACTGTTGAGATACTGACTGCATCTTCTCAAGCGCGGCTTGGGCCGCTGCGTCGTAGGTATCATATAAAACAACACGTCGATCACTTACCGACAATAATTCAGCAAATTTTACTCTGAGTCCTTCAAAACAATCATTATCACTAGACGGTAAAAGATTCGGTTGGATCGGTAAATCCACAGTCAGTAGCCGAGAGCCCCCCTCTATAACTAGGCGGTCTTCATCGCTAAATAGCTCAGCATCAGTTGAAGTCATCAGGACAGTTTAGACCTAGGACGCACTAGACTAAAGAAATGTTGCTTCAATTCCCTAACCAAACTCTTGATCTAGGTCAAAGAACGGCCATCATGGGTATAGTGAACGTTTCCAATGATTCTCCAATCGCATTCTCTAGGGTGAGATCAGACGAAGCCATTGCGCGCGCAATACAGATGAGCCAAGATGGGGCTGATATCATCGATATTGGTGCGCATTCAACTGCAACCAAAGCTTATTCAATTTCTCCGGACGAGGAAATTAGTCGCATCTATCCTATTGTCCAAGCACTTGCAAAAGAAGGAATAATTACTTCCCTAGACACATGGACTCCATCTGTCGTAAAAAATGTCGCACCAGCAGGCCTCCATCTCATTAACGACGTAAGTGGTGCTCAAAACTTGGAGATGCACGAGGTGGCAAAAGAATTTAGTCTTCCGATTTGCATCATGCACATGAGAGGCTTGCCAAAATTACATAGAGAGGTCAGCCAAGAATATGACGATATCGAGGGTGAAGTCTTCAATTTTCTTGAGGCTTCGATCACCTCGTTTGAAAAACACACTGGGCAACAGGCTTGGATAGATCCAGGATTTGGGTTTGGAAAATCAGCTACTGATAACCTCACTTTGTTGCGAGCACTTCCAAGACTACACACACTCGGGAGGCCAATTCTTGTATCGGCCTCCCGTAAAGGCTTTCTCTCTGAATTAATGATGCAGGGAGACAGTCAGGACACTGCGGAACTATTGAGCGCGACCTTGGCCTTCAACGCGCTCGCTGTGCTTAAGGGCGCCAATATCATTAGAGTTCATGACGTGGCTGCCGCACACGCGATGACATCAATTATTGATACTGAAAAACAAAAAGACTATATGCCAGAGTAACGTGTGGCCATTGGTAAGCGCCTATCTCTCCCAAAAGCTCGTGCGGTTATCTTTACTCCTGGTGGAGATTGACGACGCTTATATTCATTACGGTTAATCATACCAATCACACGCCGAACTAAATCTTCGTCAAACCCTTTTGAAACGATGGATTCAAAAGAAAGATCATCTTCCACATAAAACTGAATAATAGGATCGAGTATGTCATATTCGGGTAACGAATCTGAATCTAACTGGTCAGGACGTAGCTCCGCTGAAGGTGCTTTTGTAATTGAATTGTCCGGAATTACCTCGCCGATGCTATTTCTCCAACGCGATAATTGCCACACAAGAGTCTTCGGTACATCCTTAATCACTGCAAATCCACCTACCATGTCACCATATAACGTTGCATATCCGCAGGCGTACTCACTCTTATTTCCTGTCGTAAGAACCATCGACCGCGGGCGGTGATTTGAGAGAGCCATCATTAACATTCCACGAATTCTTGATTGAATATTTTCACCAGCGACCCCAGGATCTGGATTGTCAGATCGAGCAAATTCTGGCAGTAACGAATCAAGAACTGAACCGTGCACCCCTTCAATTGGAAGAGACAACAGCTCAACACCAAGTCGATTCGCTAAATCCTCAGCATCGGTGACAGATCCATCGGAGGAATACCTTGACGGCATGGAAACACCTGTCACATTCACTGGCCCAAGCGCGTCCACTGCAATAGCCCCAACAAGAGCTGAATCAATCCCGCCCGATAAGGCAACGAACGCGTGCTCAAATCCACTCTTGTGCAAATAGTCACGGGTACCAGTTACCAATGCACGATAGACTTCCTCCTCTGTCGAAATCTCATCGAATTTATCTAAATGGGAAATGTCGACCTTCTCCGATGGTGAATGCACCAGCTCAACACGCTCTATCTTCGAGGTCATCCCGTCACTACGACTGTTTCGCATTTGTCGCAATCGAGAATCGTGAAGTTGTCGTTGCAAAACTTCTTCAAACTCAATATCGCTCGTTAGGAGGGAATCTTCAAAAGATGGTGCACGATCCCCTATCTTCCCAGTCGCCATAGAAATAAATGAATTCCCGTCGAATACAAGTTCATCTTGCCCACCTACTTGATTCACGTAGGCTATAGCGACCGTGTGATCAGCTGCTCTAGTTGATATCATTCTCTCACGATCCAATGAGCGATTTTTTGCAAATGGGGACGCATTGATATTTACGATTAGCTGCGCCCCGGCTAATGTCGCATCAGATATTGGTCCGTCTGGGTACCAAATATCTTCACAAATATTCACTCCAATATCTACACCCTTGACCGTACATATCAAAGCTGAGTCACCTGCCTGAAAGTATCGTTGTTCGTCGAATACACCATAGTTTGGAAGTTTTTGCTTGTGATAGTCCGCGATCACTCGACCTTCATGCAAAATAGATGCACTGTTGTATAAATGTTGGTCAAAATCAAGAGATCCTACTATTAGTGGAGGAAGTAATTGAGCGTCCTTGGCCAACTGGTTCAACGCAATACGAGATTCTTCAATAAAAGAAGATCGTAGGAGAAGATCTTCAGGTGGATATCCGCAAATTGCAAGCTCAGGAAAGGCAACTATGTCAGCACCGAGCCGTGCGGCTTCGTGCGCCATCTCTAGAATCAGCTTAGAATTTCCCGAAAAATCACCGACAGTAGTATTGATTTGAGCGAGAGAAATTCGAAGTGACGACATATAGTCCTCCGGGATATTATTTCTAAGTTACTTTGCGTATTTTATACGCAAACAAACTAGGTAGCCTATATCCTAAGTATCTCAACGAACGGCGTCAATGAGATTTGCGAAGTTCTCTGAGGTGCTCTTCTTGCTCTCTACGCTGTCTTTGCATCCAAATAAAAAAGACAATACCCATCGCAGTCAGGTGAATACTCAAAGCCCCCACCCACATAATCATGCCCCCTAGCAACTGATCAGTTGCTCTATCTACACTAGTAAAAACAGGCTGAAATTCGAGGTAACCGGTATAGAAGAAAGTAGTCGAAAAAACAAGGAATGCCCCCACAACATGTTTTGGCATTCCCGTTAAAAATATAAATATTGCCCTAAGGGGCATGCCCATACGAGAGCTTAAAGGTTTGGGGTCAATAATATTCCACCAAAAAAGCCAAGCCACTATAAGAAAAGTAACATGTTGAAACCGATGAATAAAACCATTAAATAAAACCTGATTATATAAATCTGGCACGTGCCAGATAATTATCACGATGTTGACCGCAATTCCCGCGACTATTGGAGCTAACACTCCAGACCGCAGGATACGAAATACTCTTGACCTAAATATGGGTGATATTAAGATTCTACGTATTTGCGTGGGCAAGCCTCTGCTGACCGGAGTTACAGGAGCCCCAAGTAAAGTAAGTGGCATTCCCACCATAATTAATAATTCATGCTGAATCATGTGAACAAAAAAATGACGTTCTGCCAGAAAATCAATTGGAGACTCCACTGCTAGAAGCAGGACAATCCATCCGGCAAAGTAAGAGATGGTCTTCCAAATTGGATGGTCGCGGGATCGATCGGTCCAATCCTTCAAACCTCGTAAATAAAGAAAAGTAAGAATGATAAACGGTATCAAGATTTCTGCGTCGAGATTCCAATGCGAAAACCAGGGACCAAGTGAGTCATGCGTGACCCCAGCATGACTTGGAAATGAAAAAATTGATGTATCTACAACAGCTGAAATCATAAGCCTGACATCAACTTATCAAATACGTCCATGGATGAAAGGATCTAGACCGACTGAATTAGTCGTGATGCTCAATAGGATCGCCGATGAATCCACCACCAATAGCATCAGATGCATCGAACGCAAATAAAACAACAACGGCGATAAGTAGAGCAGTTGCCAATACAAACCCAAACGCAAATATTTGAGTGAAACGAATTGAATCAAATTTCAAATGCATAAACATCGCAACAACGATAACAAACTTAATGGCAGAAAATATTAATAATCCAGGAATAAGAATGGCGCCCAAAGCATCTTCGTAAAGGGACATAACCAGTTCAACTGCAGTAATCACACTCAGCAGTAGTCCTATGAGTAAATACTCACGGATTGTCGTAGTTGGATGCTCATCGTGAGCATCATGAGCAGCGTTCATTTCAGCCATTTTCAGTCATTCCTTCCGCTCACACTTCCTCAAATATTCTACTACTAATACGCAGGAATCAAGTACACCACTGTAAATAGTACTATCCAGACTATATCGACAAAGTGCCAATACAAACCACCGATATCAATATAAAGTGGTGTCTCTTTTCCTATTCCATTACGCCTCACAGACGACACAAGTAGAGAGGATAGATACAACACACCTACGCCAACATGACAGCCGTGAAATCCAGTTAGTATGTAAAACGATGCGCCAAATTGATTTGTAGAAAGAGTTAGACCTTCGGACGCAAATGTCTTGAATTCATAAACTTGAAAGCCCAGAAATACTAACCCAAGAAGAATGGTACAAAGCAGCATTAATTTCATAAGACCAAGCTGGCCGTGTTGTGCTCCATAGACGGCAAGCACCATTGACAAACTGCTCATCAGTAATACAAATGTTGAAATTGATGTTATTTCAAACGCAAAAATATCTGTTCCTGGGCCGCTCAGAGATTCACCTTTAAAGATTAGGTATGTTGAAAGAAGACTCCCAAAGAAAAGGCATTCAGACGCCAAAAAGATCCACATCAACAATTTACGATTGTCGACTCCCAAACTGGTATGATGCTCAGTTTCGTGTGTTGCTGCGCTCATTTATTCTCCTTAACTCCCAGACAGTCTTCCGAAAGAAATAGTCTTCCTACTCTTAGTCGGTAGGCTCAATTGACCATCCCCAAACCCCATAAGTTGCAATAGCTACCCCAATTCCTACAAGAGCTAGATGCGATAACAATCCGACACCAATTAATCCAACTCCGATCGCCAAAATTAGCGGCATGTAAGAAGACGGAGGTAAATGAATATGCAATCCCTCCGGTGCTTCAGGAGTCACAATCCCCATTTCTCTATTAGTCCAAAGGGGTATCGATGAATGAACCTCCGGCACTACATCAAAATCGTGTTCCGGTGGCGGGCTACTTGTAGCCCATTCCAGCGTGGGTGCATCCCAAGGGTTATCTGGCGCTGTCGCTGGCTGGCGCATTGTTCTGAACACATTAATCAGGAATATCAGGATACTGACCCCGATAAGATACGATCCTATCGTAGCCACCATATTCCAGTCGTCCCAACCGAATCCTTCATCATACGTATAAATTCTTCTTGGCATTCCAGAAACACCCAAAAAATGCATCGGGAAGAAGGTTAGATTCATTCCGGCAAACATCACCCAAAACGACCACTTTCCGGAAGTTTCACTAAGGAATCTCCCTGTCATTTTGGGCCACCAGTAGAAAATACCGGAGAATATTCCCATGATTGCTCCACCGAATAGCACATAATGTATATGCGCTACAACAAAGTATGTATCCTGATGCTGGGAGTCTACTGCAGGACTAGCATGCATCACGCCCGATATTCCGCCAATAGTGAACATGGCAATAAATGCAACGGCAAAATACATCGATGTGGTAAACCTAATACTTCCGCCATACATAGTGGAAAGCCAGTTAAATATCTTAACGCCCGTTGGAACTCCGATGCCCATAGTAGTAGCGCTAAAAACTAGGGCAGGAACGGTTCCAAGACCAGTAGTAAACATATGATGTGCCCAGACCCCAAAGCCCAGTACGCCAATCGATGCTCCCGCAAAAACAATCGCCGAATAACCAAACAAGGGCTTCCTAGAAAAGACTGGAATCACTTCTGACACAATTCCCATGGATGGCAATATCAAGACATATACTTCGGGGTGACCAAACAACCAGAAGAGATGCTGCCAAAGAATAGGATCCCCACCAGCCTCAGGGGTAAAGAAATTAGTAGTAAAGTTTCGGTCAAAGTAAAGCATTACCAATGCAACTGTCACAATTGGAAGTGAAAGGATAAGAAGAAAAGATACAACCAAAGTCATCCACATATAAACTGGAAGTCGCATCATTGTCATCCCAGGCGCTCGCATATTAAGAATAGTGACAGCAAAGTTCAGGGACGCCATAAGCGAAGAAAGTCCCAAAATAATTAAGCCGACACAATAAAAATCAAGCCCAGATCCAACCGAGTATTTCGCATCGGTCAGTGGCGCATATGCAAACCAACCTGCATCAGGTGCGCCTCCTAAAAAGAAAGACGAAAAGAGAATAAGTGAGCCTGATAAGAAGACCCAATACGAGAGCGCATTGAGTCGAGGAAATGCTACGTCACGGGCGCCAATTTGAAGCGGTATGAAATAGTTAAAGAACGAGGCTCCCATAGGCATAATTGCCAAGAAAATCATCATCAAGGCATGCATGGTGAAGAACTGATTATAAAGTTCAGCACTCAAAACATTCCCGTTCGGCACAGCTAATTGCGTCCGTATGGCTAGTGCAGTGAGTCCAGAAATCAAGAAATAAGTAAAACCGGTAATTCCATACATGGTCCCGATTTTTTTGTGATCAACTGTAGTTAACCACTCCCAGACTTTGGATTGCTCCGCCTGAACCGCCCCTACACCGTCAGTAGCTGTAGCCATTTAACGATCCTCTCCTTCAGAAAGCATGAGCATTTTTATAAATCTCCCAAATGCTGCTATTCAAGACTGTCTAACATTGCAATTAGTTTAGTTATCTCATCATCAGTTAGTTCGAGATTTGGCATCCGTGACCCTGGTTTAATACCAGGAGGATTCTTTAACCAAGATCGAAGGTTAGATTCGTCTCTATCAAGCAACGCGGAGGCGATAGTGGTTCTGCTCGCCAAGTGAGATAGATTAGGTCCTATCGCGGCCACGGTTGGTGGAACAAGCCAGTCCGGCGCGTCCGACTTACTGTACTCCACCTGATGACAAGAGTTACATGCTTTAGCTACAAAAACCTCGCGGCCCGCATTAACCAACTCATCATCGGACCACTTGGCTTTGGCAATCTGATTATTAACCCAAGCATCATAGTCAGCCGGTGATTCAACGAAAATTCTGAATCGCATATTGGCGTGAGAATCACCGCAATACTCAACACACTGGCCATAATGCATGCCTTCAGTCCCTGGCTTACTCTTAAACCATAATCGGTTGTTATGGCCAGGCATCATGTCTTTTTTACCAAACAATGCTGGAACCCAAAATGCATGAATAACATCATTAGATACCAAACTTACGTTCACCGCTTGCTCAACTGGAACATGCATCTCATTTGCTGTTCTAAAAAGTTCATTCCCATCCGAATCGTGATAAGTAAATTCAAACCACCATTGGTGACCGGTAGCGGTAACCTCCAGAGCACCTTCCTCAGCATCGCCTTCTACGGATAGCACAGCGTCAAAAGTCGGCACGACCATGATGAGCACTATGACAATCGGAATGATTGTCCATAAAATTTCAAGGCGCGTATTCCCATGAATGTCGCGTCTTGGCTCCACTCCTGGGCGTTCCCGGTAATGAATACTTAATATGAGAGTTGCGGCCATAATGACTACGAATACCGCACCCGATAACCACCACACGAGCACGTACACATCATGATATTCCTGAGCTTGATCTGACAGGGGGTTGAGTGTGCTCATTCGTTTGTCGATTGCAGCACCATCAAATGCTATGAAAATAAGCCACGAGACGAAAGCCACCGCAACGAAGGAGGCTACGACTAAAACAATTTGCCTCGAACGACCTGTCATTGTTCCCTCCCCTATCTCAAGAAATTACTTCCGCAGCAACTTTTTTATCATTAAATGGCGTTGATGGATAGTCTAACAGGCCTTTACGCAATGGGTTACCAAAATATAAACACAATTATGGGTAACATTAAGCGATAGCTTTCTTCACGAATCAAGGCTGGTTGACTTGGATAAACTTTGGCTCGATTAAAATTTTCTACGTCCATCTTCACTCTGTCAGCAGTAGCTCTGGTACTCTTCCTATTTCTCGGACTTCAGCAGCAAAGCAAAAGCTCCATCACATCACTGAACCGTGAAGAACTGCAGGGAACGCCCGCTCCGCCATTCACAGGTCTCATATTGAAAACAGATCTTGATTCCTCAGAAACTCTTTCACTTGAATCAAATCGCGGGCAGTATGTACTGCTGTCGTTTCGGGCCTCTTGGTGTGCTCCGTGTAAACGTGAGGCTGTCATGATGCAAAAGATATATCCGATATACAAAAGTAAAAACTACGAATTCATCGGAATTAACATCTGGGAACCAACATCAGACGCTAAAAAATTTGCGGACCAAATTCCAGTATCATTTCCCATCCTGGTTGACGAGGACCGTAGAATTCATATCGACTACGGAATAACTCGTTTGCCAACTATCCTATTATTGACTCCAGACTTACGCATATTTAAAAGGTATGAAGGCGAATTATCTGAACAAACCCTCCACACCTTACTGAGTGAGTTGGAAGCTTTTAGCCAAGTAAATTAGTGAGAAACAAAAAATTGAGACGCATTAAATTAACACCTGAAATTACCCTGATATTAGTTTTACTGATTTCCGCCCTTGCAATCAGTGTTTTAGTGGTTAGGTCAGCGAGCTCAAACCTCAGCTATTATCTGACACCGATCGAGTATTTAGAAAATGAACAGAAAATAGGCCAGCGTATTCGAATTGCAGGCCGAGTTGTAGATCAATCAATTACGCAAAAAAGTGGCACCCTCTCATCATTCCAAATTACCGGTGACGAAAATGACATACTAGATGTTAATTTCATCGGAAAAACCGTACCAACATTATTTGGGCCATATGCTCTTGTAATCGTTGAGGGTGTCGGTTTTCCAAACGGCATCACGGCAGATCTAATAATAATTAAACATGAGAATGAATTTTTTGCGGGCTCAGTTCCCGAAGATTCTATATCTTCCAATTTCGTGAAACCTGATTAGCCTGACGCAAGCCGTAGCATAAAATCAACGGTACGATTTAAATACTCAATTTAGGAGCATGCGTGCCAGAAATCGCCAATATTCTCGGAGTTGCCGGTCACACCGCGTTGGGTGTGACCCTTGCTAGTGGCGTACTGTGTGTGCTGCTTGGAATATCCTCAAAGACCGCGGCTGATCTAGCAGTAACTTATAGGCGACAACAAAATCTAATAATCCTGATTTTTATAGGACTAGCGGTTTCACTGAGTATCCTCGTCTACTCACTAGTTACAGATCAATTTGCTCTCAAATACGTTGTTGAACATTCATCTACTCAGATGCAGGTTTGGTACAAAATTGCATCACTTTACTCAGGCCAAGCCGGCTCGTTACTCATATGGACCTTTGCCATCAGCCTTGGGACATTGCTGCTGAGTCGCACTCGAACAGCGTCCTTTCAAGCCCGTGGGCTAAATGCAATTACTATCTTGACGATCATCATCTTGGCATTCCTCTTTCCTCTTACATTTCTGAGCTCACCATTTGAATTAACAAGTCGCATTTTCACTGAAGGGATAGGATTGAATCCGCTGCTTGTCGACCCAACAATGCTCATTCACCCACCCACGCTACTCCTGGGACTGGCAAGTACTTCAATCCCGTTCGCAATTAGTCTTGGCATGATCGTCTCAAAAACATCGAACGTTGAATGGTCGCGTTCACTCAGACGCTGGACCCTAATCTCGTTACTCATACTCTCGGCAGGAAATTTTCTTGGTGCTTGGTGGGCATATACGGTGCTGGGTTGGGGAGGCTACTGGGGTTGGGATCCTGTAGAAAATTGCGCCATTCTACCCTTGATTCCATTGGCAGTACTACTCCATAGCAAGCCGTTACAAGAAAGGCTCGGACTATTTCATACATGGAATTTAATGCTCGGCTGCCTCCCATTTGTTTTGGCAATTTTTGGCACGTTTAACGTACGGTCAGGCCTAATTACATCTGTTCACTCATTTGCGGAGTCTGATATTGGCCCCTATTTCCTGGGGCTTCTTGCATTAACACTGCTAACACCAGCCATCCTTTTGGCACTAGGTGGCCGTGGACACTCGGTAATGCATAATTATGATTCGGTGCTCTCTAGGGAGACCGGACTAATAATAAATAATTTTCTCCTTCTCTCAATCGGCCTAGTTATTTTAGGAGGAACGCTTTTCCCGGTTGCATCGGAACTTGCTAACGGCGCGCGCATCGTCGTGGGGCCTTTATTCTTCGCCGACACAGTTGGCCCACTCCTTACTATTTTACTAATTTTTATGGCCTTTACCGCTCCGTTAGTATGGACTAAAACATTGAAAAAATACTACCTGCAACAAATAAAATTCCCAATTATTCTCGCGCTTCTAATATCGGTATTCGCAGTGATATTAGGTGCTAATGGCTTAATTAACTGTTTAGCAATTTTCGCGGGTGTATTCGGTGTTCTCATCCACTTATTTGAAATCTGCCGTGCAATCACAAAGGACACTGAGATCACATCGAGTCCATACGATCGGGTATTACAACCATTCAAACGAAATCCACGTCGCTACGGAGGATATATTGCACATATTGGATTGGCTGTTATGGCGATCGGTATTATTTCCTCAACTGCCTATGAAAGCAGAAATCGTTTTACCGTCGAACCGGGGGACTCTTTTGCATTAGGTAATTATTCGTTCAAATACCAGGGGCTCTGGGGTCAGAAACCCGGAAAAAATGGAATCGAGATAGAAGCAGGAACTGAAGTTACGTTAATGGAGAATAATGAAATAGTTAGCGTGCTTCGGCCAGGAAGACGTTTTTTTTATGCAGCGCCCAATCAGCCAGTTGCAATCGTAGATATTGATACCAATTTAATTCGAGATGTCTACGTATTTACTCAGGGTTGGGATGAAAAACAAGTTGCAGAAATACAAATCCTGATAAAGCCGCTAGTTCAATGGTTATGGATAGGCGCAGGGTTATATATTGGAGGAGTCTTAGTTAGTCTTAGTGCCAAAGACAACAGTTTGCTCAAAAACTCATGAAAACCAAAATATTCAATAGCGCTTTGCTTCTCACCTTGATCATGAGTGTCTCGTTAAGTGGAACAACAAGCGCCACTGCCCAAACACCTGACGGCTCGATCGAGATTCAAGCCCTAGCTATTGAAAATCAGCTTCGGTGCCCAGTATGTGTTAATGAAGGTTTGACGACCTGTGCGTTAGCCTTATGCAACGATATTAAGAATTCAATTAGAACACAGCTCGCTAACGGCCGAAGTCCTGACAACATTCTCCTTTTCTTTGAAGAATCCTATGGGACACAAATACGATCCGGGCTGGCTCCACGAGGATTCAATCTCTGGCTGTGGAGTTGGACAATAGCGTCCGTAATAATTCCTACGACCGCTATATTCCTAATTATAAATCGTCTACGAAGTGGAACAAATTAAAACGATATGCAAGATCTCGCCATTGAAACAAATTGTGTTACGCGTCGATATAACGGCTTTCCCGCACTGAATAGGGTGTCAATTCAAATTACTCCAGGATCAAGAATAGCTTTACTGGGAGATAATGGTTCGGGTAAAACGACTCTCTTGAGTATACTTTCCACCCTACTCCAATCTTCCGAGGGCTCTGCGACAATTCTTGGTTACGACATCGCTAAGAAAAGTACAGCCCTCCGAAATGTAATCGGAGTCATTCGTCATCAACCTATGCTTTACGAAAACTTTTCGCCCGTCGAAGATCTTGATCTGTTCGCGAAAATCTATGGAGTGTCCGATGCTGGTGAACAAATCAGAAGATTACTCACCAGCGTAGGAATATGGCACCTTCGAAATGAGGCGATTGGAACATTCTCGCGTGGGCAAAAGCAGCGATTAATGATCGCAAAAGCACTTCTGCATAAACCAAAAGTGCTGCTACTGGATGAGCCAGAAATTGGGCTAGATCAAAACGGATTAAAAGTACTCGACGAACTCATACTAATGCGTGAGGAGGAATCCACTCCAATTACCGTACTAGCCGCAACGCATCGAGAGGAACGAATGGATACGTGGGCAACAGGTTTTGTCCGACTCGAGCGCGGCCAGATAATAGAGACCACTTTAAGCGAGAACGCCAGATGATCTTCGCACCACAATTAAAGATTGGAGTTAATCTTCTTAACGCTAATCTCAAGCAAGCTTGGCGGGACAAAACCAATTGGATGACTGCCGGGATGTTTGCGGTAACAGCACTTCTTCTATATTCCTTCGCGTTCAACCTGACTGGTGGATTAGTACGAAATCTCTTGCCCGGTGTAATTTGGACCGTATTCTTATTTTCAGGAATTTTTGCGACAGCTCAGTCCTTTCAACAAGATCGGCAAGACGGAATTCTCGATGCACTAAAAATCAGCCCGATTCACCCAATGACGATTTATATAGCAAAGACGCTGGCAAACATATTGATGCTTCTACTTATCGAGTTCGTCTTATTACTAGCGGCAACAATTTTATTCTCAGAACCGCTCTTTACTCCCCAGCTTCTTATAATCGTGACCATCGGGACGATAGGATATACGGCTTTATCTACGCTACTCTCTGCTATAAATCTAGATCGCAACAATGGTGGCCTTCTACTTCCTGTCTTGGCGCTTCCCCTTCTAGTCCCTCTGCTCATCGCATCCGTAGAGGCAACTTCGGCAAGCCTGCAGCAAGAAACTAGCACTGCACCATGGATTTTACTTCTAAGTCTTTTCACGATATGGAGTGCTGCAATCGCCACGCTGATGTTCCCTCTGGCCGATTGAAGTGATCACTGAGATAGTAGAGTTATGATTCTAAAAAATATTTATGGATTACGTTGGAAAATCCTTCCCCCAGCGGCGGGAATAGCGATGATTGGGATGGCCGCACTCGCCCTAGTAACCGCCCCGACCGAGCTAATTGAGGGAGATGTTCAACGTCTGTTGTACGTCCATCTACCTTCAGCACTAGCGTCCTATTTCGCCTTCTCCGTCACAGCTGTCTGTTCGGTACTGTTTTTATTGAAACGCGATTTCAAGTGGGACTCCGCGGCTCAAGGAGCAGCCTTAGTGGGGCTAATATTCACTCTTCTAACTCTGGTGACGGGCTCACTGTGGGGTAAACCTATCTGGGGCGTCTATTGGCAATGGGATCCGAGAATCACCACGACACTGGTTCTCTTTTTGATTTTCTCAGCTTATTTAATAGCTCGGAAATCGACCAGTCTCGACGGCGACAAGTTAGCACGTTTCTGCTCGATATATGCGATTATTGGGTTTCTCGATATCCCTCTTATTCACATGTCAGTCCGCTGGTGGCGGACACTACACCCACAACCGATAATTGCGAAATTCAATCCTGCATTACCAGATGAGATGCTGCTAGTCACGTTATTTTCAGTTTTAGCGGTAATCTTAGTAGCTGCTTGGTTTATTACGCTTGGAATAGAAACTGAGCTATTATCCCAACGTCTTCTTAAACTTAAAGCCATTACAAAAGCAAATATTTCCGAAAAGAGTTAGATAAATGTCAGAAATTGGTTTTCTGTTTGCCGGTTTTGCAGTATTTTGGGCTGGCATGTTCACCTATCTCGTGATATTGCAGGTAAGAATTCGGAATCTACAAGATCAAGTGGATATGCTAGAAAATAATACCGAAAACCAAAATGAGCTTTGAGTCCTAAATCTCTGTTTGATAGAGGCATCAACAAGAGTAGATTGCATCAGTAAAAAAACATGAACTCCGAAACCCAATCCTCCTCAATTTATCCCGCTTCAAACGGCCTTAGGTCGATTCTGCGAGATTACTTAACTCTGATGAAGCCCTCAATAGTATTACTACTTTTAATCACAACGGTCCCTGCTATGTTTCTAGCGGCGGGGGCGTGGCCGGGAACAATGATTGTTACGGCAACGATGATTGGAGGTATTTTATCTGCGGGCGGCGCATCTTCAATCAACATGGCGATCGATAGTGATATTGACGGTTTAATGAAACGAACCCGCAATCGTCCATTACCACGAGGTACCATAACAAAAAAAAATGCAGTTATTTTTGGGCTGATTCTCGGTATCACGAGCGGTATTTGGATGTGGATTGCTGTCAATCCTTTGTCAGCAATATTGTCAATCTTTGCATACGTCTTCTATGCCGGGATATACAGTCCTATCCTCAAAAGAAAAACGGTTCATAATACCGTACTCGGGGGTATTGCTGGCGCAATGCCGGCGCTAATTGGTTGGACGGCAATCAGCAATCAGATCACAATCGAAGGCATTGCCTTATTTATAATCGTTTTCTGCTGGCAACCTCCACATTTCTGGGCGCTCGCGCTCAGGCTTTATGAAGATTATCAGGCCGCTAATATCCCTATGGCACCAAATGTGATTGGAAACGAATACACAAAAAGACAAATTATGCTTTGGTCACTACTCACTGTGGCCTCGACCATTGCGTTTTTCTTCGTCGCTTCAATGGGACTAATTTTCATCATTGTTGCTATTACGACTGGACTCAGATTTATTTACGTGTCTATCCAAGTCGCACGAGGAGAGCACCTAGAGCATACCCAAACACTCTGGAGATACTCCACTATTTATCTGTCGATGATCTTTGGGTCTATGATTATCGATGAAATATATAAGTTTTAAAGACTCAGACCATTCCCCTAAAGCACTTATATAGCAACGAATTAGCCTTTGAGTTGCTGTGCAAATAAGCTGTAGCTCCGTCAAATCTCCGTCAATTTCCTATTTATGTACCTATTTTGAAGGCTTTTTAGTACCTTTTTCGCCGAAGACAATAGCAGCGGCGGCACGAACTGTGTACTACGAAGACCCAAAATAATGGGGCCGTACCGGAGCGGCTCCACATAGGACAAATGTTCCACACTTTACTGTCGAAATACAGTCACGACCGCAGTCAATTGCATAGGACAAATGTTCCACACTTCACCATAATTCACCGTAATTACGGCCGTAAATTAAGAACTGGTGCTTGAACAGCGACCTAGATCTGTCCTAGAAACTAGGTTCTACGTGGGCGCGCGTGAAGCAGTGTGGATTAACCGGATTAACTCTATTAATTTGGATTATTTGGTTTAGGCAGATCGGCCCAGTTAATGACAGGAACGATCCGCATGTCACCTAATGTTTTTGTTTGACCAACTGTACGCTCTACTGAGGCGTAGTCCGGTGCTTCTAAAACTAAGAAAAAATTATGCTCTGACGGATTTACTATAAATTCACGGACAGTTACTTCATTGTTCTGAGCCAGATCGCTGACATCCTCCCAGAGTTTACGTTTTTCGGGATCGCCTCCAAAGCAGGTGTCCCATGAATGCTGATGTTCTACATGAAAAAGCATGAATTCTCCTTTTTAATTGATGTGTTTGGCTAATGTTAACAAAAGTTGTCAAGTATATTTGTATTGATATTTGAACAGCGACCTAGATCTGTCCTAGAAACTAGGTTCTACGTGGGCGCGCATGAAGCAGTGTCTCTTTAGTCTCATAGTCGCCTCATACATGCGCGGGCCGTATAAGCGACTACGGGGGTATTTCAGCTACTTCCGAAGTTCAACTAACGCCGGATCGTTCCGACCATCCCTAAAACCGCCTACCGTCGGTTCCTACCGTTTCCCGTTTCTATTTGGTTCTAATCCGTGTGCACTCCCCCAACACAGGGACTAGGGGTGGCAACGCCCGACCCCGTACCGCTACTATTTGAGACACGAATTAGTCAAACGGTGGTGCCTCAGAGATCACTCCCTCCTTACGCAACACTGCCAACTCCTCAGCATCCTTACCCAATAAACCGCAGATCACCTCGTCGTTATGCTGGCCGAGGGTCGGCGCGGTGCGCCGATAGGTGACTGGAGTCAATTCGAGACGAATTCCATTCCCTGGGTAGCGACGGAGGCCGACATCGGGGTGATCCAGTTCAGCCCAAAAGCCTCGCTGGGTGAGTTGCTCGTCCTCAACGAGGTCACGGGCATCTGACACCACTGCCGCAATCACTCCTGCCGCCTGCAGCTGCGCCATCAACGGGTGCGGGCTGAAGGCCCGCGTGTAGTGCCCAATCAGGGTGTCGAGTTTCTCGTGCTGGACATGGCGCTCCTCGAGGGTCAGCGTGGCCACGTCCGCGTCGAAACCGGCCAATGTCGCCAGTGCGTGCCATTCTTCATTGGAGGTCACCGAGATGGCAATCCAGCGGTCGTCACCCGCACACGGATAAACACCCTGCGGCGCGTGCTCCAGATCTCGATTGCCCATCCGTTCACGGTTCTCGCCGCGGACCTGTGCGCTTATTAGTTCTTCGCCAACGAAGGTGACCATTGCCTCAATCATCGCAACCTCGACCGAACGACCAGCATGATCTGGATCGGCTTCACGGTCTCGCAGTGCTATCAGCACGGCCGAAACTGAGTTCATCCCAGCTACCGGGTCCGGCCAGGCGATACCGGATCGGTACGGCCCAGTGTCAACATAGCCCATCATGGAGGAAAGGCCCGCACCCGCCTCAATCAGCGGCCCGAGCGCAGTCCGGTCTCGGTCGGGCCCGGTGCTACCGTAGCCAGGCATAGCAACGTAAATAATCGAAGGGTTGAGTGCTCGTAAACGATCGAAGTCGAAGCCAAGTTGCGGCATCACCCTAGGGCTGAAGTTCTCAATGACTACATCTGCTTTCTCGACCAGTTCAGCAAACAGCTCACGCCCGCGCTCGTCACGGAAGTTAAGAGTGATCGAGCGACGATTGCGATGCAGCTTGTTAAAACCACCGAAACGGTTCCACGGCCGCTCGCCGATCTCGTTCTCTGGGTAGAGGTGACTGACAAAGGCGGCAGAGTCCGGCACGTCCCGAGGCCCTCGGTTAAAGGTTGCCTCGATCGAGATCACGTCCGCACCGAGGTCGCCAAGCATCCGGCCGGCCCACGGCCCCGCCCAGACGCGGGTAAGATCGAGGATACGCACACCTTCTAACGGGCCATCAGTGGGCAGTTCATCGACGGCTGCATCGCTCCGCTCACCCCTCAGATCGTCATTGTCCGGCCAACCGACTCCTTTCTCATGCGTTGATGGGGGCTTTGAGTTCAGATCGTGGCCACTAATCCAGAAGGGTCCACGAGGAAGTTGTAGTGGAGGCTTGCCTTCGAGATCTCGCCAATAGTCGCGAAAGGTGAGCTGGGGGTCCTCGAGCAGCTCAAGCATCGTTGGGACGAGACCGACCGGTGCGAAGACATTCTGCCCGAGCGTGACGATCTCCTCGGCGGTGTGATCCATCAGCCATGGGAGAAATGCTTCGTCGAACTCGTCCTTATGGGCACCGCGCGCGTAGTCGTCATTGAAACGCGGATCCTCCGCTATTTCAGTCAGACCCGCAAGCATGAGGAAGTCCATCAGTTTCACGCCAGAAGCCAAGCTGAGCTGTACGTATCCGTCCCGGCACGGATACACGCCTACGGGGTGCCAAGCGCCTGGTTGGCGGTTGCCCTCTCGCTTGAGGATGTGACCACCATGGGTCCACATGGTGGTCGTGTGCTGATGAAGCGTCGCCGATCCCTCGAGGTGTGCCACCTCGACAACTTGTCCTCGCCCAGTCAGGTCTTGTACGCGGAGCGCAGCCATCGTACCGATAAAGCCGTGGATGCCCGCTTGGTAGGCAACGTGCAAGCCGGGCCGCCGGATAGGCTCGCGCGAGGGTTCCCCGTTCGGATAGAGCTGCCCCCCGATCGCCTCGTCGGTGAATAGGTTCGAGCGGTATGCCGTGTACGGCCCCGAACTGCCAAACGGCGAGATGACTGTTCGCACTAATCGTTCGTTTCCAGCACCATCCACACGAGAGGTCAGCGGCTCGGGTGAAGAACTCTCGATCACTGCATCCGCACCAGTCAGTAATGCCGCGAGTCCTGTGTGATCGCTGTAAGCAAGGGTGACCAATTGCTTCGAGGTGTTGAGATATGCCCAGGTCGTCCCTACCGCGTCACCGTTCGGTAGCGTCCATTCTGCGCCCTCGGACCGGAGCGGATCGCCACCGGGTGGTTCCACCTTAATCACCGTCGCGCCATGATCGGCAAACATCTTCGCCGCATATGCACCGGCGGGTGAACCAGCAATTTCTACGATGCGCAATGCCTCGAACCGCTTCATCAGCCTTGGCCCTGTGGTTCGCTCATTCGCTCCACCAATTTCTTATTCATGTACCTTAAATCTAGAGTGCACCTAGATCCTGCTTGTGTCGTTACAGTCTGCCACACTTAATCCTAGTTGCTGTATTTTCAGTTTCCGTACCCCTAGATCAGGTAAGAACATTCGTACCGGCGCGTCGTGCCGTAATTGTAGTATCCAGCGTGGGATCATCGCCGACGCCGACCAACGTCTTGCCAAAGTTCCTGCCGGCCATCATCGCGCGGAACGCGCTCGGCGCCTGCGCCAATCCGCTCCACAAGTCCTCTTTGTACTTGATCTGACCGGCCCGCACCCAGACGCCCATTTCTGTGAGGAATTGGCTCTC
>Ga0302127_10000098_pt1 | contig 38797 bp, 37 predicted proteins | sample CB4_SCM_MG_FD_204452 | JGI IMG/M metagenome (GOLD analysis project Ga0302127, IMG submission 204452) | Marine microbial communities from Western Arctic Ocean, Canada - CB4_SCM | ecosystem: Environmental > Aquatic > Marine > Oceanic | place: Canada: Western Arctic Ocean | collected 2017-09-24
TTTCTTTCGTTCCTCTGCAGGTTCGCTCTTAAAATCATTCTGTAATCCTAGTCTCAAACTCCAACGGCTACCGCCTATAGGCATGGTAATACCTGAATCTTGCACCAACAAATAGTCAGAAAAATCAGTTATGGATGGCGTAAAAATAAAAGAATTCGTCAAATTCATCCAGGTGTTTACCTGCCATAAGTGATTAAGTCGTATGTCCATGGTTGGGGTATTGATGTTATTACCATCTTCAAAGGATTCATGCCGGTAACCAAAACCGCTCTGTAGCTCAAGAGAAAAGTCTGATTGATTATATGCCCAGTAACTCATACCCGCTGATGCAGAAGCCCGAAGATCAATACTTTCAAACGGATCACGTTCCAATTCGCTGCTGACATACCAGCCAAATTTATCGGAGAAATAACTGGTATAAGAAGACCCAAAAATGATTTCATCAGAGGTGTCTTCACCATCTGTATCTGCACGGTCTACAGACGTATAAAATTTAAGTACATCAACATCACTGACGAGTACGGCCTCGGCACGAATACTGGTACCGTTTTCTTTAGAGTTTCCTCTCTTGCCGATAATGTCTGCACCCACATTGTAATGCCATTGACGTTCTTGCGGAAAACCTGCCTCTATTGGTGGTGTTGAATCTGGTAACCAGGAGGCCATGAGATCATCCATGGACGTTCGCATATCGATAGATTCGTTTCGGATATTCATAAACCCGTCATTGGAAATTTTAGTTATCCCTATGACCAATGTTCCGTCTTCCAGTTTGGTGGATATACTCATATCTGTCGACAAACTACTTATCATTCCGGTATCGATGGTAATTATTCCGGCATACTCGGTTTCCATGGTTACCGCTACAGGAGTAATAGTCATCACTTGTCCCACCAAAGTTGAACCGTTTTTGGTAATTATAGTATCCGCACAAACGGGATAAATAATCACAGGTATAACGATAATGACAAATAAAAAGATTATGTTAAGTATTAACTTCATATAGTCTCCAAACTATGTTCAAGAATTTATTATTTAACTGGCAGCATGTTAGTGGACAGACCATGGTTTAACAAAACAATTCTATTGGTAGATTTTATTGTGTATTCATTGGAGATAAAAGTTAACAAGGAGGTTCACTATGCCCCGACGCACAAGAGACATTGTATAATAATATTTAAACCGTGCTCCCTCCTCTAATTGAATTGTTACCAGGCGATACCGTAGTCGTCCCCGGTGTTACCGGCACCGCCTTCCATGATTCCTTCCCGGTCATTGCCATCCAGTGTTTACCGTACAGTTTTGGCTTGACCGTGCTCTGTGCCTGCACCGTTGCAGTGACCAACAAGGCGATACACAAGGCACAAGTGACAGTGACGCCACGGTAAATTGAAATCATGGGAAATCCTCGTCCTTCTTTTTTTTCACCCTTTATAAAGCAATGCTTTCGAAACATCCTTAAACAGATTTTTTAATGTTATTAAAAATCTGTGGTCTGTCCCCTATTTACGATCCTGATTTTTTCAAGTCTTTTTGTGGGAATTGAAAGGGCACTACTATTCAGTAAGTATATCTAAAACCAGTCTGACTTCTTCAGCCCATTGTTGGGAGACAGTTTTACCGGCTGGGAGATTAGTGCTTCTTCGGCGATAAACAACCTTACCGTCTCCATTCACTATCATTAATCCTGGTATAAACTGAACATTGTACTGTTCAGCTATTTTATCCGCTTCAGCAATCGCGACAAGAGGGAAGTTTAATGTATCAACATAGGCTTTTGGATCGCCAATACCGCGTTCTAATGCATTAAATGATATTATCTGAATTCCATGTTTAGCGTAGTCAGCTTGAATTTCTTTTACATACGGCATGAAAGCTTTGCAATAGGGACACCATGTAGCCCAAAAGACAAGCACAGCGGGTTTATCTTTTAGAATATGGGGGAATTCAATTTGTGAACCATCTACCAGATCAGTACCTTTCCAGCTTGGTGCTTTGTCACCGTAGCCTACGGCTTGCGCTGCTGTGAAAATTAAACAAAGCCACAAGGTAGAGATATATTTAATCAGCATCTATTTAGTTCCTAACAAATAAAAGTATCAGAGGTGTAGTATCAGGTACTTCTAATTATTTACAGGAATGTATTAATTTACACCACTCATCTCTGAAAATATTTTAGCGGCATCAAAATTCTTTGCAGCATCACCTACACGAATGATCTTTACACTTTGCATCACATCGCCAGTCTTGCTGGCATTGACGATATTCATACCATCCACCACATATCCGAAAACACTATGTTTATTATTGAGCCAGGGAGTGGCAACGATGGTGAGGAAGAACTGACTACCATTAGTTCCGGGTCCTGCATTGGCCATGGAGAGTACGCCGGGTTTGTTATGTTTTAAAGTAGGATGGAATTCATCTGAAAATTGATACCCGGGACCACCGCGGCCTGTACCGGTAGGATCACCACCCTGGATCATAAAGTCCTGGCGGTCACCATTCGCCTTACTGATCACCCGGTGAAACAATAAGCCGTCATAATAAGGAGCGCCCTCCGATTTTGCCTGATTATTTATTTTTCCTTCCGCTAACCCAACAAAGTTGGCAACAGTCATGGGGGTTTCATCCATCGTAAGTTTTATGCGGATAGTGCCTCGGTTTGTCGTAATTTCGGCATACAGCCCATTAGCCGATTCTGCATCTTGCTTGACTCCACCTTGCATTACTTCAGTTTTGTGAAAGCAGCCCACCAAAGCCAACACTGAGGATAATAAAAATAAAGTAAATAAAATTCTTTTCATGCTTCTCATAGTATAATTTTTAACTCTAAAAATTTGGCGACAGTTAACTTATTTATTTCCTCAACTACACATTGGTAATTAAGTTAACTATCACTTTAATTATGATTATGATTAAGTGTGCTTTCTAGCGATTGGATTCGATATAGTCGGTCATAAAAACCTGCAGTGTTTCGCTACCCAGACCCAGCGACTGTGCTTCCTCCAGCGCATGGTCAATGTCCAGGCCATCAACGATTGCCCGCTTCGCGTACCACATCGCGGCGGCGCGACTACCCCCGGCGCAGTGAATGAAAGACGGCTCCATATTGGGTTTGGTAAACGCGGTCAGGAACTCGTCCACCGCTGCCGTATCCGGTTCTCTGCTGTTGAACGGAATATGTACGTATTGCAAGCCTGCAGCCTTGGCCGCGGCCGTCTCTTCTTCGATCCTCGCACCATCTTCAGTGGGGCGGCGCAGGTTGACGATGGAGACGAAGCCCATATTTTTGATACTGGGGATTGTTTCGGGCGTAATTGCCCCGGCACAGGCCACCATGCTATCGATAACTTTCAGGTTTCTAATTCCCGCGACGGGTTTCTCTACTGCCCTCTCATGTTCAGCGTGGACGGAAAGCATTAAGGTGGTTAGTGCGCAAAGCAAGAGTAGTTGTTTCATCGTTATCTCCATCAGCTGTTCTTCTATTTAAGCATGGGAATGAGGCCGGAGTGGATTAAATTAAATCACTCCGGCATCTTTTTAAAGACCTGACCCTAAGGTTTCTGACGGGGTGCTACTCCTCCCGGATAAAGGCTATCGATATAACCACTTTCATCCAGCTCCTTGATGATTGAATCATCATAAAAATCTTCTGGCTTAAAATTGGTACGAGCGTCCCAGCCACCATAGAACTGCATGATCATTCTGGTACCTTTATACGGCGGGTAGGGTTTGCTGTCCATTTTCAGAAGTTCAGTATAAAAAAGATCTCTCCCTTCCTGAGTCTTCATGCCATACCATTTAATCATGGTTTTCTCGGCTTCCGCCTTGTTTAATTTCATAAAGGCAATTGCCTCCACACCCGTTTTTACAAATGCCTTGGCGGCTTCAGGGTTTTTCTCATACCATTTCCTGTTCACTTGGAGGGCGGAACCGGCAACAGGAAATCCATAATCCCCCAAATCGGCAAGCACGGGAAAGTCATTCATCAGCGCCATGGTGCCATGCAGCTCTGGACCCATCAGTGCATCAATTTTTCCTTCCTTTAACGAATCCACATTAAGCGTACCACCCACTAATGTGACATCGGTATAGGGATTCCAACCCATATGTTCAAGGAAATTTAACCAATAATTATGACTCACAGCACCCACACCGGAAAAACCAAGTCGTTTACCTTTAAGATCTTCCAGAGATTTGATTTCAGGCCCGCTAAATATACGCCAACGTGAGACGTGATGTGTCGTACCAAGGACGACCCTTTCAGTCGGAGGTTTCGCATCAGCCGTCCTCATGACTCTAGCGATCATCGGGCCAGAACCCCCAATATAAATAGTAAACTCGATACTTTTATCATCGGGGTCGTAAATGTTTTCAGGCGCGACTTCTATTCCGCTCTTATTGATGGTTGCAACAGAACCTGGGGAGAACATCGGTTTTACATTAAGCCCGTTCTTTGCATACATCCCTTGGTCTCTGGCCAGGATAAACGGAAATTTATTGGCCGACACATCACCCATTCTTAAAACCAGTTCCCCCTCGTGCATATACTGGGCCTGGACCGGCGCCGCCAAAAGGAAAACTATCCCAAAAGTGGGCAGCAAGCCAATCAAGTTAGATAGTTTTCTAAAGAGTTTCCTGCAGGCCATTGGATTTATTAATTTATAGGAATGCATTTTCATTTTCCCCCGAATAATTAAACAATAAATAATATCAACAAAATGAGCCATAGTCACATGCAAGCTATTCACAAGTGTCACCTGCTCCTTTTATCTCTTTAAATCAGGGATTAACTGCTTGAACAGGCTCGATTCCCGTTTAAAAAAACCTTCCGTATGAAAAGAATCATCCAACTCCAACATTTCATAATCCAGATGATGACATAGTTCATGGAGAATGGTCCGTACAAAAGAACGGAATGCGACGACTTTTTTGTGCCTAACCGTTCTCATCCAGACGGTAATCCTGGTTTTTGTATCTCCCTCTACAGGTTCGTACTGCCCATGCAACTCACCCCAATTGTTGGATGGTCTTGCACTCAGTACTTTGGTTTTTAGAGTAACGATATTTAAATCACATAAAATTTCATTAACTAAAGCGTGAGAAACTTTCTCAGTCTTGTTCCTGTCTTCAGCATCAAGCGCTTTCTTTAGTGTGGATATCGATAGACTGAAATTTTCTGGATGGTTCAGAACAATACTTTCAATACTGTCGCTTTTACGATAGATGGATTTCTGTTTCTTCCCAAGACGGTGATAATAATCGAAGACCATTCCTAATTATTCTATTAATTATCACTCAACTCCACGTAAATCATGATGCGTCCCCTAATATTCTTGAGATTTATTCACCATTGTCTCCGATCCCTTTATCATCATGGCGAAAATTGATTAAAGTCCGTATTCTGTGAGCATATTGGAGTAAGCATTGAGCCTTATGAAAAGAGTACTGAACAAGATTATCGTCCTGTGCATGACTACACTGTCGTTCGGAACATTTCAGCTCACGTTCGCTCAGCAGGCCTGGCAAAATGATTTAACGCCGATAGCGAGCACTGATTGGAATTACAATAGAGCAGCGCACTTGTTGGAACGGGCCGGATTTGTCGGAACGTCCGAGCAAATCCAGGCACTCGCAGCCATGCCTGTGGAAGAAGCGGTGCGCAGGCTGGTGTTTTTTGACTCTGCTAACAATCCCCATCTACAACCTTTCGATCACTCCGGCGTCTATGAACCCGGCCGGCTACCACTGAATTGGCCGCGCAGATGATGTTGTTATGATAATTTTCTCCGAGTTTGGCCGGAGAGTCCCGGAAAATGTCAGCCTCGGTACCGACCACGGTGCAGCGAACAATATGTTTGTGGTGGGTAAACCGGTTAATGGCGGTCACTATGGTGAAATTCCCAGTCTCACCAATCTGGCCGACGGTGATAATCTGGAACACACTACCGATTTCCGACGCGTCTATCAGGCAGTAATAGAAGGCTGGCTGCAAAACGAGGATGCTGATCGGTTATTGAATGGTAACTTTGGCACCTTTGATATTTTTAGTTGACGTTAACTATTGGTAATAATTTTTTTTAACTCCGCCTAAAACGTGGTCTATCCCTTATCGCTGTCTATGCAGATTCAGGCCGATGCGCGCGGAGGAAGGATCGAATCTGTCGTACCGCCAGTGGAATCCGCTCTGGAGGTTCCTTCCACGGGAACATGCTGACTTCGCCCTTCGGCGCGAGCATCGCGGCCTCCATGGCGACAGCGTAAGGATGCGGAGGGGTATCATCGGGCAGGGTCAGTACGGGCGTTTGGCAATTGCGTACGAAATCGCGTGTCACGGTGATTACGAAATCGATGTCGAGGTACATCTTGGTCAGGAATATCTCAACCATCTCCATCGTAATGTCTGGCCGTCGCTGGACCAACTCGGGGCCCCAGCGGTTCATGTTGCCATTGTAAAATCGTTTGGGTTCCTCCGGCCAGAAACCACTGGGCTGTGCCATCACCGCCGCGACGACACGATCCGGCGCGCGCTCCATAAGGTTCCAGATCAAGGGGGCACCAACGCAGAAGCCCAAGGCCATGAATTTATCGATCTCCAGGTGATCCATCAAACGTAGTTGATCGTCGGTATGTGATTCCCACGGCCTATCGATCTCGAGGGGACCCGAAGACTGGCCAGGATTAGCGTTACGTAAGTCCATCGCGATGCAACGGTACTCTCCCTTGAACTCTTCGATCGGGTTAAAGGGCATGCGGCTCAAGCCGGATATTGTCGAGTTCAATCCCCCGCCAGCAATGAGCAACAACGGGAAGCCGGTGCCGAACTCTTCATAGTGTATCCGAACAGGGCCTCTTTCATAGAAGGAGCCAGTACCACCTTGTCCTGTCTGCTGAGAGAACACGCCAGGCGCTGCGGTCATTGCCGTCGCCGCGGCTCCCGCTGCCAGTATTTTGCGTCTATTCGGATCCATAGTCATGATTAGGAAGTATAAAAGCCCTTTTCTAAATAAGCTAACTTGTGAATCTTTTTAAGCGGTGAGTTCATTCATTAATCGACCAAGATCGGTTACATGATCAACATTAAGGATAGTCTCAACGGCCTTTTCCGCTTTTGCCTTACCCAAAGGCCCTTCCGCCAATCCCATAAATTTTTTTATTAGAAAATCGTCAGTCGGCGGATTCTCCAGAGAACCGGGTGGATCAAATACATCGGCCTTATGTACCTTACCGTTTCGAAGTTTTACTTCGAGTTTGACCGCATCCCAGTTTTCTATATGGTCATCCAGATCAGGGTTCAACTTCAGGTTCACCCGCTTCATCATGTCCAAAACTCGAGGTTCACGGAAACGTTCCGGGGCAAAATCATGATCAGTGACGTTTCCGTCCAGCAATGCCCTGGACGTATAATAAGGCATATTATGGTCGGCATGCTCGCGCACGGTGATCTCACTGACATTATATACCTGCTGGTTCTCAATCCCCATCTCACTGAGATATAAGGTAACGCTCTCAATATCATCCGCTCTTACACCCTGGTCATAGATTTCGGTTGCTGCCGCAACTGGACCCTGACAATACTTGTGACAGGGCCACAACTTGGTCATGCTTAACAAGACCTTAAAATCACCGCTTCTATTACGGAGATTTTCTTCATCCAGTCTACGAGTAACATAATTCTTAAATCCATATGCCCCTTCAAAGATGGTAAGCGGATAAGTCATCCCTTGCTTCGCCATCATGGCGGCAAACGTCCCATTGCGAACCGCCATGGGTCCGGCAGTCCCTTTTGATGGCGTCATACTTCCACCACTGAGCATCCCGCCACGGCGAACTTCCGCCAGGGTATTGCCATGTGCGCCGGCGATGGCCATGGCATTGGCAATCCCATTCCCATCAAGCCCATACAATTTTGCAGCCAATGCCGCTGATGTGTAATTTAATGTAACGGTCCCCATGTCAAAGCCATCGGCCCAGTCGTCTCCTATGGTTGCCTCGCGCATCCGCACATAGATTTCGTGACCGATGGTAATAGCCAGCAACAGGTCTTTACCGGTTCGGTTCTGCATCTCCGCCACCGCCAATGCCGGCGCGAGATTGATACTGGGGTGGCCGCCCGGTGGCGTATAGTCATTAAAATCGAGATAGCGTATAGCTAAACCATTGATGAAGGCGGCCTGATCTGCAGAGACCTTGCGACCTAGTCCAAGCAGTGTGGATTGAGGATGTCCCCCCTTAAGAAATACTGTTTCCCGTGCTAACTTTACCGGACTGCCATTCATCCCGCCCAGGGCACAACCGACAGTATCCAACATAAGCCGTTTGGCCTTTTCAACAACCACCGTGGGCAGGTCTTCATATCGCAACGCCGCGATCCATTTACCCATATCCTCGGCCACTGTCGTATCGCGCTTGCCCATTGCAGATTGGGCCTTTGTAGTCTCCTGTGAAAGTGTGAGTCTCGGTAATGCCAATGTGATGGCCCCTGCTCCCCAGCTTCTCAGAAAATCCCGTCGTTGAATTCGGCTCCAATACATAACGATGTCCTCCTATTAAATATAAGGTGACAGTTAACTTAATTCAAAAATAAATAAGTTAACTGTCACCTTATTTACTAATCCTCACTAAGTAGCGGGATATCTTCCGGGGCCGGCGAAGGCGGAAGTGATTTCAGGTACGCGTAAATATCGCTCAAGGCGGCATCCGGGATCTGTTCTTCTGTCCGGTATGGCGGCATTCTGCCTCCGGGGTTGCGTGCGTAGGCTGCCATTGATCCGGCAGTATGGACATCTACATTAATCCTCGGTGCGACATCAGTCTGCCCCCCTTGTCCGGTAAAACCGTGACAGCCGTAGCACATATAGGTGACAAAATCCTGCTTGCCTCTTTCCTCGGCTGTGGATATTTGAGCCTGAATGGTTTGCGCGCCAATGAGTAAAATCAATGAGGTGATGACACGACTACTGACAAACCAGAGCTCTTTCATATAGTGCATAACATTCTCCTCCCTAGTTTGGATGTGTGACCGTGTCCAGCAGAGCCGGCTGGCCGCTTTCAACCGCGGCAATGGCCCGCTTGATGGCCGGAGCCAGATCCGCGGGATGCTCAATGGGACCTTCCGCGTACCAGCCCATACTCCTGGCCATCTGTGCGAAATCAATATTGGGATTGTCGATGACGCTGCCGATAGTACAACGGGAGACATCCCGGTTACGCTGCGCGGCCATACGTGAAATTAACATGACTTCCTGGTTATACGCCCGGTTGTTATGCATCACGGTGAGCATAGGGATCTTGTGATGCGCCGCTGTCCACAATGTGGAAGGCAGGAACATGAAGTCGCCGTCGTTCTGCAGGTTGATGGAGAGACGGCCGTGCTTGCGGTTGGCCAATGCAGCGCCAACGGCCGCTGGGTTACTGTAGCCAACGCCGGTTGAACCAGACTGCCCGATGTGATGATAGTACTTGTTAAAATCCCAGAGCTTCCATGCCCAGTCACTCATGCCGTCACTGCGGGAGACCAGCGACCAGTCCTTATGCTTGATTTGCTCCCAAAGCTCCGCGGCCACACGTGCCGTATTGAGTGGGCTACTGTTCCAGCCATTAGCAGCAAACTCTTTATCACGTTGCCGGTTATTCTTATTCATCTCGGCAAGCTTGACACCCCGTGCGCGGATGGCAGAACGCTTACTCCTTGGAATCTGCCGCTTGACCTCTTCAATCAACGCCGGAAGCGTCGCCTCTGCGTCGGCGGCGATCGCTAAATCCGGTTCCGTATAGCGGCCGAAGTGCCAGTAGTTACTCCGCGTAAAGAGATCAAAACCACTGATGCTGAGAAGTTTTGCACCTTCCTTAAGCGATGTGCGGGAAAGTGTCGGGTGTTCCAGTGCCAACACCACATCTGCCTGACGAAGTATGCTGCCCTCCTGCTGTAGCGGATGCCTCGAAGGGAAATTCATACGCATTATCGAGTCCACCACCCCGGCCTGCAAAAGCTCGGCCAGTTCTATAATGTATCCTAGCCCGGCCTCGGTTCGTGCAGCCCGTTCCACAGCCAACACTGGAAGCTCGGCATTGACCAGCATCTTCGCCAGTTCCCTGACTGCGTTGGAATCACCCGCGGGTGGTGTATTGGGAGAGTATTTTGGAATGCGCAGCTTCTCCCCTTTGGGTATGATCATCTCCTGCAATGATTTGTCCACCGAAAGCACCACCGGCATGGTGGGCGGGGTCATTGCTACCGAGTAGGCACGTACAGCAGACTGCGCAAAATGATTAAGCGTTAGCGGTGAGTCGTCCCACTTGGTGAAATCGCGCACCATCGCGGGCGCATCCTGGACACTTCTTGAGTTTGGGTTATTGCGCTGATTACCGAGCATGATGAATGCCGGTACCCGGTCACAGAAGGCGCTGTAGACTGCCATTGCAGCATGCTGCAATCCCACCGAACCATAAATCAAAGTGGCCAGCGGCTTGCCCTCAATCTTGTAATAACCGTGCGCCATAGCGACGGCCACTTCCTCGTGCAGACAGGTAATCAACTCGGGATTTTTGTTACCTGTATAATTAATAACGGATTCCTGCAAGCCAGCCGAATCAGAGTGCGTGTTAATCGTCATAAACTCAAAGTCAAACTGCTTGAGAACGTCCATCATGAAATCGGAGCCGTGTTGCCCATCACTTACGATTTCAACTTCTGCTGCTGCAGCCGTAGCGGCTGTTGCACCGCTGACCTGCGCACTTAAAGATTGAGTACCTGCAGCCAGGGCCGCCCCGCTGGCGGCAGCGGCTTTTATAAAACTGCGACGATCGACGGAATTCTCTTCTTCTTTGCTCTTACTAGGTTTATGCTTATCAGGTTTATCCATATCGACTTTACCCCCCGGGTATGATTATTTGTCTTCAGGAAAAAGGTGCTTCTCTAGTTGATACATTACCTCGAAACACAGGGACAGACCACCATGATTTGGGGTCAGAGTAAAAACTCAGGCGCCGAAAAATAGTTTTTACTCTGACCCCAAATTTACAAATTTATTGTTTCCGTCAGCGACAGCGTCCGCTGCGGCAACCACGTGCCTCGATATCGGGGATCTCATCCAGGGCCGACGGGATAAAGCCGTGGCGGTTTGGCATCACTACCAGCGGAAGGGTTTCGGCATTCATGACCTCGTCCTGGCCGATGATGTCGCTCTTATAGAGTATGTACGCGCTTAGTGCGTATACCTCGTCATTCGAAAGAGATCCCTCCTCGAATTTCGGCATGGCGCGGCGGGTGTAATCCCAAAGTGTGGTCACAACGGGATTATAACTGCCAAAGCTTTTTACTCGTTTGTCGGATTTCATGGTACCGACACCGCCCGCCAGGCGACCCACCCGGTAGTCACGCCTGCCTTCCAGATTGGGACCGTGACACATAACGCACTTGGTATTATAAATCGGCTCGCCTTGCCTTGCTGTGCCCTGGCCGGGAGGTAGCCCTTCTCCATCCGGCATGATGGAGATATCCAGATTCTCAATTTCCGCCGGACTCGGGGTGTGACCTATATCACCAAAAGGTGACTCCTGCGCATCGACCGTAGTCAATAACAAGGTCAACAGGCCCAGCACGAGACTGCGGTTAAACAGTAAATAATGCATTTTCCACCTCCCCATTGCGTTTTACCCGCCAAGGCTGGATACCATTAAAGTGACTGGTACCAGGATTACCTGCCTCCAGCCATTCATGGCTCAGGTTTAAACCGAGCTCTTGGTTAATTTCCGCCACCGATGGCTGCACGTCACCCTTGTCATCAGTACTACGAGACATCAGCACGGTCTCTTCACCTTTCCACAACCAGGGTAAACGGAACCGGGTAAAGGCCTTGCTGTGGATGGTGCCCTGTATCTCGGCGTCCTGCCAGGTGCGCCCACCATTGGTGGAAACTTCCACTCGGGTTATGGCACCACGACCGGAATAGGCAATACCAGTGATGTCATGATAACCAGGCCCTGACAACTTCATCTGTCCGGAGGGGCGGGTGATCACCGACTTTGTGCCATTTTCAAACTCAAACCATCGAAACGTACCATCGGCTCGTTCGGAAGTATAATTACTGGTTTCCCGTTTGCTCAATTGTGGTTGGTCCGTGAACTTGATGCGCCTCAGCCATTTCACATTATTGACGCCTTCGAAACCGGGTGTCAGCAGGCGCAGTGGGAAGCCCTGTTCCGGGCGGAGAGGTTCACCATTCTGTGCGTAGACCACCATGGCATCATCCAGGGCCTTCCACATAGGAATGCTCTTTGAATGGAAACCCGTCTCTGCGCCCTCGGCGATGAACCATTTAGCTTCTTTCTTCACACCAACATGTTCTAGCAAGGTGGATAGAAGTACACCGGTCCATTCGCTACAACTTGCCAGTCCGTGTGTGTCCTGCACGGTGGCCTCTGGCTGAGTCCTAAGCCAACCCGGATAGAATCTTCTTCCGGTAACGTTACTGTTGCCGGAGCACTCAATAAAATGGACCCGTGACACTGCCGGCAGGCGATACAGATCATCCAGGCTCAACATTACCGGTCGCTCCACCAGTCCGTGGATCATTAGGCGATGCTCGACTGGGTCAATGTTTGGTGCATCGTAACCATGATTGATAATAAAGTGCAGTGACGATGGTGTAATGGTGCCGAACAGTTCGTGATGCGGGGTACGGAAACCATAATCCCGTGGCCTGCCCTCGCGAGGATCGGTGCCGCGCTGTCCGTTGGTACCTATTCGTTTCGAGGTGACGAAAGGAGAACGAATACCATAATCGTAATGCTCGTCGGGGCGCCGTGGTGGATACCCCGGTGGCCGTGGTATCTGAGCATTTACCGGTAGGCTCATGCCTGCACCAAGACTGGCTAATGCCGCGCTGGTCTTAATGAATCGTCTACGGCTGGATCGTTTGGAACTCATGGTATACCCCCTCGTGATCAATAAGAAAGGCTAACAAACTGATTGATCCAAGTCAAAATACCGAAAGTTAAGGGCAGCAACAATAAGAGTCAGAGTAAAAATTAAACTAATTAAATTCGAATTACTAATCTAACCCTAAATATCCTTTACATCGAAATCCGCATGTCGAGTTCATCGCGGGTGAAATCGCTTTGGTCGTCGGTAAATTGGTCAGTCGCCCAACCTCCAAGGGTGAAAACCCATTAGCCCGTCCCCAGGGCTATCGCCTGATCGCGCATCATTTGCAGCGCTTCGGCGCGTGTCTCGATCCCGTCCAATCGCAATTCCAACTGCCAGATGGGTCCTTCCTCCATGATGTGACCGTGATTGTCGATCAAACCTGGGATGACTGACCTTCCTTCCAGATCGATGACCGTGGTCTCGGGACCGACCAGCGCGTCGATCTCATCATTAGTGCCAACATCGACGATGCGCTCGCCTCGCACAGCGACGGCTTCAGCAATGGTAAAGCGATTGTCTACCGTAATCATCTTTCCGTTCTTCAGAACAAAATCAGGCGCGAATTGCTGCGCTGCTGCGGGTTGCTCACCAAGAATCACAAGCGCGATAGCAATAGATGCCGCGATCCAAATTTGTCCTTTCATCCCATCCTCCGATCGGCGTTGCCTACCAATTTTACATATTGATAATGTATAGGAAGTATAAAAACCCTGATTCGAATAAGCCAACTCGTGATTACCCTACAACTGGTCTCATAAAGTAAAAGGTATAGGAAACAAAGAAGAAATATTTTCAATTTTCTCCGACCACTTTAGTTCCAATAATTGATTTGTGTTATTCTGACTAACAGAAAAAGTCCAGACGACCTTGGTCGTCATTTATAAAAACCAAGAGTAAAAGGGGAAACAATTATGAGTAAGATACATACCGTATTTGCAGTCATTACGCTGTCTCTGGCGAGCACTTCGCTGGCGCTCGCCCAGGATCAGGAACCCATGACCTTCTTTGTCACCAGCATGCCTATTGGCGATGGTGCTAATCTGGGCGGCTTAGACGGAGCGGACGCTCATTGCCAGAGTCTCGCTCAGACCGCCGGCGCCGGTAACAACACATGGCATGCCTACCTCAGCACCCAGGGCTCAAATGCCGTCAATGCCCGCGACCGCATCGGTACCGGGCCATGGCACAATGCCAAGGGTGCTCGGATAGCCCCCAACGTCGCTGACCTGCATGGAGACATCGAACGCGACCGCAACTACCTGTACAAAGACACCGCCATTGACGAGAACGGGAACGTCGTCAACGGCCGCGGCGATAAGCCCAATCGGCATGACATTTTAACCGGGTCGAATTCCCTCGGCATAGCGCTTCCGGCAGGCGAGGACCGTACCTGCAATAACTGGACCAGCAACAGCACCGGTAGTGCCATGGTCGGTCATCATGATCGCTCCGGCGGCGGCACAACCTCCTGGAACTCGTCCCATCCATCACGCGGCTGTAGCCAGGAACAGCTTCAAAGCTCCGGCGGGAACGCATTGTTATACTGCTTCGCCACCCAATAATCCGGGAGCAATTGAAACAGACCACAATACAATAATAAAAGGGGGTCGGAATCATTTGAGAAATATTCTCTTTTTGTCTCCGACCCCTTTAGTTATTTTAAATCCGCAACAGTAAGATATGCGATTATGGGAACAATAATGTAAGCCAGGTTTTTTCTATATATCTTGTTAATATTTCCAATACTGGTCAATGCTGCCGGTTTTTCCAACGTCTGGGACATCAGTGAGCTAGCTAAAAATGACTCAGAACTAATCGAATTACGTAACTCACGACGAACAATAATTAAACGCATTAATTCTAACCAGATGCGGTTCATTTATGCCGTCAAATCCAGTATCGAAAAAGTCGCAGAAATCGAATCCACACTCATTCTTGTTGATGGCGATCAACCCAATGCATTCGCCGGGACCATAGAGGGAAACAAGAATGTAGTAGGTATCAATTTTGCCATGCTGGATATTGTGGGAATGGATATGCACATGATGGCAGCAATTCTGGGGTATGAAATGGCGCATCTGAAGTTAGAACATGGTAATGACAAGGAAAAACGTACTTATGGTGCTGCGTTACTAAAAATCCTGGGGACGGCAGCCCTGGGGGGACTGGGTATGGGCGCCTATGGCGCATTGACTATATCTGATCTAAGTGTTTCCATGATTGATACCAAATACAGTCGAGATAACGAACGAGAGTCTGATTATCTTGGTGCGATTTGGGCAGTTGAAGCCGGGTTTGAAGCAGACGGGGGCGTTAGGGTACACGAAGAAATGTACCGACTGTCAAAAGGCCGCCCAATGCCTTTCTTAAGTTCACACCCGTCAGGTCCGGAAAAAATTACGACATTAAAGGCACTGAGCAAAAGGCTAGATAAAAATAATTAATTAGGATCAGAGTAAAAATTCGCAACTACTTTAATATCTAGTAAACCATTATCGAGTTTTTACTCTGACCAAAAAAATTCCAAAGCAGGAGAAAATACAAGTGGCTAAAAATTCGGAAACTGAAGATTCAGAGTTAGATTTTTTTCGTGCTTCGGACGGAAAGAGTTTCCGGATTAGTCGGCGCATGCTCCTCGGCGGAGGTGGTGCAGTCGTAGGCTGGGCTGCGAGCCGCGCAGCCCTCGGCCAGGTGTATAACCACGACAACCTCATGCCGCAGCCGACCCCCGATACTTATATAAACAACAATACCGATACGCCATGGACACAGGCTGGTGCCGCCCCGACCGAGGTAGGCCGGCGATCCCCATTCGTTGATCTCAAACGTACGATAGAAGTCAGTGGCTCACGAATTTATGCGACCGGATCAAGTACCGACTGGTCCAACATTATCGGTACCGTGACGCCATCGGACCTCTGCTTCGAGCGGCACCATGCCGGCATCCCGCTCATCGACCCGTCGAAATACCGTCTGCTGGTACATGGCATGGTTGAGCGTCCCATGGAGTTCACGCTTGAAGACCTCATGCGCCTCGGCGCCGAAAAGCATTTTTTTTATTGGGAGTGCCAGGGCAATGGGGAGCCACCAAGAGGAGGCAAAGTGAACGAGAACTCGACGATCCTCGATTCCCTCGGCCGCTCGAGCGCCTGCGAATGGGTGGGCGTGCCGCTGCGCACGATCATGGAACTCGTAAATGTGAAGCCGGAATCAACCTGGGCACTGGTGGAATCGTACGACGGCGCGGGGTTGGCGCGCAGCATCGACATCGACAAGCTTTGGGACAATGCCTACCTGATGTACGGACAGAACGGCGAGCCGGTGCGACCCGAGAATGGTTACCCGGTGCGTCTTCTCCTCCCCGGTTACGAGGGCAATACCAGCAATAAGTGGATCCGGCGCATTCAGTTCTCAAACCGCATGTTCCAAATGCGGGAGGAGACGTCGCGCTACGCCGATCATCTGTCCGATGGCAGAACGTTTCAGTATTCGGTTCAATGTGGTGTGCGTTCACATATCATCACCCCCTCCGGCGGAATGAATTTGGCCGAAACACCGCCACCACGTGAACTACGCGGCATGGCCTATTCGGGTTACGGCAAAATCGCGGGCGTTGAAATTAGCACCGATGGCGGTACAACATGGCAAATGGCGCGCCTGCATGGTCCTGTGCTACCGAAAATGGCAACCATGTTCACCTTCCCATGGACCTGGAACGGCGAAACGGTAAAATTGACCAGCCGAGCCTGGGATAATCAAGGATTCAAGCAACCGACCCATGAATGGCTCGCGAAATATGCCCCACAGGGAGCCTCCTATAACGGTATTGAGACCTGGCAAGTCCACTCAAGCGGGAGGGTAACGAATGTTTGGTCTTAAACTACGACGACCTGTTTTGGCACTGTTGTTCGCGCTCACTGGAAGTTTCTTTTTCACCGGGAGCGTTGTTGAAGTCGCAGCGCAGGATGGCGCATCTCCAGCAGATCAACCGATTGGAAGGAGCGTGTCGGAATCTGAAATCGCGACCTGGGATATCGACATCGAACCCGACGGCACGGGACTCCCCACCGGCTCAGGGACAGTCGCTAGTGGCCGGGAAATCTACGATGCTAAATGCGTAAATTGTCATGGACCCACCGCGAGCGAAAATCCGGGTGACACCGGAATCAACCCGAATCTTGCAGACCGGTATTGCTGTGCGACGACGTTGTTCGATTATATAAACCGCGCAATGCCGTATTACGCGCCGCAATCCCTTACGCCCGATGAGATTTATAGTCTTGTAGCGTTCCTGCTTAATTTAAACGACATAGTGTCGGAGGATTTCATTGCCGACGCGAAAACGGTTCCCGCGGTGACGATGCCCCAGGCGGCGCATTATGGCGTGAACCCGTGGACGTCGGGCGTCATTGAACAACCCGGTGATCCCTGGTCGCACGACAATCCTTAGGTGCAGATCTTCGGAAGGGATATTTCTCAAAAATTATCAACTGAAGTCGGCAGTGTATAGGAAATATAAAAGCTCATGTCTAAATATGCTATTCTTCTTGGAGTAGTTTTCAAAAACTCCTTGATAGTAAATATTAAAAGGGACTCCTGATTGCAAAAACAACTAACTAATATCAACCGAATCCTCGTTTGTGGTTTTGCATTATTTATAATGCAAATGCCTGCGGCGATTCTCGCCCAGTCGATTGGTACCGACGATGACGAAGCTGGAAAATCCGAACCCGACGAGGAATGGCAAGGTCCGACCCTGCGCGCTCGCGGGCGTATTTTTGGCAGCTACGAATCTATCGAATCACCTGATGAAAACGCCAGACTTAATGACGCTTACCTTCGAAGGGTAGATATCACAGTGCGTGGTTCACTACTAAAAAAATTGGACTATTACCTAAAAACTGAATTCAAGGAAGGCGAGTTCGACATCAGGGATGCCTATTTCGCCTATGACACAGGACCTATAATTATCCAGGCCGGTTTCGTGGATCCCATCGACGAAATTATGACGCCAGCCTATCGTGAATTCATGGAGGTATCGACGGTAGAAGGTTTGCCGGGCAGCAACCAATTAGGCATTGGGCTTTTACATGAGAGCGATAACTGGACGTTTTTTGTCGCCGCATTAAGGCATACGATAGACAAGAACAGCTTTGAAAAAGCCGGGACGAGCTACTCGACTCGATTCACCGTAGAAATGCCAGTGCCAAAAGGTTACCTGTTGCACTTCGGGGGTTACGCCAGTTGGCGCAAAGCACATGCTGAGCAAGACCTGTTCCGCTACAGCGCGAGGTCCCTGCTCAGAACGGGAGAACGCATCGTCGATACCGGTGATGTTGCAGACAGGGAATTGCTGTTCGGCGCCGAGCTCGCCGCAAGCGTTGGTTCTGTCTCCCTCGAAAGCCAATGCGCGATGGTTCGCGCCTCAGTGCCTTCTGCCCTGGAATCTAATTCGTATCTGAATGGCTGCTATCTTGCCGGGATCTGGAATATCACGGGTGAAATGCGAAATTACGGTGATGGCGGCTTTTCACTCATAAAGGTCGACAGACCTGTTTTTGATGGCGGACCCGGCACCTGGCAGGTTGGGCTGCGGTACGAAAACGTTGACCTAAACGACGGCGCTATCCAGGGTGGTAGACAGGATGCCTGGACGTTCGCGCTCAATTGGTATTTGAACGATCAATTTTGGATCTCCGCTAATTACAACCGCACTAAATTCAAAAATAACGCGTTCCACGGGGATGTGATCGATGGACTGGGTGCCCGACTTCAATACCTTATTGAATGGTAGGGCCTGCATATTTGGGGTCAGAGTAAAAATTATTTACGAAATTGGCGAGTTTTTACTCTGACCCCAAATATTCAAGATCACAGTGTTGCACGGTGGCAGCGAAGTTTCAGACAATGACGTCAACGAGTTCACACAGGGTATCAAGCAGCGTCTTATATTACTCGCGACAGACGCTCAATAGCGGCAGAGTGTTGCTACCAAAATAGTTGTACTTAACGGTGATTTCAATTGATCGACGCAACCCTAATTCAAGACCTGTCCCCAATCTTCTCAAGTAAAAAAATTAGATCAATGACATGATTAATATTTATCCATGCTTTCGTCTTGTTAATGAATTTAAGCATCTAGCAACCCCTTTCAGATCTTAAAAGGAATAACAATGAATATATTTGAATCTTTGGAATTAGATGGGACAAACCTACTAAGTCTTAAAATCAAAATTAAGAAACGAATAGAATTCGGTCTTCGCTATCCCATTGAATGTGCAGGCACGAGCTTGGTGTTTGTTTGAGCGACTGGCGTCAACAGGGATGCTGACGCCAAGCCTAGAGGGATGTATCCTCGCTTACACTGTTCTTCTGGCTCCTTCCTTCTTCTAGTATATGCTCAGGAATCTGTTGCAGATCCCATACGATTCCAATAAACGACAAGAATTTTAACATCAGGTAAGCCAGATCAATTTCCCACCAGTAAAATCCTGCTCGCGCGGAATTCATAAACCTATGGTGATTGTTATGCCATGAGGCGCCCATCGTGGGAATAGAAAGAAGCCATGAATTGGTGGTGCTGTCACTGGTAAGGAAACGTCTCCTATTAAAGAAATTTGGATTCATGCCATGGGTGAGTGAATTAATGCAAAAAGTTGCATTCACTGACAATACGGTACTAACTATAAAAATCCACACCAATGCGCTCAGCCCCAGCCCAGTCTCTCCCAGCAGCGGAGTGTATTCACCAATGATATAGGTAGCTGCAATCATGGTGCAGGGAAAGATAAAATGATTTTTGTTAACCCAAACCAGTTCCGGAAACTTTGCCAGGTCTTTAACTGCGTCGAGGTCAGTATCCACATATCTTGCATTCATATACCAGCCGAAGTGAGAGAACAATACACCTCTATGCCTGCAATGGGCTTAAACTTCGCGATTCGTTCTCCATTAATTCTTCTATCGACCATCTCTGTAACGTGGATACAATCTCAGTATTAACCAGGTATGGTGACACCTATGAGACCGGACCATCCTGTGGATTGGGCACCTTTGAACCCATTACAAAGGAAGAGATCCAGATTCTCAAGGATGAACTGGCTCAGAAGTAAACAATATAAGAAGGGGTTGGAGTCACTTGAGAAATATTCTCTTTTGTCTTCGCCCCCTTTAGTTTAATCTTTCAGTTTTAACGTTAGCGAATAATTATTAAAAACATGAACGATAAAGATATTGAACCCAATAATCATTCTCCTGATGTTCAAGCTGCATTAAAAAAATATTGGCGTAATAACCTCCGCCTTATCGCAGTGCTTTTGTTTATTTGGGCCTTTGCATCACTTGGTTGCGGTGTATTGTTCGCAGACTGGCTTAATCAATTTCATCTTCCTTTTACCGGCTTCCCCCTGGGATTTTGGTTCGCTCAGCAAGGTAGCATCATGATTTTTGTCCTGTGCATTTTATTGTATTGCATATTCATGGAGCGACTTGATCGCCGACATCATGAACTTCTGGAATCCTTAAAGACTGACTCTGATGATGTAAACCAGGAAAAGCTTAGTTAACAATGGATACTAAAACCTGGACCTTTATATTTGTCGGCGTCACGTTCACGCTCTACTTAGCCATCGCCTGGATGACCAGGGTCCGTGACACGCGCGGGTTTTATGTAGCTGGCCAGGGTGTGCCTGCCATGGCCAATGGTATGGCCACAGCAGCTGATTGGATGAGCGCTTCATCATTTATTTCAATGGCCGGTTTAATCTCATTTATGGGCTATGCAGGCGGGGTCTATTTAATGGGATGGACAGGCGGGTATGTGTTACTTGCCTTACTACTGGCCCCTTATTTACGCAAATTTGGCCACTTCACCATGCCTGATTTTGTCGGACAGCGCTTCGAATCCGATGTGGCACGGGTAGTTGCCGTCATCTGTGCACTCTTCATCTGTTTTATTTATGTGGCAGGTCAAATGCGCGGCGTTGGAATTGTTTTTAGTCGCTTTTTGGAAGTCGATATCAATACCGGTGTCATATTTGGCATGGCTATCGTTTTCGTTTATGCAACCCTTGGCGGAATGAAAAGCATCACCTGGACACAGGTGGCCCAGTATTGGGTACTGATCACGGCTTATTTGATCGTGGCGATTGCCATCGCCATAAAATTAACCGGGGTACCAGTCCCCTCTGTTGCCATGGGCGCAATGCTTAAACCAGAATTTTCGGGAGGGCAAACTATTTACCTGCTGGAGCGTTTAAACCAGATCCAACAGGACCTTGGATTTTTGAGCTACACAGATACCTTTGTGGGAAGTTGGGATAAAGTGAATGTATTTTTTGTTACCCTTGCCCTCATGGCCGGTACCGCAGGCCTCCCACATGTACTGGTTCGTTTTTATACCGTCAAGAATGTTCGCGCTGCCCGTTGGAGTGGCATGTGGGCTTTGCTGTTTATCTCAATTTTATATTTAACAGCGCCAGCCACCGCGGCCTTCGCTCGCTATTTCATGATTGAGAGTCTCAATGGATCAACCACAGAAACTCTGCCAGAGTGGTACGATAATTGGGAACAAACCGGCCTGATTTACTGGCTCGATGATGGTGATGGTGTACTGCGTTATTCTAATCGTGAAGATAATGAAGTATTTCGAACAGGATCCCTTGGAACGGCAGCCATGCTGGACATTCAAAGCGATCACCAGCTCTGGATAGACAGTGAAGGCAACAGTGGAACCGATGGCCGAGCCGTATTACGCAACATGGGTTTGAGTGGTCCAGACCAGGATATTACGGTACTTGCCACGCCCGAGATGGCAGAACTGTCCTCCTGGATAATCGCCCTGCTTGCCGCCGGTGGTCTCGCTGCCGCGCTATCAACCGCAAGTGGATTGCTGCTGGTGATTTCCTCTGCCGTTGGACATGATATTTATTACCGAATCATCAACCCTAAATCAACAGAGAAACAACGCCTGCTGGTAGGTCGGGCAGTGATTGGTATTGCCGTTGTGATTGCCGGTCTGTTTGGTATTTACCCGTTTGGCTATGTCAGTCAGGTGGTGGCCTTTGCTTTCGGTTTGGCCGCTTCGAGCATCTTTCCAGTGCTAGTAATGGGCGTATTTTCAAAACGCGTCAGCACCATTCCCGCCGTGATTGGTATGCTGGTGGGTATTGGTTTTACCGGGTTCTATATTGTCGCTTGTGTTTCTTTTGGCATGGCACCGTGGACATTTGGTATTTTTGAACAGGGGATTAACCCCCAGGGAATCGGCGTGATTGGCATGTTACTGAATTTTGGCATATGCCTTGCGTTAACACCTCTGTTTGATGAACCGAGTCAAGCAGTACGCGACATGGTGGATAGCATTCGTGAACCGGAAGGATATGGACCCGCCGTTCGGATAGAGCAGGCGATTGATCACTAACTCCTAAATTTTCAGGGTCACTTGAAAAAGATTTAATTCTGTATCCGACCCATTAGTTCGCCATTCTGGCGATCGCCTACATGAATGTAGGCGATAGGGCGATTCATGGAGACAAAGCCGAAGCCAGAATCTAATCATAAAAACGTCCACTTCGTGGACACTTTAATCGATTGGATGCCGGGTCTAGCCCGGCATGACGAGGTATTGTTACGGGAAACCCTGTCTCTGTCATTCTCGCACCCAGATTCGTCGTTCTCGCGAAAGCGGGAACCCAGTCATACAAACCGTCCACTCCGTGGACCTTTTATTTATCAGCCAAAATAAATTCTGATCCCTTCTCCGCGATCATCGTCGTCGGCGCATTAGTATTCCCCGAGGTGATGCCCGGCATGATAGAGGCATCAATGACTCGCAACCCGTCTATACCATGGACCTTCAGTCGATCACTCACCACCGACATTGAGTCATTCCCCATTTTGCACGTACCCACCGGATGAAAAATAGTAGACCCAAGATCGGCCGCGGCAGATAACAGTTCCTCGTCCGTTGTTACCTGTGGCCCAGGCTTCCACTCCTGAGGTGAGTAAGGCGCTAATGCTTTGGTTGCCATTATTGCCCGGGTTACTCTAAGGCTATTGATGGCAATCTTTTGATCTTCTTCAGAGGATAAATAATTCGTTGTAATTGCTGGATAGTCACCGACATCGGCACTCTTGATGCGAACATGACCTCTGCTGGTGGGGCGCAAATTACAAACCGAAGGCGTAATGGCATTAAAACGATGCAGTGGCTCGCCAAAACGATCCAATGACAAGGGTTGGACATGCCATTCAATATTTGCACTTTGTTGCATGGGATCACTCTTGCCAAAGGCGCCCAGTTGAGAAGGCGGCATGGTTAATGGACCGGTTTTGAACAAAAGATACTCCAAACCCATACCGATTTTTCCCCATATTGAATGAAAGCGCTGATTCAATGTCACTGTGTTCTGGACTTTATAGATTGTGCGTATTTGTAAATGATCCTGTAAATTTTCACCCACGCCGGGTAAATCATGAAGACACTGCACACCCGTATCTTGCAACAATTCGGCAGGCCCTATACCCGATACCTGTAACAACTGAGGTGAGCCTATGGCACCTGCAGTAAGTATCACTTCGCGGTCAGCTTTTATCGTTTGCTGCTGTCCTTTCTCCGTGGTCAGCATAATGCCGGTTGCGCGTTTTGAATTTGCTCCCGCCTCAATTAGTAATTTTGTTACCTGGGCATTGGTGATGACTCTCAGATTCTTTCGTTGCAAGGCAGGTTTCAAAAAACCATCCACCGCACTCCACCGTACCCCCCGCTTTTGGTTCACCTGAAAATAGGCATTGCCAAAATTATCACCACGATTAAATTCATCGATTTTCGGGATCCCATACTCGGCTGCAGCCTCGCGCCAGGCATCCAGTATTTCCCAACTGACCCTGCTCTCCTCAACTCTAAGCCCGCCACCACTACCGTGATAGCTGTCGGCACCATGCTGGTAATCTTCAGAGTATTTGAAAATGGGCAACACGTCCTTCCATGCCCAGCCTTGATTACCCAGTTCAGCCCAATGATCATAATCACCTTGCTGGCCTCGCATATACAACATCGCATTGATAGAAGAACATCCTCCAAGGACCTTGCCTCTGGCATAGGCAATACTACGACCATTAAGACCAGGATCAGGCTCGGTTTTATAACACCAGTCTGTGCGAGGATTGCTTATGGTATACAAATAACCCGCAGAGCCGGCGCCAACGATGATATAGTCGTAATGTTTATCTTCTGACATATCGCAATAGTAAGTAAATTGAGGTCAGAGTAAAAACTATTTACGAAATTAGCGAGTTTTTACTCTGACCTCAAATTTTCTCTCATGTGCCTTGACAATCATCCGGACATAACATTTACTTCTTATTCTCACCTTTAAGGAGAAATGCCGATGCGACCGTATATGATTCTGATAGCAACGGTAGTATTTGTAACCACTTTGGGAACGGCCCAGGCTCAATCCTATGGCCTGGGTACCATACCAACCGAAACTGAACTCTCCGCACTGGATACGCTGGTGGATAATCAAGGAAAGCTATTACCCAATGGTCAGGGTACCGCCGTTGAAGGTGCGCCAATGTTTGCCCAGCGTTGTGCCATGTGCCATGGTGCAAATGGTGAAGGCACCCAGACCCCTGCCGGATCAGGACCGCAGCTAATAGCAAGTAGCCCAGATACCAGTGAGGCAATTCGTAGTGGAAAATATTACTTCGCCACCACCTTATGGTCTTTCATTTATCGCGCCATGCCCTTGCACCAGGAACGGACTTTGACCGTGGATCAGGCCTATGCGCTGACTGCATACCTGTTGTATCGAAACAATATCATTGATGAAAACGAGGTCATGAATCAAAGAACCCTGCCAGAGGTGACAATGCCGGGGCATGAAAAATGGAAATTGCCTTCGGGAGACTCAAGTTAAACGAATCTCACTAAAATCGACCCATTCGCAAACAGATATTAGAAAAAATGAGGAGAATTCATTATGACTACCCTTAAAGGTCGTAGACGGTTTTTAAAGACCGGCGCCGGAGTAAGCCTCCTGGCAGGCGCCGTACCGGTTGCAAGATCCCATGATGCCAGCGACCCGATGGCTCGTAGTGCCTATGGTGCACGATCGACTTATGATAAATCCGAGCGCGTCAGCGATGCGGGCAGTAATTGCAGTTTCGCCAGCGACTGCAACACCCTGACACCACTGCAGGATCTGCACGGAATCATCACCCCGCCACCACTGCATTTCAACAGTGCCCATGGCGCCTTTCCGCCCGACATCAACCCGGATGAATTCACCTTATATATACATGGGTTGGTGAACCGACCCCTGAAATTCAGTCTGGCCGAGTTAAAGCGCCTGCCATTCATCTCTCGCATTATGCATATGGAGTGTGAGGCAAACTATCCCCACACCCATCAGGACACCACCGTGCAACACACCCATGGCAAGGTGTCATGCAGTGAATGGACCGGGGTACCTCTCTCGGTCATCATGGAGGAATGCGGCGTTAAACCCGATGGCAAATGGATTATATGCGAGGGCATGGACCGCGACCGTCACAGCAAGAGCATCCCCCTATCCAGTGCGATGGACGGTATTCTTGCCTACGGCCAGAACGGTGCGCCGTTGATGCCGCACCAGGGTTTTCCTTTACGCATCGTCATACCCGGCGCCGGCGGTTTCAGCAACGTCAAATGGCTGCACCGCATAAAGGTAACCGATGAGCCTTACCTGACGCCGTCCGAACGGTTCTCTAAACCCTTTTCAGTCAAATCGGTCATTACCTTCCCATCCGGCGGGCAGCAGTTACAGGGTCGGGGTTATTACACCATCTCCGGTATGGCCTGGTCGGGCCACGGTGCCATCAAGACCGTTGACGTCTCCACCGACGGTGGCAATACCTGGCAACAGGCAAAACTTGAAGACCCGGTACTGTCCAAGGCAATCTCCCGATTCAGTCTCAAATGGGAATGGGATGGAAGTGAAACTGTACTCAAGTCTAGGGCCCTTGATGACGCGGGTAATATCCAGCCGACGCCTGAGGAAGTGGCGGCAAGAATCGGTGGAACCGTAGACGAGGTTAAACGAAACAAGGTGAGGTCACCGGATACGCAATGGAACATGATCTTCCCCTGGCGAGTCAAGACAGACGGGAGTGTCCATAACGACTTATGGACCTGACAGTTGTTGTCTCTAAATTTGGGGTCAGAGTAAAAACTATTCTCTTTTGTTCTAAATAATTTTTAATCTGACACTAAATAATAATGAGAGAAGTCGAAATCACAAAGGAACCCGTTGAACTCTATAAAATTCTCAAATTTGAGGGGGTTGTTTCCAGCGGTGGTGAAGCAAAATCTATAATTGATAATGGTCAGGTTATGGTTAACGGCGAGGTAGAAACGAGGCGTCGGAAAAAAATTATATCTGGTGACATTATTGAATATATGAACGAAAAATTAAAAATATTACTCAGGTGAACATGAGGATATCTTGGAACATCAATTAGGATTCGACCTACAACACCTCCTAGTTCATAGCCAGTCACTCTACTAAGATCAAGATTCAAGACCAATACCCGAACATCCATCATTAAACATTTTTAAAATAAAATTTAACGTTAGTCTGTCCCCTATTTGCCAGATTTTCGATTCCCTTTTTGAATTGAGCGAATCATTTTCCCAAGTGATTTATTATCCGACTTTTTTTCCACAAGGTTTATAGAATTATATCGTTCTTCTGTAACAAGCTTTTCCCATCGCTTTAGCCTGGCACTGTCTATTGTTCCGGTTTCAACTGCGGCATGTATAGCACAACCTGGCTCCGTTTGGTGCTTGCAATCATTAAAACGGCACTGCATTGATAGCTCATGGATGTCTGCGAAGAGATCATTCACACCTGAGGATGCGTCGATCAATTGAAGCTCTCGCATACCCGGTGTATCCATTACTGCGCAGCCACTTGCTAGGATGTGAATCTGCCGACTCGTCGTGGTATGTCGTCCTTTGTCATCTTTTTCTCGTATCGCTTGTGTGGCAATGTCTGGTGTTTCTGATAGCGCATTGACCAATGTTGATTTACCAACTCCTGATGAGCCTAGAAATCCAATTGTTTGACCCGGCCCACACCATTCCGCCAATTTAGATTTTGGTTCGTCGCCCCGCGCATCAAGCACAACAACGGGAACCGATGCTGAGATTGTTTGAGCGTCTTCAATATATTGATGTGAATTTTCGCATAGGTCGGTTTTGGTCAGAACGATGACTGGAGATACCGCAGCTTCGAATGCCATCGCAACATAGCGCTCCAATCGCGCGACATTAAAATCTTGATTACATGAAGTCACGATAAAGGCGGTATCGATATTTGCAGCGATCAATTGAATTTTAATATGAGTTCCGGGGGCGCGGCGCTTTATAAGACTCTTACGTTCCAAAACTCTGCTTAAATCGGGTTGTGTGAAGTTGAGCAAGAGCCAGTCACCTATTGTCGCGTCAACCCCGGGAGGGATTAGCGTATCGATATTCTCGCCCATGACATGAAATCCACGGCGATGCACCTCCATAACCCGGACCGGCGGCGTTTCATCCAATTCATCCGCGCTGACTTGTTGTGCAAAAAAGGGTTGCCAACCTAAGGTTTCTAACATTGATCTTTAACGATGCACATCGTTTTTCATTGCGGTTGAACGAGGGAATTGAGAGTTATCATGTGGTATTGGGTTTAGCTTTCATATACTAATAAAATTTTTCGATTTTTTACTCTGACCCTAAATATTTTTCAATATTCAGTCTTTGCTGGACTTGTTCTCAGCTTGTTCATGTTCTACTTGCAAGTGAGGAGCTATCACCTCTTCTAGCGTAAAACCTGTTAACCGACGTATGGTGCGCCACAGGTAGTAAAAAATAAACATCATCATTATGGTGGACGGTATGGCAATCATGGGGTAACTCAACAAGGTCATACGCCCAAGCTCTTCATTAAAAGCTTGTGTACCGGAAGGACTGGTGACAATCCATCGTGCTAACACATAATTCATGATGGATGAAAACAAAAACGTGAGCGAAAAAAAGTAGGTGGCATTTAACAAACGTTTATCAAATTCCTTAACCTGATTATTGCTTTCCAATACCGCTTGAATCTTGTCCACATCCAGCACCTTGGGGTTGTAGATCAAAGTGCGCATTAATGGGTATTTGGTTTTGGTGGAAATCAACACCGCCAGACCAATAATGGCGGGTATGGCCGCTTCTTTCACTGCCAACCACTGAGCATCTATTTCTAAGAGGCCAATGCCTCCGGTAAGCCCCACGCTTACCATACCTAATACCGCAATAAAGTTTTTCTTCTTGTAGCGGATCAACTCGAAGAGTCCCCAGCCCAGAGGAAAGGCCAGACCAATCAGTAAGGCATTGACGCTACCCAGGTGCTCATCGCCACTGAATTTCATCAATATGACTGAGGGAATAACGATACTGACCAGTAAGTCTACAAATGGTCGTGGCTTATGGTCTGGATGTTGTGTAGATGGGTTCATAAATTTTCCTATTACTAAAATCAAGGTAGGTTCACCCTGACCCAAAAATCTATTCTAACAAACTTTTTAGCGTTTTTACTCTGACCCGAAATTATTATTGTTATACTGGTCTACTATGAATAACAGCAAAGACGATACTATTCGTCACACACATCGACCGAATGCCATTTCTTACTGGCTTTATGCCGTCGCCTTTCTGGTTTTCATCATGGTTATTGTTGGCGGCGCTACACGACTGACCGAATCAGGACTTTCCATAACCGAGTGGAAACCCATAACCGGTGCGATACCACCCATGAGTGAGACGGTGTGGCTATCAGAGTTCGAGAAATATAAACAGATCCCCGAATACCTTGAAATTAATGGCCCGGCGGGCATGACTCTGGAAGATTTCAAGTTCATCTATTTTTGGGAATGGGTGCATCGTCTTTTGGGACGACTGATTGGTCTTGCCTTTGCGTTACCCCTTGCCTGGTTCGCATTTAAACGTGCTATTCCTGATGGTTATGGAGGTCGGCTTTTTGCACTACTGGTGTTGGGTGGAATGCAGGGCGTCATTGGCTGGTGGATGGTCACTTCCGGTTTAACCGAGCGAACGGATGTTAGTCATTTTCGACTGGCAACCCATTTGTTGATGGCGTTTCTTATCCTCGGTGGATTGGTGTGGACGGCGTTAGATCTTCGGCAATTTGCCCGTGATCAAAGCAGGCCATCAAAACTAACTGCCTTTGGCCTGATTGTTTTTGGCATATTGTTTATACAATTGTTATTTGGTGCTTACACAGCAGGATTAAATGCCGGTTATGTTTCCAATACCTGGCCGTTAATGAATAGTTCACTCATACCAACAGGAATAGACTGGTCTGATGGTGTCTGGTCCATGCTCAATAATCATCCCATTGTCATCCACTTCATCCACCGCTGGTGGGCCTGGGTAACGGTGGGTGTTCTGATTGTGTTAGCCAGGCGTATACGTGGACAATGCAGGGCAGCATCCATAGCAATCCACAGCACATTTGGTATTCAGATATTACTCGGCATTGCGACGGTGATGACTGGCATCAATATATATTTTGCGGTACTGCATCAGGCAGTAGGGGCGCTGGTCGTTATCGCGACCACATGGGGTGTACATCTATTAGGTCGGAGTGAAGATTAATCATACCTGCCCCTTTAGTTTCTTTTCTCTCCGCCCCCTGCAGTTCTTGGTTTTAGTTGGGCTTGTTATAGATATGCCCTTCCATCCACGCAATCATCCGGAACATGATCTGCCGGTTGTTTTTCTCCAGTGGAAGCGTATGACTGTTACCGTAGATGCCGGCCTCCGGCAGTACATCAATGGTCACGTCGCCGCCAATGGCCGCCATCTTTTTCTGAAACGCTCGTGATGCGACGACTCTGTCCTGGGCGCGGTCGCCGATGACGATGATAATAGGTACGTTGACCAGCTTCTTCATCGCGTCAGGTGGTATGTTCTCGAACGCAGTCGTGGAGGTTTCCACCGCGAGGATGCCCTTGACCATGTCCGGACGTGCCGCCGCAGTCAGGTAGATCAAAAGGCCAGACGACGACCACGATTGCAACACCACTGGCGCGCCTATCTTGTCGATCAGTGCTGTATAGGCTGCCACTGATTTGGGGGTTTGTTCCGCGTCACGATAGGTATTGACCAGCTGCGGATAGTAGTTGTCCACCGCTTCAATGGGAAATTGCGTATTCGGATAAGCCGTACCGTATTCCGGCCCCCAGCGAAACGCCTTCCAGGCCGACTCGAACGAATAGCGGTTCATCGATGGCATCGTTGACAACGGTGCCTTACCCGTACTGACCGCGATGAGCTGGCACGAGTCGATACCGGAGCGGCCGGTATTGACGCGATCCACACCATAGGTCGCAAAACCCTGTCGCAGGAACAGCGTCAGCCAGCCTTCACGACCGTCCGGTGTGGTGTCATAGAAACGCCCGGTATGGCCACCGCCGTGGTTGAACAGGATCGGATACGCATAACGCTGGTTGGCCGGATACTGATAGGTGGCATAGACACTGTCCACTACCGTCTGGCCGCCAAAGTGGCGCGTGCTGTTGTTGGCACTGTCTACCGTATTACAGACCTCGACCCTGCCGCCGGCTTCCATACTGCCCTGGCGGCGGATGACAAGGTCATCCTCGGCATGCGCGGTGAGTACAGCAGTGATGGTAAGTGCGGTGACAACGGTAATAATCGATAGCTTTTTATTCTGCATGTTTCCCTCTCTGTTTGATGACAAATTTATAGGGTCACTGAATGATCCGCAATAAATCTTTTATATGATCAATAATAATCTCCGGCTGATGCAGGCTTAAGCGCTGCGGCGAATGGGCACCATAACTCACGCCAACCCTGCGCATACCCAGGCGCGAAGCCATTTCAAGGTCGAATTCTGTATCCCCCACCATCACCGCATCCTCTACCCCATAGTCCAGTTCGGTCATGAGTTCTGAAAGCATCAAGGGATCGGGTTTCGATGACGTTTCGTCTGCACACCGAGTTGCATGAAAATAGTTTTCCCACCCTAGGTTGCCAAGCACACGGTCCAACCCCCTGCGGCTCTTGCCGGTTGCTACCGCAATGTGATGGCCACCGGACTTGAGCTCAGCAAGGGTGTCACATACTCCGGGATAGAACGCGCAGGGACTCTGGTCTTTCATCATGAAATGATATGAATAGCGATCTCGCAAACTATCCAGTGGTGCTTGCGGTACATCTGGATACAGTATGGTAAGTGCTTGCGGTATTCCCAGCCCGATGATGCCATGAATCTCCGATTCACTGCGCGGGTCGAGCCCGGCATCGACCGCGGCCAGTTGCATGCATTGGGATATCTTGGCCAGTGAATTCAGCAGGGTGCCATCCCAATCAAATATAACTAACATCGCTACCTCAGGCTGAATAATGAATTAATAGGGTCAGAGTAAAAATTATTTACGAAGTTAGTAAGTTTTTACTCTGACCCAAAATATTTCTGGAATTGAATTTAACTACTTACCTATTCTACCAATCTTTTCCCAAATTTTTACTCTGATCCCAAATATTTCTCTGAATATGTCTCATATGCTTTGACGGGATACACATAGTCCTTTAGATTTAGATATCAAGTGACACAGGGGAAATTCATGAACAATCAATTCAGCTATTTACAAGCGGCAGCATTAGCCGTTCTTACCATTTCAAATGTGCATCTTGCTTCTGCACAGTCATCCGGCAATATCCCGGAGAGAGTAATACACTACGCTGACACAATTGTGATCAATGGCAATATCGTCACTATGGATAACACCGATATAATGTCAAGCGATCCTGGTTCCATCGTGCAGGCTATGGCAATAAGGGATGGAAAGATCTTAGATCTTGGTAGTGATACTTATATAAAAAGCCTCGCTGGTCCTTCCACACGAATTATGGATGTTAAAGGTAAGACAGTTATTCCTGGCCTGATAGAAACTCATGTCCATCCAGAAAGTACGCTTAATGAGACGCCCAGTGTTCAGGTAATACGAGATTCTTATCAATTAGCCCCCGGCCTGCATATGACAGTGACATTGGAAGTAGGAGAAGACCCATCCAATGTACTCGATAAATTGATTCAGAAGCTTCAAACGTATCCTCCGGAATCGGGAGAATGGGTACATATAAACCTTATTACATTAGAAGAGCACGAGGTTTATCCCGACCAGTCTGCAATGACCGATGGAATATATAAGGTAGATGCTATTACCCTGGAGGATTTGACCCGCGTAATTCCAAATAATCCTGCTGTAATGCAAAACGGTCGTGGTACTAGCGCAGTGAGGCAAAGGGGTTTGGTAATCCGGATCCGGGTTGGATCTGATGGAAAAAGTATAGTTGAACCGTTGAGCGTACCGGAGACAGCGGTACCAAGTTCCTTAGACGATCACAATACTAACCCCTTCCTGGCCTTGTTCAGTAAAAATATCGCCCGTGACCGAGAGGAAGATCTGCACGTACATCTCGAGCAGGGATGTGGCTGGTCCGAAAAATATCCACATCATGGTCAACATTGTAGTCATAACGTTGCCGTTATGAACAGGTTGGCTTTGGAAAAAACTGTTGACGTGTGGCCAGGTTTTATTGCTGCGGCAAATGCAATGACCTCCTTAACAGAAAACGGTGGTGACCGAGGTTTGATTGGAGGTGTTCTGAATGATTCTGGAGCATGGGTAACAACATTGTTCCCTCCCCGAGTTCCCAGGGAAATGTACAGGGGATGGTTGAAAAAAGTTATGGAGCATTATGCAGAAGGCGGTTTGACCATGATTTCATCCAGTATTGAGAATGGCCGTACACTAACAGCCTTCTATGAGATATTGCGTGAGGACAAGAGGCTGCCGGTGCGGTTTGGCTATGGCTACGAAATGCTCCGTACCCCACTTCTTTATCCTAATCATCCGCAATTACCTGTTCAACTTGGTAGTCACTGGGGGCCACCAGAAGCTAATCCGTGGTTCTGGCCCATGGGAATAACAGATGGAGGAAGCGGAGATTCACGGCGTGTTGCCTGTTTTGGTGAGGATCTGCCAGGTTCGCCCGAACTTAAGGATAGAGAACAGTGTATGGATATAGAGAACTATCGAATCAAGCAGGTATTGATTCCGGCGATTAAAGCCGGCTGGCGTATTTTCAGTATGCATTCTTTCGGTAGTGAACAGTTTCGTCTCCACGCTGCGTGGATTGACAGAGCGCGCCGTGAAGCAAGAATGAGCATGGATGATATTCGAAAATTAAGATTATCCTTTGCACACGGCGGTGCTGTAGGCAAAGTACCGGATGTTATAGAAACCATGATTGACTATAATTTCTATGTCCCCATACGACCCAGTGACGTAGCTGAATCGCTTGTTCAGGTCAAGCGATATGGACCTGAAGGTTTGGAATTTCTTGCACCAACGAAAACGTTGCTTGAGGCAGGCGTGAAGGTAGTTGGCGAGGGCGGACATGAGCTGAATCCTAGTATTTACTTCCGGGATATATCAATGTTTATTACCCGAAGGATAAAGGATCCCAGCGATGAACATGCGGAGGGTGAGATAGTAATGCCCGAAGAAGCGGTTAACCGAACAACCGCTTTGAGATTATATACCAGCCGTGCAGCGGAATGGCTCTTTGCAGAAGATATGGCAGGAACACTGGAACGAGGAAAACTGGCCGACTTCGTTGTGCTCGATCGTGATTTTTTTTCCGTTCCCGTTGCAGAAATTGAGGACAATAAGATACTAATGACGGTAGTTGGAGATGAAGTGATCTACAAAGATTCTGTATGGGAACCTGGTAGATAAGAATATAAAGGGGTCGGAGTGGTTAAAAATAAATCACTCTGCCCCCCTTTTAGTTCCATGCTTTAATAAATCCCGAAAAACCCCAAAAAAATATAAATATTAAATCTACATTGTTTCGAGCCAGGTAACATAAACCGTGGTCTGTCCCCTATTTATTTTATCGCCGATCTTTTTCTTGAAAATCGCGCCTTTATTGACATCAAAGCGAACATGCAGGTTCTGCACCTCAACGAGATTCTTCGACGCCTCTGCACTAGTTTCAGGCATCAAATCAACTATACCCTATTGCCAGATTGAGGTAACATGCGCTCAAATACGCTCGGGCTAATTCGGTCGATGATGCATTTCGACCAAGTCCGGGCATTTTATGTTCAGGGGTACCTGAAACTAGAATAAGAAATAAATTTTAATTAGTACGCCTAAATATTAATAACATCGCGCATATAATGCGCTCGGATAACTAACGATCTAAGGAAGCAATCAATGTCAACTGCAACTACTGCAACCAATACCTCTGGTTCTTTTATGGAGATGTTTCTTGGCCCAACACCGATGTGGTACAAGAAGGCGATAATCGCCGCTCTCGTAATAAATGTCGCTCTATATTTTATTCTTGGACCACTCATCACCTCCTGGATAATTCTGTTTGAGTTTATTTTCACTCTGGCGATGGCTCTGAAATGTTTCCCACTTCAACCCGGGGGCTTACTTGGATTGCAGGTCTTAGCAATGGGTCTGACTGATACACACCATGTTTATGAAGAAGTAGTACATGGCTTGCCGGTGATTCTCCTGGTTATCTTTATGGTAGCCGCTGTGCATTTTCTTCGGGAAATGCTCTTTAAATTTATGAACAAAGTGTTATTGGGTATTAAATCCCGAGTCGCCATGAATGTTGTTACTGTCATTGTAGTCGCCGTACTTTCAGCGTTCCTCGATGCGCTTACAATCCTGGCAGTACTCATCGCCCTGGCTACAACGTTCTATCTCGTATATGAAAAGGTGATCACCAAGACGGGACGTGAGCCTGGATTACATTCCAGCGATGACCATATTGAAGAAGCGCATTTAGCAGATCTGGAAGCTTTTCGTGCTTTCCTACGTGGCTTGTTAATGCATGGTGCAGTGGCCACGGCGATCGGCGGTGTATGTACATTGGTGGGTGAACCCGAGAATATCGTTATTGGCTATCATACCGGTTGGGACTTCGTTACTTTCGCGTCAAAAGTTGCTCCAGCCACCATACCAACACTCTTCGCTGGTATCCTGATGTGTTATCTTTTAGAGAAAATTCGACCTTTCGGAAAATTCTTTGGCTACGGTGCGGAGCTTCCTGATGCAGTTCGTGAAGTTCTAGCTGAGGAAGAAAGAAGAATTCAGGCATCTGAAACTGATAGAGATCGTTTGATGATCAAAGTTCAAATCATTGTTTCGGTTATGATGATAGTGGCGCTCTCGCTGCACCTGGCTGAGATCGGTTTGATCGGTCTTGGTGTGATCGTGCTAGCTTCTTCCTTGTTGGGTGAAACCAATGAGCACAAACTTGGAATGGCCTTTGTTGAGGGTTTGCCATTCGCGTCACTACTTGTCATATTCTACGTAATTGTTGCAATGATCAATGATCAGGCGATGTTTACTCCTGTCATGGAATGGGTATTGCAGATGGACGGTGGAATGCAGGTATTTATGGTATTCCTAACAAATGGTCTGTTATCGGCAATCAGTGATAACGTATTCGTAGCAACTATCTATATGGACCAAATATCACCATTGCTTGAGTCAGGCGTGCTGACCAGAGAACTATATGAAGCGCAATCAGTCGCTGTAGTAATGGGTACAGGTATCCCTAGTATGTCTACACCAAATGGTCAGGCAGCATTCCTGTTCCTTTTAATGTCATCACTCGCACCGCGCATTCGCTTGGGATATGTGACGATGGTGTTTATGGCAATACCATACTTCATAGTATGTACAACGGTAGCTGGCGTAGTGATGTATAACTGGTTATAAAAAAGAGTTAAAGGACAGTCAACATATTTTTTTGATTTAAGTTAACTGTCACCTTATTTCTCTGGAGATTATCGTACCGTCGATGGCAGGCTAGGATCAGCAATCTTGAATATCAGGTATCGAACCGGCTCAGTCGAACTGCCGTTCCTCGATACGGCATGCAGCGCACCAGGCGTCTCGTAGAATACTTCTCCCGGCCCCAGCCTCTGCACCGGGCCATCATCGACTTGTACCTCGTAGGTTCCTTCAATTACGTAACCGAAATTGTGACTCCCGGGGTGACTATGAGGAGTGCTTCCGTTACCCGGTGGACGCTCTGTCTCACTTATCGAAACCACGCGTCCCAGAACGTCCTCCAGTGTTTTCTCAATGTGCAGCTTTCGTTTGACCTCCTGGCTGGTCGTTGTGTCCTGGGCCTGATTTGCTTGCGGTGCTGGCTCCTCGGCAGGGTTTGAAAGTGATACGTAGGTCAGGCCCGCTCCGAGTATGGCGCACCCAAGACCGGTTGCTACATGTGTTAGTAAATTGTTCATCATCGACTCCTTTTTTAATTTGGGGGTCAGAGTAAAAAATTAATTTCCGAGTTTTTACTCTGAGCTTCCCCGATTATACCGATTATATTTCCCTTTTGCCCGTCAGCGACATCGTTTATCCTGTCTATCCGTCCATCAATTCTGGAGGTGATTCATGAAAAGAAGCCTGGCAATGACTATATTAGTTTTGTTGGCAGTTAATCCAGCCTATGCTCAGATGCTCGAGTTTACGAACCCTGAAGGGATACCCACCCCAACGCGATACTCACACGTGGTTAAGGCAGGAAATATCCTTTTCATTTCTGGGCAGGTGGGCCGCAATGCCGATGGACAGATCGTGGGACCGGGCATGGGGGAGCAGTTGGACCAGACATTAGCGAACGTAACCACGGCACTCAAGTCACAAGGAGCCGACATCAGCAACCTCGCCAAGATTACGACCTTTGTTACCAACATGGACGAGTATCAGAGCCCGGAAGTGAGGGCCATACGCACCAAACATTTTGGAAATCACAAACCGGCGAGCTCATCGTTCGAGGTTGTACAGTTGGCGGATCCCGCCTATAAGGTTGAGGTCGAAGCCATCGCCGTCCTGCCATGAAGGACGTAATTTGGGGTCAGAGTAAAAATTATTCCGAGTTTTTACTCTGACCCCAAACATTCCATTCCGGGAATGACGAAGGAAGATTTGTCTATTGGATACTGGCTTTCACCAGTATGACGGAGATTTAGTTATGAGGCTTTCGAAGACATCCTATCCATTACAACCACAGCAACGGCAAGCACCAGGACTACCGCTTGAAGGCCCAGTGATTGAGCATTGGGGTAGATACCCAGCAGGTCGATGGTGGGTCCGGGTACGGCGGTGGAGGCAATTCTGCCCGCCTCCTGTAATGCAGCGATGCCCTTGCCGGCGAACATGAACGCAAGGGTGACCATCAACACAGCGCTGATGGTGAAGAACTGTTTGAGTGGTAACTTCATACCAAATTTAAAGATTACCCAGGTAGTAAGTACTAACATCAGTATTGCCACACCGGCGCCGGAGAATACCGCGGAGTGTGCCTCGGGTTGTACTTGTGCCCACAGGGCCTGGTAGAAAAGGATGATCTCAAAGATCTCTCTATAGGTTGCAAGGAACGAGACCAATGCTAGAGTCCACAGGGTGCGGGCATCCAGGGCGGATTGTAATTGGGACCTGATGTATTCAGCCCAGCGCTTTGCGTTGGCGTTACGGTGCATCCAGAAACCCACATACATTAATATAGCGGCTGCCACCAATGCGGTGATGCCTTCAGTTATCTCCCTGGTGGCACCACTTATGGTAAAGAGGTATTCAGAAACTATCCACGTCCCGGCACCTGCTATCAAGGCCAATACCCAACCGGCATGGACGTATTTTAATGCATCGGTTCGATCGGACTTAACCAGAAAGGTAATGATCGCCGCCAAGACTAATATGATTTCCAGACCTTCACGTAAAAGGATGATCAATGATCCTGAAAAGGCCACCGAGGGAGACAGTGCACCTCCGGACAAGGCCGCTGACGATTCATTCAGAAGGTTTATCGCAGTATTATAAAGTTGCTCCAACTCATCATTACTGACTCCTTGAGCAATGGCTTGCCGATAAGAAATCATTGCACCCTCTGTTCGGTACATGAGATCAGAATCCACATTACTCAATGGCGCCTCGATTAATTCAAAGCCTTCAAGGTAGGCAGTGATGGCCTGGTCCCGTGCAGTAGCGATATCACCGGACTGGTAACTCTTCAGACTTTCTGCGAGGAGTTCTCGTGAAACAGTCAGGGGATCGGATTGATTGGCAAATAAATGTTCAGGATTATTCCTGATCCAAAAACTCAAGGCCTCACCACTTTCTCTAACCCTAGATAATTCTGCCGGAGAAAGTGTCGCAGCATCATTCAAACTTAAAGGCGATTCATTCCATGCGGCCTCACCACTCGCCATTGTGGTCTCGTCTTTTATTAAACTGCCGACGTAAAACGCCATGGACCATCGCTCTTCATCGTCCATGTTGGGCCAGGGTGGCATGGTGGTGCCCTCGACACCTAGGGTAATGGTGTTATACAAACCAAACAAACTTCGTTGCCGCGCCCGTTCCAGATCATGAAAATCTGTCGGTGCGGGTTCCATGCCGACACCGGCAATGCCGTCTCCATGGCCGGATTCACCATGACAGGATGCGCATTGGGTCGCATAGAGTTGTTCCGCGCGTGCAAGGTCGGGAGCTGTTCTGGGTGTAAGCACGATATCGAAGTTTGACATCAACATCCGCCGAATGGCCTGGGTTTGTTCAGCGACCATGAACGGTTCCATCCGATTATTTACCGCATCGGTGAGTTCTCCGGAAATTGTTATCAGTTCATCTTTAACCGGGGTGTTTTCCAGTTGTGCGATTTCACCCTGGATACGTTCGGCAAACTCCACCATC
>Ga0302127_10000101_pt1 | contig 38499 bp, 38 predicted proteins | sample CB4_SCM_MG_FD_204452 | JGI IMG/M metagenome (GOLD analysis project Ga0302127, IMG submission 204452) | Marine microbial communities from Western Arctic Ocean, Canada - CB4_SCM | ecosystem: Environmental > Aquatic > Marine > Oceanic | place: Canada: Western Arctic Ocean | collected 2017-09-24
TGTCGCTGGTCAAGATCACGAGACCCTCGTCTTCGTCCTGATCGAACCACTCGGGAGCGAGCCGAACACAGTTTCCCGACCCGGTACATGCGGCCCGGTCAGCGGTCACTTTCATCAGTGATCTCCTTTGGTGTCGGCTGGGTGTTGGCGACGACGCGAACTCACCAGGACACCATCAGTTCGTCGAGAGCGATCAAGCGGTCAGCCCGCAATTTGAGATCCTCGGCCGGCTCGACCAGGTGGAGATTCGGGAATCGCTCGAACAGCCGCGGGTACACGACCTGAAGGATGAGCCGCGCTGCTGGCTGGCCGATGCACTGGTGGGTGCCGGTTCCGAACGCAATGTGCCGGAGCGACTTGTTTTCCGTGTCGAGCTCATCGGGACGATCGAACACCGCCTCATCGCGGTTGGCGGCACTGAGAACGACCAGCACGCCATCCCCAGCCGCCACGTCCTGGCCGGCCAGCCTCGTATCGGCCGTGCACACGCGGCGGATGACCTGGATCACCGAGATGTGCCGCAGGAGCTCCTCGATCGCATCTCGCCACCTCGAGGGATCGGCTCGCAGCGCCGCCAACCGGTCGGGGCGGCTCAGCAGAATCACCGTGCCGACGCTAATCATGCTCTTGGTAGTGTCGAACCCCCCGATGAGGAGGATGTGCAACAGCCGTGCTGCATCCTCGTGTGTGAGCTCGCCGGTTTGGACGTGATCCACGACGAGCCGGCTGGTCAGATCGTCGCGCGGAGCACGGTCGCGGTCGGCCACCATCTCTGTGAAGTACTCGAGCAGCACCGCTTCCGCATCGTGGATCGCCTCGGTCCCCGAGGTGGATCCCAGACGGGTTCCGAGGCACCGCCGGAACAGCTCGGCATCAGCCCACGGCGCACCCAGTAGCCGGCAAGTGAAGCGAGCGGGAACCTGTACGGCGAGCGCCTCCACCAGATCAGCCGGAGAGCCCGACTGCTCCATCGCGTCGAGAAGCTCGTCGACCAGCAGTTCGGTGTCGGGACGCAGCGCCTCGATGGCCTTGACGATGAACTCTCCCAGCACCGCCTTTCGCAACACGGTGTGGACGGGCGGGTCAACCATCGTGAGGAGCCCCGACTGCTTGGTCGCTTTATCCGTCTCCGAGTAGGTCGGATACCCCGATGTCTCCGGTACCGAGCTGAAGTGCTCGTGATCTCGCAGAACCTCGCGAACGGCGTCGTAGCCCACGGCCGCCCACGCCTCCTGTCCGTTCCACAACGTCACGCGCTGCAGCGGATGGTCGGCACGCCACTCGGCGAACTCGCGAGGAGGATCCAACTTCGACTGTCGAACCATCGAGAACAGAGGCGCTGCGGCCGGGCAGGTGCTCATTGCTATGCGGCCTCCAATCTTGGGCGGGGCGACAAACGTGATCGTAGCCAGGCTCTCGGTCGACGAACCAGAGATCGGTACGCCGACGCCGGCCAGCTCATGCGGCCATCCAGCCGCCGTCGACCGGCATCACCACGCCGTTCACGAAGCTGGCCAGATCTGACGCAAGGAAGCTCGCCACCTTGGCGATCTCGTCGGGGTCACCATGACGCGGCTTGCTGGAATGAGTGAGCCGATACCGCTCTGCGCCGAAATCATCACGTTGGACGTCGCGGCTGCCGATGTCGGTCGTAATACCCCCAGGGCAGATGGCGTTGCAGCGGATCCCGTCGTCGAGATGGGTGAAGGCGATGCTCCGAGTGAGTCCGACCAGCGCGTGTTTGCTGGCCGTGTAGGCCGTTCCGGCCCGGCCGCCCGTCAGTCCCGCGACCGACGCGATGTTCACGATCGAGCCACCGCCCGCTGCAATCATGCCCGGGAGGACCTCCTGACAGAGCAGGAGCGGGGCGGTCGCATTGACCGCCATCACTCGTTCCCAGAGATCGAGGGTCACGGCCAGGGGTGGCCGAAGACCATCCATGATCCCCGCGTTGTTACACAACACGTCAACCGGGCCGACCTGGTCGACCAGGTCGACAACCGCCCGGGTGATGTCCGGAGGAGAGGTCAGATCAGCGCGAACGAAGATCGAACGGGCGCCCGCCGCCTCAATGGCAGCGGCCGCGGCCTTGCCGGCCGGCTCGTCAATGTCGAGGATGGCCACCACAGCGCCCTCGGCTCCGTAGCGGGCGGCGATAGCCCGGCCGATCCCGTTGCCGCCCCCGGTTACGATCGCAACTTTACCCAGCAGCATGTCGGTCACCACGTCACCGAGAGCTCGTCGAGTCCGTTGTCGTGCCGTTCGAAAGCAACGTCGGTCATCTCACGGCCCCCATCAGCTAGGTCTGGATTTATGATCATAGTTCGATACTCGGCAGCGCGCATTCTTTCCAGTCGCTCATCATCTCTCACTATCACAACTGACCCACCCGGCATCAAGCATCAGCTCGTTCCTGCCTAAGCGGGGTCGGCTTCGACCTCGAGCTCGGACGCGAGATGCTCCAGGATGGCAATCTTCTCGTCCAGGTCTTCGGCACTCCGCCACAGCCGGTTGGTCGCCAGCGTCAGGTGATCGAAGCCGGCGTCTCGGTAACGCTGAGCGTTGGCTGCGTCGAGGTCACCCACGATCCGGACGTAATACTCGAACGGGAGCGAGGCCCGGCCTGCCTCGGCCCTCATTGCTTCGATCGTGTCGCGAGCAGCCGCCATCTGGTTCAGGTCACCGAGCGCTGTGCTGTACCAGCCGTCGCCTAGCAGTGCAGCCCGCCGCAGCGCCAGTTTCGAGTCACCACCAACCATGACGGGAATGGACGGCGTCACCGCTGGCCCGAAGCCGACCTCACCGAACTGATAGAACTCGCCGGCGTGCGAGAAGGTCTCACCCGACCACAGCCTCTCCAGGATGTCGATGATCTCGTCCATTCGGCGGCCGCGCCGGTCGAAGTCCTCCCCGACGGTCTCGAACTCCTCCCGATACCACCCCGACCCGATCCCTAGCATCACCCGTCCGCTCGACAAAGCGTGGACAGTCGCGACGGCGCGAGCAGTTACGAATGGATTTCGCAGCGGAAGCACGTAGACGCCTGTCGCTAGTCGGATCCGCCGAGTGACGGCGGCAAGGTGACCGAGCACAACCCAGGCGTCGTTGAGCTCGGTCTCCTCAGGCCAGACCTCCTGCGCCGAACCGGTCGCCGAGTACGGGTAGGACCTGGGGGCCTGGGCTGGTCGAATCAGGTGCTCACCGAGCCACACGGCCTCAAATCCGAGCTCTTCGGCGCGTGTGACGAGGGGGACCATGTCGTGCAGCGGCGTTCCGAAGAGGTTTATGGAGAAGCCGACTGATGCCACTGGATCCACAGTCCCTCTTGGATGGCCAGGCGCACGGCTGGCCTATTGATGATCATGATTGTCCGTGATGACTGTAGTAGTTTCAGTCAGACATGGAGACGGCGAGAGTGCTGGTACAAACGGGCCCCGAGCACTACGAGGTGCGCGAGGTGCCTATCCCCGACCCAGGAGCCGACGCCGCCATCCTGCGCGTGGAAGCGTGCGGTCTTTGTGGCACTGACGTCGAGATGTTTCGCGGCGTCATCCCCGACACCGTGTTCCCCCTCGCTCCCGGCCACGAGGCGATCGGAGTCATTGATCGCATCGGAACGAACGCGAGCCGGGCATGGCAGCTGAAAGAGGGCGATCGCATCGCTCTGCACTCCCAACTCCGCTGCGGACGCTGTCGCGGCTGCCACACAGGTAACCGGTGCGCCGCTCCGGCCGACGGACATGCCCGGTCGTACGGCTTTCTCCATCCCGACTCACCTCCGGGTCTCTGGGGCGGAATGGCGACCCACCTCTATCTTTCGCCCGAGGCCATGACCATTCCCCTTGACCCGGCGGTCCCGACCGCCGAGGCCGCCTTCTTCAACGCTCTCGGCAACGGCATCGACTGGACCCAGGACGTCGGTAAGGTCGGCCCCGGCGACCGGGTGGCCATCCTCGGGCCGGGCCCCCGTGGTCTGGCCTGTGTGATCGCTGCCCGCCAGGCCGGAGCGGCTCAGGTCGCCATCGTGGGACTCGAGACCGACCGTCACCGGCTGGACGTGGCCGAGGCACTCGGCGCATCGGCCCTTATCTCCGGTGGCAGAGATCTCGGAGAGGCCCTCCACGATGTTCTTGACGAGGCGCCAACCGTGGTCATCGATACGACGCCCCTCGTGACCGAAGTGATCCCGCAGGCGTTGCAAGCGTTGGCCCTGGGCGGAAGACTCGTTCTCGCGGGGTTGAAGGGCGGGACTACCGCGGCGGTCCCGATCGACCTCCTGATACACAAGCAACTACGCATTCTTAGCGGCTATGGCAAGAGCTTCGAGGCGCTCGCTGCTGCGGTCAGGACGATTGAGTCAGGCGATTGGCCGATCGACAGGATCACCACCCATTGCTTCGATCTCGACGCCGCCGAGCAGGCCATCGAAGCGGTCGAGGCCGGGGGCGTGGTGGTCCAGGTCCGCATCGAGCCATGAACGACAGCACCGTAGAAACAGGGAGCCACCGCCCATGACCGACGACGATCTTCACTTCGACGGGGTAACCACGGCCATCACAGATTACGCCGTCGGGCTCGACCCGGCCTCCATCTCCGACTCGTCGCGCCATGCCATGGTCTCGCGGTTCGTGGAGGCCATCGGCTGTGCGTTGGCGGCCACCGACGCCGGCCCTTGCGTCGCCGCCCGCTCGGTGGCCGCGACCGCAATCGGAGAGCCTGGCGCATCCGTCATCGGAGTGACTCGGCTGTCGACTCCCGAGCTGGCCGCCTTCGCCAACGGATGCATGGTCCGGTATCTCGACTTCAACGACACCTACCACACTGAAGGCGGCGGCCACCCGAGCGACCTGATGTCGGCGGTTCTCGCTGCCACTGAGATCACCGGCGGCTCCGGTGGCGATGCCCTGACGGCGATGCACATCGGCTACGAGGTGTTCGCCTCCTTGGCTGACGCAGTGCCCATGCGTGACAAGGGCTGGGACTATGGCGCCTTCTTGGGCATCGCGACCGCCGCTGCGGTCAGTCGGGCGCTCGGTCTCGATCGCGCCGGGACGGCGACCGCCGTCTCCTTGGCCATCACACCGAACATGCCTTTGTTCGTCACTCGCACCGGTGAGCTCTCGAACTGGAAAGGCTGCGCGTCCGCCTACTCTGCCATGGCCGCTCTGTTCGCAGCGCGCCTCGCCGCTAGCGGAATCTCCGCTCCGTTGCGACCCTTCGAGGGCAAGTTCGGCGTCTGGGAACAAGCGACCGGACCGTTCGAGTTGCCGTCGCTCGGAGCACCGGTCTCTGGGCTCAGCGCCGTCGAGCGGACCAGCTGCAAGTCGTACCCGTCGGACTTCGAGACCCAGATACCATCCGAGATCTTCATCGGCCTGCACGACGAGGGGGTGCGGCCCGCGGACGTCGAGGCGATCAACGTCTCCACGTACTACGTCGCCTGGGACCTGATCGGCGGCGGGCAGGGCGATCGAGCCGAGAAGTGGGATCCCAAGCGCAGGGAGACCGCCGACCACAGCCTCCCCTACATAATCTCCGTGGCTCTGACCGACGGCCAAATATCAAAGGCCTCCTTCGCGACCGAGCGGGTGCTCGACCCAGCTCTTCGACCCCTCATGGAAAAGATCACCGTGAGCGAGGACCCCGAGATAACCCGGAGGTGGCACACCCACCCCGCCTACGACATCGAGGTGCGGCTCGGCGACAGCACCCGAAACTTCCGCCTCGATCACCCCATGGGTCACTATCTGCGGCCCTTCACCGACGCTGAGGTCGACCGGAAATTCGAGGCCAACGCCAGGACGGTCATGGAGCCAGAGGCCACGAGCGCTCTACTCTCCACCTTGTGGGCTGTCGACGAGTTCCACGACCTCGACCGGGTCATGGAACTGCTACGAGGAGCAGGCGCGAGTGAAGCATGACGTGAACGGGCCCGCACCACTTATCGGCCAGGTTGCGCTCGTCACCGGTTGCAGCCGTCGTGGCGGTATCGGCCACGCCATCGCCGCGGCGCTAGCCGGTGCTGGCGCCAATGTTGCCGTCAGTGGGCGCCCACCGGGATCACCGGGCTCCCCCGGCGAGCTCGCAGTGGTTGCCGACGAGATCGCCGCCATGGGCGGGCGATCTCTCGCTGTTCACGGCGATGTCGGAGTCGGCGCCGACGCCGAGCGGATCGTCGACGAGGTGGTGACCGAGCTGGGTGCGGTAGATGTCCTCGTCAACAATGCCGCCGCCCCCCACGGCGCCGACCGGGGGCTGAGCTGGGAAGTGCCGGAGAGCGCGTTCGACGAGGTCATGCGGGTGAACACCAAAGGCGTGTTTCTCATGAGCGCGGCAGTGGTCCGGCACCTCCTCGATAGAGGCGTGCCAGGGCGCATCATCAACATCGGCTCTGACGTGGCCCGCCGAGGGATCGCGAACCGGGCCGCCTACAGCGCGTCGAAGGCCGCTGTGGTCGGTCTCTCCCAGTCGATGGCCAGCGAGCTCGGCCCCCACGGGATCACCGTGAACGTGGTGAACCCAGGGTTCATCGAGACCGGACGCGCCACGACCGGCGGGTGGGAGCGCGCCCAGGAGGCCAGCCGTCAGGCCGGCTTCGGGCTGAACGTGCCCGTGGACCGCAAGGGCACTCCAGGCGACATCGCCCGCGCTGTGGTCTTCCTCGCCGATCCCGCATCGGATTTCGTGACCGGGCAGGCCGTCAACATCGACGGCGGCCTGATGATGAGCTGAGAGCCTGTGTCCGTCCTCGATCTCTCCAGCGGGCTTGCTGCCGAGCGGGAGGCTGTTGTGTCGACCGTGCCTTCCGAGCCGTTCTGGACCGAGAACCTCTTGTTCGCCCTCTACGACCCCGACACCGACCTCGGTTTCTGGCTCCATCTGGGCACGGTGCCCAACGACTGGACCCTGTGGGAGGAGCGGGTCCTCGTGATGCTGCCTGGGGACCAGGGTCTGCTGACGATGTGGTCCTTCCATCGCACCGCTCCGGAACGCCGCCCGGCAGCGTCGAACCTCGAGTTCCGCTGCCTGGAACCTTGGCGCCGCTGGCACCTTGGCTTCGACGGCTTTGCGGTGCATACCAGCAACGAGGAGATGGCTGCCGGCTCCTCGCCGCCCGGTGAACGGCATCGGCTCGTCATTGACATCGAGGCGATCGGCGCAACCCAGGTGTGGGATGCCGAAACCGCCGCATCTAACGCAAAGGGCTCCGGCAGCATGGCCAGCCAGGGGTGGGCCAAGGAACACTATGAGCAGATGTTCCGGGCCACGGGAACGGTGCAAGTAGGTGAGCATGTCCATGCCTTTCACGGAACAGGCTGGCGGGACCACTCTCGGGGCCCACGAGGCGGCGGCACCGGCGACCCCTGGGGCGGACACCTGATCATGGGCGGCCTGTTTCCCAGTGGGCGGGCCTTCATCCTGTCGAGGTACTGGACGCCCGATGGGCGAGTTACTCTCGAAGGAGCCTGCGTCGTCGACGGCGATGGACAATTCCACTACGCGCAGGTCGAGACAGCGCCCCGGCTGGAAAACTTCCAACTTGCGGGCGAGATACTCCCGGTCGGGTTGACCTGGGACGGCGGCGACCTCGACCTGTCCTGCACGACAGACCGGTCGTTGTGGACACCGATGCGCAAGAAGTACACGGCGGCGGTGGACATGAGCGGCCCGGCCCTGAACTACGCGTTGAACTTCTCGCGCTGCAACTGGGAAGGCGAGGAGGCCTACGTGTACTCGGAACGATCCGACATGCTCAATGCGCTGGCGCCCGCGGCATGGTACGCCGACGAGTGACCGGCTCGGCCAACGAGGGCCGTGGCTACGACTCGCCCATCATGGGGCTCAACCGCGACATGGATCAGCTCCGGACCGCGCTCACGGGGTGGTTGTGCACTCGCCTGGGTGCACCCGACCTACGTATCGGCCCGATCGACTCACCACGTACCTCGGGGGTTGCCAACGAGACGATCCTGGTCGACACCGAGTGGACGACGGTGGGCGACACGATCCGACAGCGGTTCGTCGTGCGGGTCGCAACCTCTCGTCCGTTGTTCACCGATCGCCCTATCCACACTCAGTACCTTATGTACGAGGCACTCGGCGACGAGCCCGAAGTGCCCGTGCCACGGCTGGTCGGGTATGAATCCGACCCCGAGATTATCGGCGCGCCTTTCTTCGTGGCGGAACGAGTCGACGGGAGCGTGCCTGGTGACAGGCCCCATTTCACCGAGAGCGGGTTCGTTCTGGACGCCAGCCCGGCAGAGCGGCGCCGACTGTGGGAGAGCGCTGTCGATGCTCTGAGCCAACTGCATCGGGTTCCGACTAGCCGGTTCGACTTCCTCCTGCCTGCCGATCCTGATCACAGCGGGCTCCAAGCCGAGCTCGCCTACTGGCGCGGCTATGCCGATCAGCTGGACGTAGGCCCGAGCTGGAACGCGGAGATACTCGACCACGGATGGAACTGGCTCAATGCCAACCAGCCCTCGCTACAGCCGACCGCTCTGTCATGGGGCGATGCGCGTATTGGCAACATGATCTTCCGGGACTTCGAGGTGGTCGCGCTCCTCGACTGGGACACCGTCTCCTTGGCAGGTCCTGCTGCCGACCTCGCCTGGTGGATCCAGATGGATCGCCACGCGTGGGAACTGCTCACCGGGCTCGGAACTCCTGACGAGCTCGTCGATCGTTGGCAGGCGAACACCGGTCGTGAGGTTGACGACCTCCAATGGCACCTCGTCTTCACCGCGTTCCGGCTCGGCGTGATCCGCATGAAACTGCGACGAATGATGGCCTCCGATGGTCTTCTCCCGCCGTCGGCAGCGCTCCCGGGCGCCCACAATGAATCGATCGAACTGCTGGGGCTCTGGCTCGACGTGACGCCCCAGGGCGAGAGGGTCGTGCGGAAACCATCGGTCAGGGGCCTCTAGGCCCTCAAGCCGTCAGAGCGTGAGACGGCCCGAGACGACAGAGTTACCGATCACCAGTTTCTGAATCTCGGCCGTGCCCTCTTCGAACCACAAGGCGCGAGAATCTCGATAGAGCCGCTCGATGCGGTGCATCTCGGTGTACCCGATCCCACCGTGCAAACGCAGTGCCCGGTCGAGGACAGCGGTGACGGCCTCGATACCGAGATACTTGCACATCGCCGCGCCGTCTTCGATCGACTCACCCCGGTCGAAACGGGCGCAGCACTCCATGATCGCAGATTGCAGTGCGAAGGTTTCGCAGGCCATCTCGGCCAGCGAAAGCCTGACGGCCTGGCGAGAGGCGATCGGCTTACCGAAGGTGACCCGCTCACGAGCGAATGCAGTGGCCAGCTCGAGGGCCTTGCGGCAGTTTCCGAGGGCGGTGGTTGCGATACCGAGCCGGCTGATATCCAGGAAACCACGTAGTCCGAGGTTCAGGCCCTCGCCGACCCCGCCAAGGACCGCATCGCGGGGCAGCCGAACGTCCTTGAGCCACATCCACTCGTGGGCAGCACCACGGCATCCCATCGTTCGTGGAAGCGGCTCGGTCGAGACGCCCGGTGTGCCCTTGGGCAGTAGGAAGCAGGTGAGGGTCTTGCCCCGATCGTCGCTGCCAGTGGCAGCCAGCAGGTGGATCATGCTGGCCGAGGAGGCGAACGAGATGAGCCACTTGGTGCCGTTGATCACCCACTCGTCACCGTCGAGAACGGCCGAGCTCGTGATATCTCGACCGGTACCGTTCTCGGGCTCGGTGAGGCCAAAGGTGACGGTCTCGCCGGCCGACATGCGAGGCAACCACTCCTGCTTCTGCTCGTCAGTGCCATATTGGTCGACGAGACGCCACATGCCGTTGGCGCCGTGCACCATCATTCGGAGCGCTCCGTTGATCCCGGCCAACTCGGACAGCACCGGCATGTAGTCGCTAGAGGAGAAGCCAAGTCCGCCCCATTTCTCAGGCAGGGTGAGCTGGTGGAGGTCGTTCTCGATGACCAGCTCGTACAACCGCTTGGACGCCGGGTGGTCTCGGGCCGCGACGTCGTGGACCTCCGCCTCGAGTTGATCTCCGAGCTCTTGGAGCTCAGGTGTGAGCCTCTTAACGACATCGATGTAGGTCTGCGCCTTCTCGGTCAGTTCCATGATGCGCTCCTGAGGTTCGGTCCCCTATACATAGGGGGACTTCGTCACGGAACTTACCACCGAATACCATGGCGACCATCAGATCTACATGCAGGATATTGCAACAAGAGGGGGCGACATGACGCGACCGGTGATCGGCTATCTCCACGAGCGGTGTCTGCCGACCTACCGCTTACGGACCGAGCTCGAGGCACTGGGCCAGGTGCGCTTCGTGGCCCCGACGCCCGACGAGTTGGCCGACATCGACATCCTCTATCTCTTTGCAGGGTTCTTCTTCGATCGAAAGTTGCTGACGACAGCGCCGCGGGTGGTGGCGACGATCGAGATCGGTACAGCCATCCACTGTGACGTCGCAGCCGCAACCGATCTCGGGATCGTCGTGTTCCACAACCCCGGTGCCAATGCACAAGCCGTCGCCGAGCACACGATCGGCCTCACCCTGGCACTCAGCAACGGGATCATGAGCTCCGATCGCAGGATGCACACCCACGAGTTCCAGCTCGCCGCTCGAAGAACCTGGGGGATTCAGCTGAAGGGCCGAACGATGGGGCTGATCGGCTTCGGCAACGTTGCCCGCCAGGTCGCGAGGATCGCCAAAGACGGGCTCGACATGAGGATCCAGGTGTGGTGCCGGCATCCCGACGAGGTGGAAGCGGCCGGCTACGAGGCCGTCGAGCTCGAGGAACTCCTAAAAGGGGCCGACGTCGTGTCAGTCCACCTGGCGCTGAACCCAGACACCCATGGCCTACTCGATCGAGCCAAGCTCTCCCTCATGAAGCCCGAGGCCCTGTTCGTAAACACAGCTCGGGCCGAGATCCTCGACATGGACGCGCTCGCCAAGCTGCTAGCAGACGGCCAGCTCGCTGCGGCCGCCCTCGACACATGGCCCAACCACGAACCTGACTACTCGTCACCACTGTTCGAACTCGACAACGTTGTGCTGACCGAAGCCAACGCCGGGCTCACTGCGGAGGCCGCCGAGAATATGGAGAACGCCGTCATCGACGCCGTTCAGGCGACGATCAGGCGGACACATCCGCAACTGGCCACCGTGGCGAATCCCCACGCGTGGCCACCTCGTGCGCTCCATCGCTGAGGGATAGGCCCCAGACCCCAGGTCAGTGCCACTCGATGGGTTCCTGGAGCAGATACGGGAAGAGCTCGACCATCTTGGCGTTGAGTGCGCTGGCATGCACCTCCGTCAGTCGCGCTGCCTCATCGGCTTCACCGCCAATGATCGCGTCAGCGATCCGCTTGTGGATCCGGCAAGTCGATTCGCGTTCGTCCGAAGGGAAGATCGAGCGGGTCCGGTCGGCAAGCAACGAGATCAGCGACTTCCCGAACAGATCGAGAATGGGGTTGCCGGTCATCCCGGCCATCTCAGCGTGGAACGCTTCGCTGGAACGGCCCCAGCCTGCGGCCAGGTCACCGACTGTGGAGGTTTCGGCTGCGAGCACCTCCCTCATCGAGTCGGCTCGTTCCGGAGTGATCCGCTCGGCTGCGATTCTCGCCATAAAGGGCTCGAGGGCGGCGCGGGCTTCGAGCAGGTCGCCGACGGTCCCGGCCATCAACTTGAAGTAGAGGCTCGCCGTTCGGCCGAAGTCTTCACTGTCTACCTGGGCCACCACCGGGCCACCGCCAGGACCCGGCTTGATCTTGATGACACCGTAGATCTCGAGAATGCGAAGCGCCTCACGCAGCGAGGCCCGCCCGACCTGGTAGCTCTCGAGCATGGCCGCCTCGGGCAGCAGCTTGTGGCCAGGCTCGAGCTCACGCCGCTGGATATCGCTCAGAATGTCACGGGCGAGGAGCTCGGATACCTTCACCGATCGATACTGTCCCGCCCAGGGGGGGCCCTCGCTCGTGCCGGCTTCCCGCTCAGCTGGTGCCATCAGTCGCTCCTCAGAGAGTCTGTCGTCATGATGTGTACCACAATAACGAACAGGATAAACGAGCGCTATTTCACATCTGGCGCAACCGTTCAATCACCTCGGAGCGAAACCGATGCATCGCGTCGACCGCAGAACTGGCCGTCGTTGGGCGATCCGGCCTCGCGTTGGCAGCCGCCATCCACGGTGCCGCGATGAGGTCGGTCACGCCGAGAGCAGCGAGCCAAGTGCTCGACGTCCAGGTCGCTTAGTCAGTCCATACCCGACTCGGTCACGCGATCGCACGCACGGATCGAGTCGACCAACACCTCGAGGCCCTACTCGAAGGAGTAGTCGTGGAACTCTCCCTCCCCGGCCTTAGCAAACGCCATCTCGACCAGCCCGTCCATGCCCGGGAGCGCGTCGCCGTCAACCGCTGGTCACCTGAGCGCGGTCATCCGACCAGCGCCGAGACCAGCGGCCCGACATCGGGCTGCGCCTCGAGCGAGGCGACGAGGTCGGCTGCGATCTCGATGGCCCCGCCGTCGAGACTGGGTGAGCAGAACAGTCGGAACTTCTCCCCCAGGGCCGCATCGTCTATCGCTGCGCCCTCGGCCCACGGATCACCGCTCGCGTGGTCAGTGTGAGCCGTGAAGTCACGACCCCCCACGCTCATTGTCATCCTGGTCGGGATGAGCTCGGCATGACCCTGCTCGCGAAAGAGCTTGTCGAGTATGGGTGCCGCCTCGGGATTCACCTTGACCGTCACCCTCTCGGCAAAGGCCCTCACCGCTGGGTCGTGGAGAGCATCGGGAGAATGCCAGTCCGGTCCGGGCGGTCCTCGACGGGCTGCCAGACCGATAATATGGGGCAGGCTAAATTGGCCGTCTACAACCGTCGCTGTCACCGGCTCGTTCATGTGCTTGGCCATCATCACGTGGGGGACCAGGATCTCGATGGAGTCGATGTCGTCGGCGGAGGCCCCCGCCTCGTCTCGCAACTGATAGTAGAGGTCGAGTGCCGGAGTCGAAAAGCGACACGCCGGGTAGAGCTTGAACGAGGTCTCCTCGACGAGCCATCGCTCGCCGAGTCCCTCGCTCAGCCACTCCCAGTCGCAGTGTCTCGAACCCATCATCCGCCAATACCCGCGGTCACCGTCGAGAATTGTCGGATCACCGGTGAAGCCGGCGTGCACGAGTAGTACGGCACCAACCCCGGCCTCGGCCATGGGGCCGTACATCCCGTACTTGGTCATCGGCCGCGGTGAGGCCATGTTGCCCCACTTGCCGGAGATCGGCAGCGGTGCCGACGCCACCGTGACGCCAAACGCGGACGCCATCTGCGCTGAGTCGAGCCCCAGGAGTCGGCCGGCGACGACGGTCGAGGCGAACGATGCCCAGGTCAGCCCGGATACCGGCGCGATTTCGAGGCTGCCGTCTTCCATGATCTCGAAGTTGCGCAGCGACAACCCGATACGCGCCGCTACGTCGAAGCCGACCGCTATAGCGGCCAGCAGATCGGCGCCCGTGCTGCCGGCTCGCTCGGCCACGGCCAACGCCGGCGGCACGACACATGCGGCCAGATGCCCGCTGAACAGGATCGTCTCCTCGGCATCGAGGGCATTGGCGTAATGCGCGTTCACGTGGGCAGCCGAGGCGACAGGGAGTCGCTCACCACCAACCAACACCGTTGACTCCGCCCGGCCGCCGGCCTCCACCTTGACCGCGGTCACCGCCTGGCTGGAGATGACTCCCCGACCGCCGACAGCGCAGCCGATCGTGTCGAGCGTGACCCGCTTCGTGGCGTCGATCGCCTCGGGTGACAGGTCGGTCAGACTCGCCTCACATGCGAACTCCGCCAGCGACTTGGTCAGACTCATCGATACCCCCGCTACGACAGACGTTATTTAACTGATCATATGGGTGATCGATGGACGATGTTCGTGGTCAGGCCCAGCCGTCGCTCAGTCGTGCCCGGTGGTACGGCCGGAAGTCACGGCTAGCGAAGCGCCATCGGCCGTCGACTCGCCGAAGAAGATCGACATACTCACCTGCGGCCGTATACGCCTCCCCGTCGCTGACCATGCGGACCTCGACGGCGCACCTCCCGACTGCCTCGTCACCGGAGACCTCGATGACATGGTTCTGCACGAAGGGCTTGTTGGTCGTGCCGCCGCGGTCGTAGAAGCGGCGCAGCTCGTCGGATCCGACGCTCTCTCCAGCAGAGGTCACGAACGCTCCGTCGGGACAGAACAGGGTCACGATCTTCTCGACGTCCCCGGCCGCTATTGCGAGGCAGTACCGCGCCGTGAGCTCGCGGATCTCGTCTTTGTCCTCCAGCACTCTGAGTCGGTCCTCGGTCTCGCCCATGGCCAGTCTGCTGGTCGCCTAGGCGAGTCCGGGTCGGTGGACCGCCGGCACGCCCATGCGCTCGAGCACGCTCGGAGTGTCGAACGTGCCGGACAGCGCCGACCCGACCTGCCCGTTGTCGACGAGAAGGGTGGTACCGGTGACTCCACGGGCCGCCTCGCTGCACAAGAAGGCCATCGAGTACGCCATCTGCTCAGAAGCGAGCGTGTCCACACCGGCCGCAGCGTTGTACGCAGCACCGAAGCCCAGCCACGTCTCAGCATGGGCCCGGGCCAGAGGCGTGTCGGTGGGGCCGGGTGCAACGCCGTTGATCCGGATCCCGCGCCGGAGCAGAGACAGAGAGCTTTGGGCCACGTAGGCGTCAACTGCGCGCTTGCTGAATTGGTAGCCGACTGCATCCGGATTGGCTAGGACCCAGGCGTCGGCCGCCTCCCAGCCCGATGTTTCGAGGAGCTCACGGAGCTCCGGAAGGTACCGATACCAGCCGAGCCCGGCCACTGAGGAAACAATGGCTACGGCCGAGCCGGGGCCCAGCACATCGTGGGCGACGAGACGTTCGATGATGTGCCGCTGCGCGACGAAGTTCACTGACATAAGACCGTCGGTGCCGTCGGCGACACCCGCGCACGAGAAGACGGCATGGATCGGCGCACCGATTTGGTCGAGCGCACAGTCGACGCTGGCCCGGTCCCGCAAATCGGCGCGTAGAACTCGGCTGACCTCGTAATCGACGTCAGCTACATCGATTACGAACACCTCGCCACCGAGCTCCCCGAGGAGCGACGCGACTGCGGCGCCCATGCCGGTAGCCCCGCCGACGACCAGCGCTCGTTTGCCCTCGTAGCCGAAGGCGTCGATGCTCATCGAGTACCCCGCTACTCGACCGGCTGGTGGTAGTCGGAGCCGATCCGATAGTGCTTCGGGTCGTTATTGTCGGGCGGGCCGTGGTGCTGGGAGCCGGGCGGGTACAGGTCGCGCAGGAACGGTCGGTCGCGATTGATGTCGCAGGGCTCGAGCATGAGTCCGCCGGGACCGCGGACGACGGCCAAGCTATGAGCGTTCATGAAACAGGGCCAACCATGATCTTCGAGCCGATCGACCTCGGTTGGGAGGTCGTCGACCCAGTAGCCAATGTGGTGGATCCAAGTATCGCCGGGCGGGGCGAGAGGAGTGTCGGGTACCGACTGCCACATCTCGATGGCCGGCGGACCGCCCTCGGAGAAGGTGAAGACACACTCGACCTCGTGGTCGACGCCGTGCTCGTCGCGTAAGACGGTCTCCGCTCGGTGGACGGGACGCCAGGTGACCTGGAATGCCTTCCCGACCTCGTCCATCCCTTGCTCGAGGTCGGGGACAGCTAGAGCGAAGTGCCAAATTGAACCCATGATGATCAGAGATTAGCCGAGGGGGAACGGCTATGACCATGCGCCTCGGAACATACGTCAACATGCGGAACCCGACGGCCTGTTGGCGGCGAGGTCTACGCCCCCCCCAGCGGCATGCGACGCGCCGGGCTCTCAGGGGGCGCCTGACTCCGGCTCAGGCCAGTGCCGCCGCGAGAGCAGTGACGATCGCGTCGGGCGTAGCGGCGAGGTGGGTGAGGTTCACGTTCATACACGCCAGTGCGTCGTTGACCGCGTTGAGGACACACGGTGGCGCGGCGATCGCACCACCTTCGCCGACACCCTTGTGGCCGCCTGGCGTGTTAGAGGGAGTCACAATGTGGCCGTACTCGATCAGAGGGACCTCGGCAGCGGTCGGGATCAGGTAGTCCATCAAAGTCGTGGTCAGCGGGTTGCCGTCGAGGTCGTAGCGCGCCTCCTCGTACAGCGCACCGCCGATTCCCTGCACAACGCCACCGGCGATCTGACCTTCGACCACCATTGGGTTCACCATCACCCCGCAGTCCTCGCTCACGATGTACCTCAGGATCGTGACGAGACCCGTCGCCGGGTCGACTTCGCAAGTGCACACGTGGGTCGCATTGGAGTACGTGACCGGAGGCGCCTGGAATCGTGCTGCGTGCTCGAGGCCGCCTTCGATGCCATCCGGCAACGCCTCGGGATCGGAGTATGCCGTGTTGGCCACCACCGCAAGCGACACCCTGCGCGACGGTGTGCCTGCGACCGAGACGAACCCATCCTCAATACCCAGATCGGCGGACGCTGCCTCGAGCAACTCTGCGGCGATGCTCAGGATCTTCTCCCGCACGCCGATGGCGGCGGCTCGCGCCGCTCCGCCAGCGATGACCGCGCTGCGGCTTCCACCCGTCCCGAAACCGTACGGCGTGCCGTGGCCCTGGTGGAAGGAGATCGAGTCCATAGAGATTCCGAGCTGGTCTGCCACAACCTGGGCAATGGTCGTCTCGAGACTCTGGCCGTGCGAGCCGGTACCGATGAATACGTTGACGTTCCCATCGCGTTCGACGCGGACCGTCGCTCCCTCCGATCCGAGCGCACCCCGACCCGCAGAGGTCGGCTCGATGCACGCGGAGATGCCCACCCCGAGCAGCCGGCCCACCGACCGGGCGTCGGACTGCTGGATGCGGAACTGCTCGTAATCGAGCATGGAGACAGCCTGTTCGAGCGTTTCGGACGGCGTGATGTTCTCGTAGACACGGCCAGTGGCCGTCGTGTAGGGCAGCTCGTCCTCAGAGATGATGTTGCGCCGCCGGAACTCGAGTGGGTCGACTCCGATCTCGGCGGCCACCCGGTCCATCATGAGCTCTCGTGCCACCGTCTCCATCTGCCACGGCCCCCGGTAGGCGCCCCGGCCCAAGGTATTGGTGTACACCGTCGCAGTCGTCCATCCGAGATTCGACATCCGGTACGGGCCCGGGAACATCGACACCATGTTCGATCCACTGGCCGGCTTCCCACCGTTCGGGTAGGCACCGCTGTCGGTCAGGTGGTCGATCTGGGCTCCGAGAATCACGCCGTCCCCGTTCACAGCCATGCTGACCTTGACGCGGTCGACACGCGCTGAGTTGGCGGCGATCAGGTTCTCGCGCCGATCCTCTATCCACTTGACCGGCCGGGCCACGTCGCGAGCGGCCAGCAGTAGCGCCATCTCCTCGCGACCGACGAAGATTTTCTGGCCGAACGCGCCGCCGACGTCGCCCATGTGCACTCGCACCTGATGCTGGCCGAGGCCCAGGATCCGCGCTGCCGTCGCTGTGAGCTCGTGAGGGCTCTGCGTCGAAGCCCAGACGTCGAGACGCCCGGCGAAGGGTTCCCAGTGGGCGACTATCCCCCGAGTTTCCATCGGCATGTTGCATTGGCGATGCTGGTGGAAGGTCTCGGTGATCACCGTCTCGGCGGCCGCGAAGACCGCGCTGAGGTTGGAATCGACGCTCGACACCGAGCTCCCGAGGTTCGATCCGAGTTCAGGGTGCACCAGATCGACGCTGTCGGCTGCGCTTTCGAAGTCGATGACGGGGGTCAATGGCTCGTACTCGATGTCGATGAGCTCGAGAGCATCCTCGGCCAGGTACCGGCTATCGGCGAGCACCAGAGCGATTGGGTCGCCGACGAAACGGACATCGCCAGCGGCCAGCACGTGGGCCGGCGTCTTGGGTGCGTCCCGGGGGTTGACCGACGCGGCCAGCGAGTCAACGTGGTGATTGAGCTCGGCTGCGGTGAAGACGGCGTGAACCCCGGCCATCGCTGTCGCCCTAGAGATGTCGACCATCGCGATCCGGGCTCGGGCGTAGTCACTACGGAGGAACGCCGCATGCAGCATGCCGGGCAGCACGATGTCGTCGACGTAGCGGCCGTGGCCGGTCACCAGTCTGGGGTCCTCGACGCGCTTGATCGACTGGCCGACGAAACGCGCCGCTCCGCCACCGGCCGCGTCGTGATCGGTCACGAGATGCCCCCCTGCAGCGCGGCAATGACGGCTGCCTGTTCTACAGCGGCGATGATGCCCTGGTAGCCGGTGCATCGGCAGAGATTTCCCGACAGCGCAGATCGGATCTCGTCCCGTCCCGGGTCGGGGTGGTCGGCGAGGTACGCAGTGACGGTCACCACCAAGCCGGGCGTGCAGAAGCCGCACTGGAGCCCGTGACATTCGCGAAACGCCTCCTGCACCACGTTGAGCGATCCGTCCGCGCCGGCTAGGCCTTCGGCAGTGGTTACCGCTGAACCGCTGGCCTGGACGGCAAACAGTAGGCAAGACCGCACGGCCTGGCCGTCTAGGATCACGGTGCACGCACCACAGGCGCCTTGCTCACAGCCCAGGTGGACGCCGGTCGTCAGGCAGTCTTCGCGCAGGAAGTCGGCGAGTGTCTTGCGGGCCTCGACGGCAGCCACATGCTCGGCTCCGTTAACGACCATCGCGACCTCGATCGGGTCAGTCACCGTCGACCTCCGATGCCCGGCGGCACGCCTCTTCCACAGCCTGCGACACGAGATGAGCCCCAACGCGTCTGCGGTACTCGGCGGATGCGTGGATGTCGTCGGTGGCTCGCAGCGGCTTCAACGCTAGTCGGCCCATCTCGCCAGCATCGACAGCGCTGATCGCCGTGCCCACGAGCGCAGCCTCGGCGTCAGGCGCCCGTCGCGGCCGACCTTCAACACCCAGCAGAGCGATCGCCGCGCGCCGGATTGTCGTGCTCTCGTCCAGCTCTATTCCCACAGCGACACCCACAAGGGCGAAGTCACCGTGGCGGCGCGACACCTCGCGGAAAGAGAAGCCCGAACGACCGGCCCACACCGGGAACCGGATCGCGGTGAGCAGTTCGTCCGGCCCGAGTGCCGTCATCATCGGCCCTTCGAAGAACTCCGCTGCTCCGATCCTGCGGGTCCCTCGAGTACTGCTCACCTCAAGCTCGGCGTCCAGTGCCACGACGACGGTCGGATACTCAGCCGAGGGGTCCGCGTGGGCAACCGATCCGCCGACCGTGCCCCGGTTGCGGATCTGGAAGTGCCCGATGTACGGCGTGGCCAGAGCGAGCAGCGGCACCTGATCTGCCACCGTGGAGTCGGCGCCGACAACGAACTGCCGTGTCATGGCACCGATCCGCAGCAATCCGTCGATCGCCTGCACCGAGTCCAGTTCTGTGACACCGTTGAGATCAACGAGATGCTCGGGACGCGCCAGCCGCAGCGCCATCATGGGTACAAGGCTCTGGCCGCCCGCTAGCGGCTTGGCGTCGTCGCCGAAGTCGGCCAGAAGCTCGAGGGCCTCGGCCAGGCTGTTCGGCGCGTGGTAGTGAAAGGGTGGCGGTTTCAGTTCGGCGTCCTAATCGGCGATTACCGACACTACTGCGGCACCCTCAGAAGTAATCAATTCGCACTGTTAGAATGGATCTCACGGCTGGCTTTCGCCACCGTGGCCGATATTGCCATGCCGGAGGGGGTGCCGAGATGGTTAATCGCTTCTCAAACCTGGCACTCGCCGACGAGCCAACTCGGCAGAACTCGTGCCGAAACCGCGCCCTCACCGAGATCCCCGTCATCCTGGAGCCAAGATGAGTCTTCGGCTCGAAGGCCACAACGTTGTCGTCGTCGGCGCTGGCCAAATGAAGGGAGAGACGCTCGGGATCGGCCGAGCCACTGCCTTGCTGTTCGCCCGGGAGGGGGCGAACATGATGCTTGTCGATCGGGATCGAACCGCAGCCGAGGAGACCCTCGCCATGATCCACGGCGAGGGCGGTCAGGCCACCATGCATGTGGCCGACATCACCAGCGACGCCGCCTGCAAAGGGATCGCCGCAGCAGCCCGCGCCGAGCTTGGCGGGATCGACGTCTTGTTCAACAGCGTCGGGATCCTCGGCCCCGGGTTGGTCACCGACATCGACGAGCAGCTCTGGAACTCCGTGCTCGACACCAACCTCAAGGCCATGTGGCTCGTCACGAAGCACGCTCTCGGCGTGATGATGGAGCAGCGGCGAGGCTCCATCATCCTCGTGTCCTCCATCGGGGCGCTGCGAGGCGGAACGTCTGCGGCCTACGGCATATCGAAAGCCGGGGTCAGTCGGCTGGTCACCTCGATAGCGGCCACCTACGCGGAGTACAACATCCGAGCCAACTCGATAATGCCGGGCCTCATCGACACCCCGATGGCCGTCGACGGGGCGATCGAACAGATAGGTCTCACCCGGGATGAGCTGGTGTCGCAGCGCGACGCTAGGACGCCGATGGCATATAAGGGATCGGCCTGGGATGTCGCCTACGCCGCTTTGTTCTTCGCCTCCGATGACTCCAAGTTCATCAGCGGCGCACACCTTCCGGTCGACGGAGCGGTGACGGCGGCCCGCTGACCTGTCTCAACCGGTGCCACTCTGGAGCACCTCGATCAGCTTGTGTTCGAGCATCTCTGGTCGCATGCCGGCCTCAGAGTTAATCGCTCAACGCCGCGGCCTCCTCGCGAAGCCGGTACTTCTCGACCTTCCCCGTGGCCGTCATCGGGAGCTCGGATCGCACCTCGAGTCGCTCGGGCAACTTCTGGGCAGCGATCTTCTTTTCGCGCAGGAACGACGTGATGGCCTCGAGAGTTGGTACCTCGTCACCCGCAGGTACCACGAACGCACAAGCCTTCTCGCCGAGCTTCCGGTCGGGCATGCCCACAATGCTCACCACAGCCACCAACGGGTGCTCGAGAATGAACTCTTCGATCTCAGTCGGCGAGATGTTGACGCCGCCGCGGATGATGATGTCCTTCTTTCGGCCCGTCACCCGTATGTACCCGTCGTCCTCCATCCGGCCGAGGTCACCGGAGTGGAACCACCCGTGGGCAAAGGCCTCGGCCGTGTGTTCGGGCTCGTGCAAGTATCCGAGCATCACGCTCGGCCCGCGGCTACAGATCTCGCCCTCGGTGCCCCGCTGGACCTCGACGCCGTCGTCGTCAAGGATTGCGATGTCTGTCCCGTCGACCGCCGCCCCGTCACTCGATGCCACCCGATCGACCGAGTCGCCCATGCGCGTGAGGGTCTGCAGTGACGACTCGCTCTGTCCAAAAACGGTCATCAGCTCACAACCAAGCACCTCCACCGCCTCGCGTACCACCGAGCCCGGGACCGGCGCACCGCCGCACGCGAAGAGCCGAAACGTTGACAGGTCGTACTTAGCGGGATCGTGAGCGTCGATCATCATCGTCACGAACGGTGTCGCTCCAACAGAGAACGTGCAGCCAAACCGGCTGATCAGCTCGAGTCCCACCGATGGCTCCCAGACATCCTGGACAACGGTGGCCGAGCGGGCCAGCAGCGGCGTGACCACCCCGGCGAGCAGGCCAGTGTTGTGCATGATCGGAGAGGGCATAAGACACACGTCGTCGATTGTGCATTCGTAGTAGCGGGCCAGCCCCACAGCGGATGCAAAGTAGGTGTTCCATGTGTGGACGACACCCTTTGGCTGAGCAGTGGTCCCCGACGTGAACAAGATGACGTGAGGATCATCGGCCACTGCTCCCGGACCGGCGTATGGGTGCTCCGCGAGGAGCGACTCGAACGAGACCGCCCCATCGGGCGCATCGCCGATCACGATCACGTGCTCGAGAGACGGGCACACCGACGCCAACTCCATGGCCATAGCCGAGTAATCAAAGCCGCGGAAATGATCGGGGACGATCAGGGCCTTGGCTTCGGTCCGGTCAATTGCATAGCCGACCTCGTGCTCGCGGTAGATGAGCATCCGAGGGACGAGCACCGCACCGATACGTGCGATGGCGTAGTAGGCGATTACGGCGTCAACCCAGTTCGGAAGCTGGACAGCCACCCTGTCACCCAGCGCTATGCCGAGCTCGGCCAGACCCGAAGCCAGCCGCCATGCTCGGTCCCTCGCCTCGACAAAGGTCAGCTGCGTGTGACCGTCAGCGACACACAGCCCATCGGGTCGCTCGTCAGCGGCGCGGTCGAGGAGATCGGCCAGCACCTCGTCGGTCCACAGCCCTTGATCGCGGTACGTCGCCATCTCCTCCGCAGAGAAGCGTGCCTCGATGGTCGGCAGCTCCATATCGTTCCCCCTCTCAGGTGACCCCCGTCGGGTCAGCCAGTAGCGAGGGGACTGTAGGTCAACCCGCTCCTCTGTGGGCCACCACCTTCATCTCGAGTACGCACCGCGGGTCGAACATCTGGCTCACGCCGACGAGGGCGCTGGCCGGGAAGTGGTCTCCGAACACCTCTCGGCGGACCACGTTGTTGGCCTGTCTCGCTGCAGCGGGATCGCCGAGGAAGAACACCGTCTGGTCGGCGATGTCGGCCAGCGAGGAGCCCACGGCCTCGAGCAGCCAGCTGACGTTGCGATAGGCTTGACGCATCTGCGCCTCAATGCCGTCTGGGAACGACACCTCGCCCATCTCCGGCGCCGAGAAGTCAACGTCCATCCCGACCATGCCGGCAACGTAAATCACATCACCTGCTGTCACAGCCCACGACAGTGCTAACTGCTCTCCAAACAGGCGAAGGCGCTCGAGTTGCATAGGGCTTCCAGGTCCCCTCACGCGCTCACCCCGAGCACGGCGGCCATCTGGCACACATCCGCTACATTCTCGAGGTCCGCACACAAGTCGATCAGGTGATCGATCGAGGTCGGAGCCAGCACTCCCGTCGAGCACTCACGAGCTTTCCTCACGACCTCGTTGCGCCCGATAACCGCACCCAGCGCGCCGCTCGGCCGGTCGACTCGGTGGGAGTAGCTACGACCGTCTAGGAGCCGCACTGAAACCGTCTCTGGCGCAAGGAAGGCCTCCCAGCCAGCGTCGTCGGGATGCACGATCTCGACCCTGCCAAGAAGTGCGCTCAGTCCCGGCTCGGCCATCCGCTCCTCGGTGAACTGGGCGAGCCCGGCTACGCCGTCGTACAGCGCGACCGCGACGCAGTACTCGAGGCTGAACTTCGCTTCGAGCGCCGTGGACGGAGAATGGTACACTAGGACCTCCGTCGTGGCCGGGACAGCTTCGACCTGCACGGCGGCGATGTCCTCGATGCTGAAGTTGTGCGTCTGCCGCAGGTACAGCGCTGCGTCGATGGCCGAATGGGTCTTCCCGCACGACGGGTACAGCTTGATGCCGTATCCGTGATCGGGAAAGAAATCGGAGCCAAGACCCTCGACAACCCGCTCGAGGTCAATCGTCTCGTCTCCGAACACCGCTAGGAAACCCCGGTCGTCCTCGACAATCTGGTCAGAGGCCGTGAACCCGTCGCGAGCAAGAAGGGCAGCGGTGATCCCAGCCATTGCACCCTGACCGGCGTGCAGTGGCTTGGTCATGGTGCCGAAGTTTGCACGCAATCCAGCCGCCTGGGACCCCGCGATACCCATAGCCATTACGGTCTCGCTCTCACCGAGCCCGAGGAGCCTCGACGCCGCGACAGCCGCGCCGACCGGCGCCCAGAGACCCGTCGGATGGAACCCGTCGGCCAGCGCCGCCATGCCGGCCTCACTGCCGAGGCGATAGACGACCTCGAAAGCGACGAGGTAGGCCTCGATGAGGGATCGGCCCTCGGCGTGAACGGTCTCTGCCACGGCGAGAGCCGCTGGAACGAGGACGGCCGACGGGTGCCCGGCCGCTCCTGTGTGCATGTCGTCGTAATCCAACGCATGGGCCATGGTCCCAGTCGCCAGCGCGACCAGCGGCGCCGGCCCCCGCACGTCGGTTCCCCACACCGTCGCCTCGGCTACTCCGCCCAATCGGCGAACGTAATTGGCGATGACACGCCCGCTCGGATCGCGTGACCCAGCCACCCCGACGGCGACCGTGTCGAGGACGGCGAGGCGGGCCAATTCGATGCGGGAGTCAGGGAAGTCTTCGAGCCGGGCAGCGACCACATAGGAGGCCAACGCAGCGGTCGCCCCGACGGTCATTGCTGGCTAGCGACGCTCGGGCTAGCTCCTCGGTGAACAGCGAGCGAAGGCTGCGACATCAAGCTCCTACATGGCTCCCAGATGGATGAAGAAATATAACAATAGATGCCCGGAGATGGGGTGGCAAGCAGACGAGCCAGGCAGGGATCTATGATAACCTTTCGCACCACCGCGACCAACAGGACGGAGTCTGATGATGTCTACGCATGCTGGGTGTAGCGATCTGGCCGCTGCCACAGGCATCTACCTCACCGATGTCCGAGCCAAGCGCGAACCCTACGATCTCCTGGCGCGGCTACGGGAAGAGGATCCGGTTCACCTCTCGGCGGCCGGTACCTGGATCATCAGCGGTTACGACCTGGCGTTGTCGGTCCTGCGCGACACCCGATTCACTCGCTCGGGCCGAGCTGCAGGTCACGTTCGACCGGATCGCCACGAGACTGCCCGGCCTGCACATGACCGCGGACGTGGAGGCACTGCCATGGCGTACGAGCGCCCTCGTGACCGCCCCAGCCCGGTTGCCGGTCGCATGGTGACCAGTCGAGTGATGCGAGCCAGACAGTGAAAATCGAGACCGTCGACGTAATCATTTGCGGCTACGGCGGCGCCGGCGCTGCGGCCGCTATAGAGGCCGCCGACAATGGAGCCAGCGTGCTGCTCGCCGAGAAGGTGTCTGAGGGCGGCGGCAGTACCCGGGAGTCGGGCGGCTCGGTCGCTACTGTGCTCAACCGCGACGGCGCCGTCGAGCACTATCTGGCCATCACAGAGGGACGCACGCCCCGCTCCGTCATGGAGGCCTACGTCGACGGCCTCCTCGGGCTCGAGCAATGGGTCGCCGACAACGGAGGCGAGTTCGAGCGGCTACCCATGACCCGCCCCCCCTTCCCGCATCGGTACGAGGGATCGGCCTATGGCAAGTTCCCGCTATCCGAAGCCATCGGTGAGCGCATCCGTATAGCGGAGGCCGGTTACACCCATGGAGGGACCACATTGTGGCGCTTCCTCGAGCGCAACGTGGCGGCCCGCAGCATCGCTGTTCGCTACGACATGGCCGCTTCGAGGCTGATGGTCGAGAACGGCGAGGTTTGCGGCGTCGAGTTCCGTACTGGCACCGAGACCGTCTCCGTGAATGCGACGCACGGCGTCATCCTCTCGTGTGGTGGGTTCGGCTGCGACACCGCCATGGTTCGCGACGCTGTCGCCCCAGGCGTTGCCTACTTCTCCCCGCCGGGCCGTAACACTGGCGACGGCGTCCGGATGGCCCAGGAGATAGGAGCCGACCTATGGCATATGAGCTGTGTTGCCGCCGGATTCGGGTATCAGGTGCCCGATCTTGACTCCGCATGGATGTGTTCGATCCCGGCCTTCGGGTTCTTCATGGTCGATCGGGACGGTCGCCGCTTCCTTGACGAGCCCACCATCGAGCACCACGCCGCCAACCATGCACTGGTGGTCCGCGAGGTTCGTACTGGTGAGTTCAGGCGCCTCCCAAGCTTCCTCATCTTCGACGAGACGACGCGTCTCGCCGGTCGCATCGCAACTGCCGAGGCGGGCTTCAACCGTCACATCGGCTGGAGCGAGGACAACAGCGAGGAGGTCACCAAGGGCTGGATCCGCCAGGGCGCTGACTTCGCTGACCTGGCCCGCCAGCTCGGCCTACCAGAGCAAGCGCTGGTCGAGACGGGCCGCCGATACAACGATGCCTGCCGCAACGGTGACGACGAGATGGGGCGCTCGGCGGACACACTCGTCCCGATCGAGACTCCGCCCTTCTACGGTATCGAGGTGCGACCGGCGCTCTTCAATACCCAAGGGGGACCCCGCCGCAACGAGCACGGTGAGGTACTCAGCGTCGACGGATCTCCGATTCCCGGCCTGTTCGGGGCGGGCGAACTGGGCTCCATATGGGCGGCCCTTTACCCGGGTGCCGGAAACGTCAGCGAGGCGATCGTCTCGGGCCGTATCGCCGGCCGGCGCGCCTCTGCCCGGGGCCGCTGACTGGTACGAGACGCCGTCAGAGCCCGAAGGCGGCCACTGCGTTGTCGTGGAGGAAGTTCGGCAGCGCTGCCGGATCGATGTCGAGCGCGGAGACCTCGTCGAAGATGCGGTCATAGCCGAGCATGGGCCAATATCCCGCCCACACAATCTTGTTCCGGCCCCGCTTGTTCAGCAGGTCGATGATGGGCTGGGGGTAGTAGCGGGGGGCGAAACCTGTCGTCGCGTAGTAGAGGTTGGGCCACTGCAACAGCATCCGCACGCAGGTCTCGACCCACGGCTCGCCGCCATGTCGCATCACGATCCGCAAGTCAGGGAAGAACCAGCACACCTCGTCCAGGTGAATCGGGTCCTGGGCCCACGCGGGGACCCGCGGGCCCGGGAATCCCACGTTGATGAACGCCGAGAGGTCGGCCTCGCAGCATTTCGCGTAGATCGGGTAGTACTCCTTGGAGTTGGGGGCGGCCAGCGGATGGGTCATCATCGGCGACATCGATACGCTCCGGATCGAGGGGTACTTCCGGGCCAGTTCGTCAATTCGCCGAACCGCGTCCATCCCGTCGTGGGGATCGACGCGAATGCTGATGAAGATCCGGTCACCAAGATCGGCGAACCGGTCGAAGACCTCGTTGGCCTCGGTGCTGACGAGCATCACCTGGGCCCGGGAGATCTTCCACTCGTCGAGGTTCTGTAACCACTTGTCCATGTCGCCGACGATCGCCATCCGCTCTTCCTTGGCGGCGTCCTTCTTGAAGAGATGCCCCGTGATGTCCATAGAAGGCCACGCTTCGAGGCTTTCGCGATCGCGCAGTGCCTCACGCGGCATCGGCACGTCGAAACCCTCGCCGCTCGGATCGAAGTTCACGAACGGGTCAATAATTTCGACTGGAGCGTCGTCAGGAAGCTTCATTCGGTCTCACTCCTCAGGAATCGAGGTCAGCGCCGCAGAGTTTGGCGCTCTATTATTTCTATGACTACTATAGAGATGAATATACGATTGCTATAGAGGTGAATAGTTTCACCAGAAATCGAGAATCTGTGACCACCACCATCCCGATCATCGACGCTGACAGCCATCTCTGCGAGCCTCCTGATCTGTGGACGTCGCGCATGTCTTCAAAGAAGTGGGGAGACGCCATCCCCCATCTGGCAATGGACGACCGTCTAGGCATGGAGCGCTGGGTCGTCGGTGGCAAAAAGCTGACCAGTGTGGCCAACTGGGCAGTAGCAGGTTGGCCCGAGCATCCGCCATCGCATCCCCCCACGATCGAGCAGGCCGACCAGGGCGCCTTCTACGCCCCGGAGCGGCTCGAGCGGATGGACGAGTACGGCATCTACGCCCAGGTGCTCTACCCGAACCTACTGGCTTTCTCCCACCATGCCTTCACCGACGCCGGGCCGGCGTTCGCCGAGGCCTGCGTTTCTGCCTACAACGACTTCCTCGTCGATTTCGCCAGCCCGGATCCGAATCGATTCATCCTTCTCCAATCGCTGCCGTTCTGGGACGTCGAGGCCAGCATCAAGGAGATCGAACGGGGGGTCGAGAAGGGCTTCCGTGGCGTGTTGTTTATCGCCAAGCCCTACAAGCTGGGCCTGCCTCCGTTGAGTGACGAGCACTGGTGGCCGATCTTCGCTCGACTCGAAGAGCTGGAGTGGTCGGTCAACTTCCACACCGGCTTCGCCGAGTTCTCCGAGACTGACTTCAAGGCGATGTTGAGCCGCAAGGCCGATCGCCGCGACTACGCGAAGCTGAGCGCAGTTCAGTACCTCAACAACGCCGAGGCGATCGCCGAGGTCGCCATGAGCGGTCTCGCCCACCGCTTCCCGAAGCTCAACTTCGTCTCGGTCGAGAGCGGCTTCGGCTGGATTCCTTCCTTCGTCGAGTCGATGGACTGGCAGTGGCTGAACTCCGGCGCCCACAAGGCGTTCCCCGAACTGGAGTTGCCGAGCTTCTACTTCCGGCGACAGATCTACGGCATGTTTTGGTTCGAGACAGAGTCCTTGCGGCGACAGATCGACCTGTTCCCCAACAACCTCATGTTTGAGACTGATTTCCCCCATCCCACGAGCCTCTCCCCCGGTCCGGCCTCGCCGTCTGACATCCCGTCTCGGGTGGCGTCAAAATTCTTCGAGGGCGTCCCCGAGGAGCTGGCCCGCAAGATTCTCTGGGATAACGCTGCGCGCGTCTACCACGTCGATCTGCCGGCCACGGCCTGATCTGAGGTCGGACAATCATGGTCGCAGCAGTCACGGCGCCAGAACTGGCCTTCGGGTCGGAGATAGTTCGCAGTCACCGCGACCGTGGTTTCTGGTCCGACGAGACACTGTCCGACATCGTCGAGAGGTGGGCCGAACAGTCCCCCGATCGCACCGTGCTAATCGACGCCGAGACCCAGGTCACCTGGGCCGAACTTCGTGATCGTGCTTATCGCGTCGCCACCGCCCTTCGGGCACGCGGGCTCGTCGCCGGTGATCGAGTTGCCGTGCAGTTGCCCAACTGGCACGAGTTCGTCGTGCTGTACGTCGCTCTGGCCCGAGTCGGAGCGATTCTCGTCCCGATCATGCCTGTATACCGCCACGCCGACCTGCGACACATGCTCGGTGTCAGCGGGGCGACGACCTTGGCGATCACCCCGACCTATCGTGGATTCGACCACCTCGCGATGGCACGTGAGCTTTGCTCCGAGCTGTCCGACCTCACCCACCTCGTCGTCGTTCGGAACGATGGCCAGGTCCTGACAGCTGGGGAGACTTCGCTGCCCGAGCTGGAACGTGGCGACGGGAGGCCGTCAGACGCCGAACTGGGCCCGAAGCCCAGCGCCGACGATGGGCACATCATTGGTTTCACCTCAGGCACCGAGGCAGGAGCGAAAGGTTGTTTCCACACGTTTAACACCTACGCCTTCACTCCTCGCGCTCAGATCGTCTTGTATGACTTCGGCACCGAGGACTGCGAGCTGACTCCGTCGCCCATAACCCACTCGGCCGGACTGGCCGGCGGGCTCCTGAAGCCGATGTTCGCCGGGGGCAGCGTCTGTTTCATGGAGCAATGGGATCCGGCGGCAGCGCTCGACCTCGTCGACCGGCACGGATGCACCCAGGCCACCGGGGCAACGGCATTCGTGAACGGTCTGATCAGCGCCTACGACCCGGGTCGGCACGACGCCTCAGCTCTCCGATATTTCCTGTGTGGCGGTGCGCCGGTTCCCTCTGAGCTCGTGGCGCAGGTCGACGAGACCTTGCCCAACTGCCGGGTCATCCCCTGCTTCGGCCAGACCGAGGGCTTGCTGGTGACGTCGTGCACACCGGAGGACCCGGTCGAGAAGCTGTCGCAGTCTGACGGTCGCCCGCTTCCCGGTGTAGAACTCGAGATCCGAGGCGAGGATGGCGGACGGCTCGGCCCGGGCGAGGTCGGCGAAATCGTGTATCGCAGCCCCGGCATGATGCTCGAGTACTGGGGCGATGAGCAAGCGACCGCTGCCGCCACCACAGACGACGGCTGGCGCCGGACGGGCGACCTCGGGCGTATCGACGACGACGACTACCTGCGCGTCACCGGACGGATCAAGGAAGTCATAATTCGCGGTGGGCTGAACATCAGCACCCGCGAGGTAGAAGAGGCGCTCGTCCAACACCCACTTGTCGCCGCCGCCGCTGTTATCGGCTACCCGGACCCGAAGCTGGGAGAGCGAGCGTGCGCGTTCGTCGTGGCGCCTGGCGAACCGCCCACCCTCGACGTCCTAGCTCGCTATCTGCTCGAAGAGCAAGGGTTCGCCAAGCCCAAGCTTCCTGAACGTCTCGAGCTCATCGACGCCTTGCCTATGACACTCACCGGCAAGGTGCAGAAATTCCTCCTGCGGCAACAACTCGACTGTTTATAGGCGCGCTCACTCCAGTCGGGCGTCGACGGCGTCTCGGCCAATCAAGGCACGTGCTATGACGAGCTTCTGGATCTGAGCGGTGCCATCACCCCACTCCATGCCCATCACGTCACGCAACCGTTGCTCGTGGGGAAGCTCGGTCGTATAGCCCGAGTGTCCGTGTATCAACATGACCTCGTGGATCGCGTCGACCGCAGCAACGACACCCCACCATTTGGACATCGCCGCCTCGGTGGTGTGAGGGCGGCCGGCGTCTCTCAGCCAAAGGGCGCGGTAGCAGAGCCATCTGGCGGCTTCGAGGAAGGTCGCGTGCTCAGCGAGCCGGAACGACACTCCCTGGTGGGCAGCAATCGGGACACCAAAACTGTTGCGGTCCCGAGCGTAGGCGGCGCCATCCTCGATCGACCCCGTAGCGGTGGCGACGGCAGCGAGCGCAATCAGCGTTCTGGTCAGGTCGAAGAGCTTCATCACGAGCGCAAAGCCGCTCCCTTCGTCGCCAATGCGCTCGTCGTCTGAGACTTCGACGTCTTCGAGCACCAGCGCTCCCCTGGTCAAGGCCCGACAACCGAGATCCTCGAACAACGACACACTCGCTCCGGCACGATCGACGGGAACGAAAAACGCAGTGACCTTGCCGCCATGACCTTCGCCGGCCACCTTTGCCAGCACGATCACGCCGCTCGCATGGCCGATGTTGCTAATCGAGGTCTTCTCGCCGTTCAGTCGGTATCCAGTCGGCGTTCGTTCGGCTCGGCAGGCCAGGGCCATAGCGTCAGAGCCGGCTCCGGACTCGGTGAGAGCGAAGGCAATCAGCGAACGTCCTTCGACGAGAGCGGGCAGCACCGAGTCCTTGACCGACGCCGAGGCCTGAGCGATGGCGTGGGCAGTGAGGCTTCCCATTATCGGCAGCTGGCCCACGACGAAGTCCGCCCGGGCCAACTCCTCCACCGCTATTCCGGCGTCGACTGAGCTGGCGCCCCCTCCGCCGTCGTCGGGGTGAAGCATCATCCCCAGAACGCCCATCTCGGCCAACCCGGTGAGGATCTGAGGCGGGACCCGGCCGTCGCGATCCATCTGTCGGCTCAGGGGCGCGACCACATCTTCGGCGAACCGCCTGACCGTCGCCCGCAGCTCGGATTGCTCCGGGGTGAAGTCGAAGTCCATGCCCGGCTCACCACCCGTTCCGGTGCACGACTTCGTCGATCGGCCGCCGGTTGAGGGGCCTGAACCGACGCTGCGACAACCCGACCACGGCCGTGTAACCGATCACCCGGTCGTCAGGCAGGCCAACGATCTCTCTGATCCTGGGCTCGGCCAGAAGGTGCAATACCCTGCTCGCCATGCCGATACCGATACTGCGAGCTGCTAGGAGCATGTTCTGTACAGCCACTCCCATCGCCGACCACAAGAAGCGCTCGTCTGGCGAGTTGTGCGGATAGCAGCTGCGGCCACAGATCAAGATAGTTAGAGGCGCCTCGCCCATGTGGGCGAAGCGGTTTCTGATGCCGGCTTCGATGTGACGACCGTAGTCGTTTTCGGCCGCAGGCATTGGGTCACACTCACGGACAGCGTCGGACACCGCCTCGCCAACCGCAACTGTCATCGCGGGTCGTCGATGACGACGAGATCCCAGGGCGGTGAGTTGTGGGCGCTGCTGACCCAAGTGGCCGCCATAGCAACTGGTCCAGGACCTCGTCGGGTAAGGGCTCGGACCGGCACCATCGCCTAGCGAGAGCCGTTCCGATCGTCGTGATGCAATCCATCGGGCTCCTCAGATGACGCGCCGAAGCTGGCTGAGGTACTTCTCGCGACACCGTCACAACTGAATGATGACAATGTTGCGGCTCCCACCCGTTCAAGCAGACGACGGCTGGACCGAGTAAATTTAGTGCCATTGTCTTTACTGACCTTGGAGGTCATCAATGACGTCGGTGACCGAAGACCCCACCGTTGAGCGGCGCGAGGACCCCTTCGGTGAGGTCCTTCCCGAGCCCGACAGTCGCCCCCGCCGTTACACGGTGATCTCAGTCGACGACCACGTGGTAGAGCCTCCCGGCATGTTCGAGGGCCGCCTCCCAGGCAGGTTCGCCGATCGCTCTCCTCGCGTCGTTCGCGGCGACGACGCCAAGGAGGCGTGGCTCTTCGAGGATCAGCTCCTCCCCAACATCGGCTTCAACGCAACGGTTGGGCGCCGTCCCGGGGCCGGCAGCCGCGAGCCCATCAACTTCGCCGACATGCGCCGCTCGGCCTGGGACATCGAGGCACGGGTGGCCGACATGGACCTCGACGGCGTCTACGCGTCGCTCTGCTTCCCCTCCTACCTCGCCGGCTTCGGCGGCCTCCGACTCCAGACCCTCAGCGCCGACCTCGACTTCTCGCTCGCGCTCGTGAGGGCATGGAACGACTGGTACATCGAGGAGTGGTGTGGGCCTCATCCTGACCGGATGATCCCGTGTCAGCTCACCTGGTTACACGACCCCGAACTTGCCGCTTCCGAGATCCGCAAGAACGCCGAGCGCGGATTCAAGGCGGTGACCTTCCCGGAGTCACCTCATCAGGCTGGATTGCCATCACTGCACAGCGGCTACTGGGACCCCTTCGTCAGGGCGTGCGCCGAGACCGGCACCGCGATCTGCGTCCACACCGGCTCGTCCGGAAAGTTGCCCGAGACGGCCGAGGACGCTCCCGGCGACGTGACCTCAGCACTCTTCGGAGCCGGCTACTCGCTGACCACGACCGTCGACTGGCTCTACTCCAGATATCCGGTCAAGTTCCCGGACGTGAAGATCGTCATCTCCGAGGGCGGGATCGGGTGGGTCCCGGCGTTACTCGATCGCCTCGATCACCACTACCGGAAGAACGGCGACAAGAGGGGCATCTGGGTCGACACCGCGCTCCACCCGGCGGAGCTGCTCCAGCGGAACTTCTTCTTCTGTCTGCTTGACGAGCCCTCGGCGATGGTCCAGCGTCATCGCATCGGAATCGACAACATCGTGTTCGAAACCGACTTCCCTCACACCGACGCGAGCTGGCCCGATACCCAGGAACTGCTGCACCGCCATCTCACGGGGCTCCCCGAGGACGAGGCTCGCAAGATCAGCTGGCAGAACGCTGCAGCCCTGTTCCGCCACCCGATACCCGACGCTGTGCAGCTGGATCCGAGCGCGTTCTGACGGCGGCGCCCGCCGGGCCACACGACCGGTAGAGCCCGACTCGAGTCTCTCCGCTGTCGGCACGCCTGGAATAGTGATGAGGACCACCGTCGCCAGGGCCGCGCTGGCAAAGAACGCCCACTGCCAGCCGGCGGGCAAGACGATCAGGGGAATAGCGAGAACGGCAGCACTCCAGCCAGCGGGCGGCTGACTGGTTGATGCCGAAGGCCAACCCCCGGCGATGAGTCGGCACCACTTGCGAGATCCAGAGATTCGTCGCCGGCGGCCCAAAGCCGCGCTCTGCCCCAGTGACGAGCACGGCCGCTGCCAGAATCCACCACGTTCGACCCGCTAGCGCTGTCGCTAACGCTCCGACGATCGACGCGACCGCCACAAGGCGCAAGCCGTCCGACGGACCGACCCGGTCGACCACCCTGTCGGCGACCGGTGAGGAGATGAGCCCGCCCAACGAGAACGCCGAGAGCAACACTCCGAGGGCGGCCTCGTCGAAGCCGAGATCGTCGGTGACCTAGACGGCCGCTGTGGCCAAGATCATGTAGTGCAGCGCTGTCATGCAGCTGCCAGCCAATGCGACCCCAACGCCTCGGGCGGGCGATGGTGCGACCCGCCAACTCGGCTTTGTGTTGAAGATCGCGGCCGGCTCAGGGCTCGTAGTCATCGAAGGCCGGCGACGGCGGCAATGACGGCATTGGCGTGGGCGCTGTCACCGTGACGCATGGTCAGCGGGACGAACCTCACGCGAGAGCAGCCATTCCGAGCGAACTCGGCTAGTCGCGGTCGGGGATCCTCAGCACCCAGCACGAAAAGAAGCTGATCCACCAGCCCTTGAGGCACGGCCTCGGCCGCAGCGTTACGACCCCCAGCCCGCCAGGCGGCTGCTGCTGCGTCCACTTCCTCCTCCGAGGAGAGCGCTACCGCTGCCGAGCGATACGTCGGAACGGCCAGATAGGGCCCGATCTCTTGGCGGAACCGCTCCTCTGCCGCTGCCACGTCGTCGCCGGCGAAGGCCCAGACGTTCACCATCACCTCGAAGGGCGAGTCGTTGCCACTAGCGCGACGCGCCCGGCGGGCCAAGCCGTCCATTGTCGCCGCCTGCTCGGGGCCGCAGAATTGGAGGATGACACCGTCGGCCTTGCGCCCGGCCAGCTCGACCATCCGCATATTCATGGCCGAGAGAATGATGGGGACATCACCGACCATCTCCTCGGCCAGCCGGAAGTTCCCGTACTCGATCAGCCGCTCGCCGGCCAGGGCGGCTCGAACCATGTCGATGCTGTGCTCCACCAGTCGGAGCGGCGACTCGAAGTCGACGCCGTGCCAGCCGGCCACGATCGGGCTGCCCGCCCCGATGCCTAGCCGAAATCGACCGCCGGAGAGCTGAGACAATGTCGCCGCCGCCATTGCGATCAGCGGTGGAGCGCGCGTCACAGCGGCGACGATCGAGGTCTCGACTCGCACCCGCTGGGTTGCAGCAACGACGGCTGAGGCCAGCGAGAAGACCTCGGTGCCACGCAGCTCACCCATGCTGACGTCGTCCAACCCAGCGTCCTCGGCGGCCCGGGCATAGCTCACGAGCTCGGTCGGACGGATCCCGTATCCAAGAGGCGAACCCACACCGATCGCTGGTAGCGGCGCTTCGCTCATAGGGAAACGATGCTAATCTACATTAGAGATATAGTGGAAGGTGGAGAAGGCGCAGCCGTGCGCCGAGCCCCCTACCAGCGGAGAACAGGAGCCCCCCAATGGGTCTAGAGAACAAGGTAGCGATGGTCACCGGCGCTGCGTCCGGGATCGGCGAGGCCATCGCCAAGGCACTGGCGGCCGACGGCGCGCTGGTCGCCGTGTGCGACATCGACAAGGACCTGGGCGGGGCCGTCGCCGGCGAGCTAGATGGCGCTACCTTCGTCGAGGTCGATGTGACGAGCGGCGACGCGGTCGTGAGTGGAGTGGACACGATCACCCGCAACCTTGGGCCGATCGACATCCTCGTGAACTGTGCCGGGACCGACATCGTGAAGCCTTTCGTGGAGACCGATGAGGAGCTCTGGAGTTGGCTTATCGACCTCAACCTCATGGGCGTTCTCCGCTGCACGAAAGCAGTGCTCCCATCGATGATCGAGCGGGGTGCCGGTCGACTGGTGAACATCGCGTCCGATGCCGGCCGGGTCGGGAGCAGCGGTGAGGGCGCCTACTCCGGAGCCAAGGGTGGTGTGATCGCGTTCACGAAGACGGTCGCCCGTGAGGTAGCCCGTCACAACATCACCGCCAACTCTGTATGTCCGGGGCCGACGGAGACGCCACCACTGAAGAAGACCGTCGCCGACGGCGGCGAGAAGTACATCCAGGCCATGACCCGCGCCATTCCCATGCGGCGCCTCGGTCAACCCGCGGACGTTGCCGCGGCAGTCGCGTTCTTCGCCTCTGAGGGAGCCGGCTACATCACCGGCCAGACACTCTCGGTGAGCGGCGGGATGTCGATGTGTTGATCGCTAATCGCTGATCGCTTCCGACTCCACGGCAAGGCCGCCGTTGTCGCTGGCGAGCCGCAACATCGAGTTGGACATCCCCAGAGCCCTCGCTAATGCCGGGGAGACCATCGTAGCGGTGGCCCGTAGGCTCGATCTGCTGGAAGGTCGTAGCCGCTAGTTGGCGACCAATACCGGCGCTCGGGTTGAACCGATGGTCGCCAACGTCACCGACGATGAGAGCATCTCGCTGTTGATCGACGCTGTCCACGCCCAGTTCGACCAGGCGACGTCCTTGTGAAGAACGCCTACTCCTCGGGCGAGACCTTCGACATGGGCTCTTCTAGAACACTGACGAACCGTGGGAGGAGTACTTCCAGGGCAACATGCTTGGCCCGTACAGGCTTATGCCGAGGATTCGGTTCGCTGATGACGGCCGGGGCCGGCAGCTAGAACATCAACGTCCTCTCGGGCTCCGGCTTTCTTCCAACGCCCGGCGTCACGCCGTATGGCGCGACCAAGGCGGGGCTTTAGATGATGACCCGCTACCTGGCGGCTGCCGCCGCCCCCAAGGTGCGTATGAACGCACTCTGCCCAGGACTCACCATGAGCGGCAAGGGAGGGCCAGCGATCCACCCGGGCATACAGGCTCCGCTCAACCGGATGCCGATGGGCCGAGTGGCACACCCGACCGAGGTAGAGCGCTCTGCGCTGCACCTCGCGTCAGGGGCGTCGAGTTACACGACCGAGACGCTGCTGATGGTAACCGGCGGTCGGTCCTGGTGATTCACGACATGGCCCCTCCGTCGACGACGAGCACTGTGCCATTGACATAGCTGGCGTCGGCGCTCACGAGGAACCCCACGACCGTTGCAAACTCGGACGGCTGACCGAAACCACGACCCAACGGGCGACCTGCTCGGTCGAGCATGGCTTCGACGCGCGGGTCGCCGGTGCGTCCGGCGACCTCCTCGGTAAGGAGCATGCCAGGACACACAACGTTCACTCGAATGCCGACGTCGGCGAGTGACACCGCCATAGCCTTCGACAGCGCGATGACCCCGCCCTTGGCGGCCAAGTAGGCGTCGGTGCCCGGAACGGCACGCATTGCCCCCGTCGTCGCGACATTGACGATCGAAGAACCAGGCGCCATGTTCGGAATGAACGCGTGTGACATGAGATAAACGCTCGTCAGATTGACTGCGATGGTCAAATCCCACTGCTTGCGGCTGAGTGTGTCGACACCACCCTCTCGCAGCGCTATCCCGGCGTTGTTCACAAGAACATCGACACCGCCAGCCCGTTCCCGTACCCGGTCAGCCATGCGGTCTACCGCTTCACCGTCAGTGACGTCGACGTGCTCAAACCAGGACTCAGCGCCCGTCGCTGCAATCTCGCCGGCAGTGGTCTCGCCGCGAGAGGCGTCACGGTCGACGATGACCACAAGTGCGCCCCGCGTCGCGAACAGTTCGGCTGCCGATCGGCCGAGGCCCGCAGCTCCGCCCGTCACCACGCAGACTCGACCAGCCAGGTCGCGGATCACGGGAAATCCCTTCCGACGGCAACGACCGAGCCGTGAACCGCTGCACCTGTCGTTGAGGCGAGGAAGGCCACGACCCCGCCCAGAGCAACCGGGTCGGCTCCACCGGAGGGTGAGGTGACAGCCACGACGGAGATTCCGTCGTCCGGCACCTCCTCGGCGAGGTTGCGGGTGAGGGTGGTCACCGCTGCTTCGCACGCGTCGTAGGCCACGCGACCGGCACCGCCGACCTGACCGGTCTCCGAGACGATGTTGATTATGCGACCGGATCGCTGCGGAATCATCACGGCGAGCACGGCCCTCGTGACCGCCACCGCTCCACCGAGATGCAGACCAACGACATGTGTCAACGCCTCCTCGCTGGAATCTACGAAGGATCCTGTTGGTGGACCCGCTGACCCAACGTTGACCAGAACGTCGATCCGGCTCCCAAGTGAGACCACCTCCGCGACGGCACGCTGAATGTCGTCCCATTCTCGCAGGTCGGCATCGAGCATCAAGACCTCGGCTCCATCGGCGGCGAGGGCACTACGGCATGCATCGGCGATACTCGCCGCGCCCCCCGCGATCAATACGCGTTGACTCATCGCCCGACGAACCGCGGCTCTCGCTTCTCGATGAACGCCTGCACGCCCTCACGCGTGTCCTCGGTGTCGCCCAACCCAGTCATCTCGTTCTCCTCGATCTGCAGTCCGTCGACGAATGAGGACTCCAACCCCCCCAGGATGCAGCGCTTGATGGCCTGGGTCGGCAGACGCGGAAGGGCCAGCAGCTCTTCGGTGAACTCCTCGACCCGGTCGTCGAGGGCGTCTGCATCGACAGCTTCGGAGATCAGACCGACTTGCTCGGCCTCGTCGGCATCGATGAGCCGACCACGCAGACACAAATCGAGGGCCCGGCCGCGACCGATAAGGCGGCTCATCCGCTGGGTGCCACCGGCACCCGGCAGCAAGCCGCGCAAAACCTCGGGCAACCCGATTCGCGGGCGGCCCCGCGCCATGACCCTCCAGTCGGTGGCGAGCGAGAGCTCGCAGCCGGCCCCCGCCGCGTGGCCATTGATCACAGCCACGGTCATCATCGGTAGCGCCTCCCAACGGTTCATGAGGTGTTGGCACTGCTTGATCGTCGCCCGCAAGGAGTCCCACCCCTGGTTGACCATGTTGAGGTCGGCCCCGGCCATGAACATCTTGGCCGCCGACCGCAAGATCACGACCTGGGCCTCCCCGGCTTCAAGTTGGGCGGCCACCTGGTCGAGCTCCTCCATCAGCTCGATACTTAGGGCGTTGGCGGGTGGGCGGTCGA
>Ga0302127_10000102_pt1 | contig 37818 bp, 38 predicted proteins | sample CB4_SCM_MG_FD_204452 | JGI IMG/M metagenome (GOLD analysis project Ga0302127, IMG submission 204452) | Marine microbial communities from Western Arctic Ocean, Canada - CB4_SCM | ecosystem: Environmental > Aquatic > Marine > Oceanic | place: Canada: Western Arctic Ocean | collected 2017-09-24
AACCGCTAAACGATGTATAAGGATAGATCATGTCATTCATTAACACGTTAAAAGACCAAAGCTCCCGGACGCGCAGCCTAGTCAAGGCGCTCACCTGGCGCATCACGGCAACGCTAACAACCGCTGCGATCGCCTATGTGGTGACAGGGGAGCTTAAAACGGCTGCAATGATTGGCGGTATCGAGTTCGTTCTGAAATTCATGACCTACTATGGCCACGAGCGGGCCTGGAATTTTGTTAGGTGATATCAAGGAATGAAGGAAGCTTGGTTATCGATAAACCTATTTATCGCACGCCATGATTTGGAGTTGGGTTTGGCTTCGTTTTGTTACTTTTTTAGTCTAGCCCTGCCGAACCGCTCTGGATAACCGAGCGCTGCCATTGCGCTGGTAGCGTATCAGCTTGTGGGTATCCGCGGTGCGGCGGGATACCGGCCCACCCTTTCGCCGCTCCTGCCTTTGCATGCTCGCAAAAAGAGCGGCCATCTCTCGTACATCTTGGGGCTCACTGCCCGACGGACTGAGAAGCTCTCTAAAGATAGGGTTTGAAGCCTTCACATTCGCATCGCGCAAAAACTCATCAACCGGCTCGGGGCTGGTGTAGGTATCGTAATAGGCATCCATCACCCGTCGATAATTAAGAAGTCCCGAGGCAATATAGGCACAGGCAAAGCCAGAAAAGCCCTCCTCCGCGATAAGATCGACAAGTGCCCTGTACTCAGACGATGACTCAAAGTCTGGGGCACTATTTAGGCCATGCTTACGGGAGTTTTGGCTGCTGGCCCGCTTCCCAGATGCCGACCTCGGACCCGTTGATTTAAGTGCATTGCAGCGATTTGTAAGGTTTCTATGATGGTTTATCGTCAAGCGACAGAACCCCCTTCACAGACTGCTTTGACTCAAGTGCTGCCAGTTCAAGGTCCATACGCTTTAGCAGGCGTGACTTGTAGTCAATGGAGTCGATACTCCTTTGAAGATGCCTCATCGTCTGGTGCTGACGGTGAATCAGATCATCCACCATCTTGATATACTTGGCCGCATCCTTAAAGGCCCTAACCCGAAGATCTGATAGGGTCAGATTGGCCTCGGTGAGGGCTTTTTCAATCAGATCTGCTTGATCCTTATCCCAGCTGCCGTCCAAGTAATGCTCAAGGGCCACCGACAGCTTGCTGTTGCCAGACGGCATCCAATTGCTACCCGCCTTTGACAAAAGCCTCGCCATCGCCTCATGGAGCAGTAGCTCTTTGTCAACGGTATGCCTCTTAATCCACCAGAGACTCTCATTGAGTTGACTGATCAGCGCAACTGCCAGGGGTGAGGGATTGTCTAGTTCGGATAAAAGGCTTTGCAAACCAGATCGAAACTCAGCCTCAGACTCATCAGGCAAAAGCCTTGGGCTGGATAGTAACGGTAAAAGCGAACTGACTTTATGATCAACAGACATAAGAACATCCACATCAATACTGAAGTGAATATTATAAAGCATAAGCTAAAAGATAAAACAGTTAGAACTTAGTCATCGCGCTTGATACGCAGCGTCACACCAGGATTAACCAAGGGATCGCCGGTGAATTCAATGCCGGCTGACTCTAAGGCAGACTTAATACTCACCAACGTTAACGTATTACCTGCAGGGATTCCTTCCTGCATCTCATATCGCCGGATAGTAGCAGGCCCAGTCCCGCTAGCCGTCGCAAGCTCAACAGCACTCCAATTAAGCATCGATCGACCAGCTTTTATTTGACTAACGGAGATCATTTATATATCATTACCGATGTATATTACATCATTAATATGAATTTACTAACTGCGGACAAGAATAACATGATTGATGATATCTTAGCCAAGTTTGATGGCGCCTTTGCCAAAAATACCATAAGAGCCTATAGGTCGGACTTTGTTCAATACCAAACCTGGTGCTCACTCAATAAGATCGACTCAATACCGGCAACTGCCGACGCCATGGCGCAGTATGTTGACTACCTTGCCACCGTCAAAAAAAGCGCGACCATCCGCAGAAGAATAAACAGCCTGGGCACTGTACTAAAGCTTTCCAAACACCATGATCCTACCAAACAGCCAGAGGTCATATTGGCCATAAAAAGAATGCACCGCAAAATTGGGCGGGCACAGCGACAGGCCACCCCCCTAACCAAACCACTACTCAACCAACTACTTAACAACTGCGATAACAGTATCAGGGGCTTAAGGAATAAAGTCCTCTTAAGACTCGGCTACGAAACAATGCGCCGCCGGTCGGAACTCTGCGCCTTTAAGTTTGAGGACATCTGCAAGGGGGCCAACGGAAAACCGGCTATCCGGCTTAACTTCTCAAAAACGGATCAATTCGGGACTGGAAAGATACTACCCATCAGCCAAGAACTGTTCGACTTATTAGAAAAATGGAGGAGTATGATCAGCGATGAAGGCTATATTCTCAGATCAATTGATAGGCATGGGCATTTTGGGGACAACCTACACCCAGCAAGTATAAGTACCCTATTGAAAGCACTGCAAAAGGACTTGAAAATGGACTCCGATGAACAACCGCTCAGCGGGCATTCCTTTAGAGTGGGTGCCGCACTAGATCTATTAGAACAAGGTGAGCCGCTTGAAAGGATAATGCTCAGAGGGGGATGGCAGACGGATTCGACTGCCATGAAATATTTACGAAATTGGGGACACTAAACTAACCTTAGCCTTGCAACCTATCGATCACGACTTTAATACCATCTCGCCAATTAGAACGAGTTACGTCAAAACAACTTTCTATCTTACTGCAATCTAATACCGAATAGGCAGGCCGAATTGCGGGAGTCGGATAATCGGCCGTCGTAATCGACTTAACGTAGCTAGGTGTTTTTAATCCCTGTACTTCTGCTTCTAAAAAAATAGCGCGCGCGAACTCGTACCAAGAACAGGGTTCATCACCACAGTAATGGTATGTACCTGACGATGATCCTTTTAAATCGAGTAAAGACAAAATAGACACTATCGTCTTGGCAATATCCTGAGCGTAGGTAGGGCAACCAATTTGATCCCCCACGATACTTAACTCGTCACGATCAGCGCCCAATCGCAGCATTGTTTTTAAGAAATTGTTCCCGTATTCACTGTATACCCATGCGGTGCGAATAATCAGATATTTACAACCAGATGCCTCAATCGCCGCCTCGCCTTTCAATTTCGAGTCCCCATAAACACCTTGAGGATTGGTTGGATTATCTTCTTTGTAGGGAGCTTCAGAATTACCGTCAAAAACATAATCAGTTGATACATGAATTAACCAACAATCCAGCTGATTGCATATGCTAGCAATATTAGCCACCGCAAGATGGTTTATACGAACGGCAGCTTGATGTTCTTTCTCAGCCTTATCAACTGCTGTGAAAGCAGTTGCGTTGACTACTACATCTGGAGCAATCTCTAAAATCTTGTTTTTGGTTGCCTCGAAATCAGCAATATCAATTTGCCCACGCGAGGTATAAACAACATCATGCTCTGTAATAGCTAACTGATCATTGAGACACTGCCCAAGTTGACCTTTACTACCAAGAACCAATATTTTCATAAACGGAGATCAACTAATCGTTTGGCACTTTCGTCTTTAGTTGACAGGACTGGATTCGCGATTGGCCAAGGAATATCTAAGTCTGGATCATTCCATAAAATACTACCTTCATCGCTAGGATCATAATAATCCGTGCATTTGTACTCGAAGTCCGCAGTATCAGACAACACCACAAAACCATGCGCAAAACCCGGAGGCACCCAAAATTGCTTTTTATTGTCCTCTGACAAAATGACGCCTTCCCATTCACCGAATGTTGGCGACCCTTTACGTATATCTACCGCGACATCATATACTTCCCCGAGAACTACACGAACCAACTTGCCCTGTGGTTTAGTCTTCTGGAAATGCAAACCTCTAAGAACGCTCCCAGCAGACCTAGAATGATTGTCTTGAACAAATGGCAGGTCAATACCAGCCTCCTGCTCGTATCTGACGGCTTGGAATGTTTCTAGAAAAAAACCCCTCTCATCACCAAATACGCGCGGCTCTATGATTACACAGCCTTTAAGCTTTGAATGGCTAATCTTCATTTATAACCACCCGCTACCTTAGAAAGATACTCGCCGTAGATCGTCTTCTTGAGCTTTTCGGCCTGCAATAGTAAATCGGTTTGTGAAATCCAGCCATTGTGAAAAGCAATCTCCTCCAAGCAAGCCACCTTTAAACCTTGCCGATGCTCGACCGTTTGAACGAATTGGCCGGCCTCAAGAAGAGAATCATGAGTGCCAGTATCTAACCAAGCAAAACCCCGACCTAACAACTCGACCTTCAAATTCCCCCTGGCTTGATAGGCGTTGTTGATATCTGTAATTTCAAGCTCACCTCGCGACGACGGCGTAATACTCTTAGCAATCTCCACAACATCATTATCGTAGAAATAAAGCCCGGTTACTGCATAGTTAGATTTGGCAACGCTCGGCTTTTCCTCAATGCTTAAAACATGACCCTGACTATCGAACTCAACAACCCCAAAGCGTTCAGGATCTTTAACATGATAGCCAAAAATAGTGGCCCCCTTATCTCGGGTGGTAGCGACATTTAACTTCTCAGTAAAATGCTGCCCGTAAAAAACATTATCACCAAGTACTAAGGCTACATTATGATGACCAATAAAACTTTCACCAATAATGAAGGCTTGAGCAAGCCCATCGGGGCTCGGTTGGATAGCATATTCAAGGCAAAGACCTAAATGGGAACCATCACCCAACAACCGCTGATAGCCCGACATATCTTCAGGCGTCGAAATAATAAGAATATCTTTAATGCCAGCCAACATCAGAACAGAAATTGGATAGTAGATCATCGGCTTGTCATATATAGGTAGTAACTGCTTCGATACTCCCATAGTTATTGGGTGGAGCCGACTGCCAGACCCTCCAGCTAATACAATTCCTTTGTACTTAGATGTCATATATCCGCCCCTATTCTTTCCATTCGATAAACACCTGAAAGGACTCTCTCCCACCAAGGCGCATTGGCTAAATACCACTGAACTGTTTTGCGCAATCCAGTTTCAAATGTTTCCTCTGGCACCCAACCAAGTTCACGCTCAATTTTCGAAGCATCAATAGCATAACGAGCATCATGACCCGGACGATCTTTAACAAAGGTTATTAAATCCCGATACTTGTCTATTCCTGACGGTTTTTCGGGAGCGAGTTCCTCTAGAAGATCGCAAATAGTTTCAACTACTTCAAGATTAGTTTTCTCGTTGTGACCACCAATATTATAGGTCTCACCGATTTTACCCTCAGTGACGACCTTAATTAAGGCCTTTGCATGGTCTTCTACATACAACCAATCACGTATTTGTAAGCCATTTCCATAAACAGGCAAAGGCTTACCATGAATAGCATTAAGGATTACATGGGGGATGAGTTTTTCTGGGAAATGGTATGGACCATAATTATTCGAGCAATTAGTAATAACAATAGGTAGGCCGTAAGTACGCCCCCAAGCTCTAACTAAGTGATCGGAGGCCGCCTTACTTGCGGAATAAGGGGATGATGGTGAATAAGGTGTTTGCTCTGTGAATAAATCGTCGGTACCTTCCAAATCACCATAAACTTCATCAGTAGAGATATGGTGGAATCGAAATTGTTTCTTATCATCTTCATCAAGGCCATCAAAATGATGTCTTACTGCCTCAAGTAAATTAAAGGTCCCAGTTATATTGGTGTCAATAAAATCAGCCGGACCGTCAATGGAACGATCGACATGGCTTTCAGCAGCAAGATGCATTACGCATGAGGGACGATGGTCTTTAAATATTGTTGCGAGGGTTTCGGAATCACAAATGTCGACTTTCTCAAAGCGATATCTATCGGAAATTACGATGTCACCAAGTGCATCAAGATTTCCTGCGTACGTTAATTTATCTAAGTTAACTATACCCCAGTCGGTTTGATTAAATATCAACCGAATAACAGCACTACCAATAAATCCAGCGCCACCTGTTACCAAAATTTTAATATTTTTCAATTCGTTTTGAACCTTACGTTAAGCTCTCTAAAAATAAAATTCATCAATGCGACCTAAATTCGGAGTAAAGAGTCAAATCTAGCAGGTAATATTCAAAAAAGAGTAGCTATGGCTTTATTTAGTTGCATTTGTAAAAATCTCCTTACTGACATCACAAACATACTCCATATCAGCTATTGATAGCGTTGGATCAACTAAAAACATTAAACTAGTTTCACCCAGTTCTTGCGCTACAGGAAGCCTACTTCTCGGACCCAATTTCATATTCTTAAACGCTTTTTCAAGATAAATTTCTGAACAGCTCCCAGAAAAACAAGGTACTCCTAAACCATTGAATTTAGCAATGATCTTATCTCTGGAACAAGACTTTTTTAGCTTCATAGGATCAACATAGGTATAAAATTTATAGTACGCATGGGAAATGTTTTCTGGAAGCCTAGTTTCACGCAGCATCGAAAAAGATTGAAACCATGAATTCAAGATCAAAGCATTTTTCTGTCGAACTGCAACCCAATCGTCTAACTTCTTAAGCTGAAGTCGGCCAACGCCAGCCTGCATTTCAGTCATTCGATAATTAGAACCAAATGATTCGATTAACCAACGAAATCCAGGCGGGTGATCGCGATTGAAAACGGAATCAAAACTCTTACCATGCTGATTGTACGCCCATGCTTGATTCCAGTTGCTCTTGTCTTTAAATAGAACTATGCCTCCCTCACCACATGTTGTCATGATTTTGTCTTGACAGAATGAAAATGCGGCAGCATCACCGAAAGATCCAACTTTACTTCCGTCAAAACTAGCTCCATGCGCTTGCGCGCAGTCCTCAATGACAAGTAAATTATGCTGTTTGGCGTAGGCCATTATCGATGTCATATCGCACGGCCATCCTCCAAGATGTACTACGATAATCGCTCTCGAACTTTTCGTTCTAACTTGTTCAATTGTCTCAACACTTATATTACCACTTACTCGGTCAACATCTGCTATTACAGGTATGGCGCCGCTAGTCACAACAGCGCTCGCTGTAGCAAAATAGGTTCGGCTTGGAATAATAACTTCATCCGCGCAAGAAATACCTAAAGCCCTTAACGCCAACTCTAATGCTAAAGTGCCATTTGCCACAGCGATTGAATATTTAGATCCGATGTACTCCCTAAACTCCTCTTCAAATAGCTTACAGTGTTCCCCGGTCCAATAATTCACTTTTCCTGAACGTAGGATATCGCTGGCGACCTGGATTTCCTCTTCACAAAAAACTGGCCAGGAGGACTCTCCCAACGTTTGTTGATGCTTTTGCACTATTTTTTTCACCTCTTTCGAAAAAAATTACTTAAATAGACACTGATTTGACTGAACTATATATTTCTACAGTAAACCTACCGAGTTATTCTACAGGCGCAAGAACCTCCTCTGACAACCATAACCGCTGCCTGTGCCGTATTTTTACTATGAGACATACTAAGCTGGATCTCAAAATTCTTGGCCTGATCTGTCACATCACCAAGGATGAAAAATGGTCTCCCGCCTACATCTTTAGAAACCTCAACTGACCTGAAATCTAATTTAAAAAATGGAGAAAAAGCCTTAACTAATGCCTCTTTTGCACACCACCTAACAGCATAGTGAGACGCGGGATCTTGACATGACATGCAATAAAGGTGCTCATTCTTGCTGAATAACTTTTTCTGGGCGCCGAACTGAAGCTTGGGTAACATCTCTCTCCAGCGTGCTATATCCTCGCAGTCAATACCAATATTGAACATAGGAGTTTCAGCTTCCTTCACATCTTTCATGGTCAATAAGCTCGATAAAAAGTTATGGGTAAAGCCTAAAATGTTACTCGCTCAGTTTCTCCAGACGCATTATAGAAAAACTCTCAACTCGAAAAAACTTGTATATTAACGCCCTGAAAGGCCGTTTCGGCATTAGAAGCAAGTAATAGATACTTAACTATCACTAATAATGTCACTAAATACAGAGTCTACAGAACGAGTCGAGTCAACGATATCCCAGTAGACGTTATTGGACGCAGTCTCATAGAGTTCATAACGCCTTTTCCGCCTTTCGGGGGTATCTGGAAACGGCTCATATTTTTCCAAACATCTTTTCTCAGACAGATGGAGTGGTATCATCAAGAGAATTGCTCTATCAGGGACTGGCGTGCACCAAACCAGAATTTTCCAAAGAAACCAATTCCCAATATCTATTGTTGGGAACATAATTTGAAAATCTATAAACGTATCCCACAAGTAGCGATCACAAATGATCGATTTTTTCCGAAATACCCACCATCTGACTAAAACGCCGTAAATTCTGATTAGGTCCAAAATGGCTAGAACTAACCAAACCCTCTGAATCCAACCTTTCTGGAGTATTTCATCTCTCTTAGAACTGTGGCCTGATGGAGGTAAGCTTTTACCTGCTATTCTTCTGATAAACGCTTTCACAGCATTGGTCCCAGGAGTATTGCCTCCACGAGTCCAAAGGCAAATAACCGATCCGCCACTCTTTTCAAAGCGCTCTTTTAATAAGCTCAACTGAGTAGATTTACCAGCGCCATCAATTCCACTTAATGCTATAAATTTTGTATTCATTATCTTTTTCTTAGACGTTTAGTGAAAATTCATCAAATTATAACTTTAGTCACGACTAAGTGATTTCTACGGTCCTAGACAGGGTATTAATTAGATCGTAACCATCCCATATCAGAGAAAACTCAGTTGTTCTCCCTATAGGAACAATCCTATCAATCCCCGTTGGTCTTTCCATACTAATGAAATCTTCTAAATCCACCCTATCAAACCCATAATAAGCCATCGTTTGATATTTTGAATTTATTACCGGCACTAAGTCATCTAAAGAGGAGGCATGATATTCTGAGAAATAGCCACTACTGCAACGAAAATTCTCAATATCCTTTTCAAGTGAACTTAATTTTACTCGCCAAAGTAGATTATCTTCCGTCGAGATCAGCCGAATATCAGCCATACCCAAAGCTTGGTCATAAGCAGCGGTCATCTTATCCACTGCCTGAACGGCCTGAATACTATACTGCTCTTTCACTAGTTTATGTAACTCACCCCAGAAGATGTACTGCGCTTTCCTCACATTTTCTACGCAACCAAGCCAGACCACCAAATGAGGTGACGTACACGCGTTCTGATCAAATAAATAAGTGTCATTATAAAATCCAGAAACTATGACTCTCGGCTTTTCCTCGTTAACAAAAGTATCGGCATTGAGGACACAAATTGAATATCTATCTGAAAATGTTAGATCAAAAGCACGAGGGCTAAGAGCATACTTCCTAACATTGTTAATGGTCTCATCCCCACCCCAGATTATCCGAACATTACAAATAGCAGACAAATACTCTGAAATGCTATCGTCGGTATTATCATACTGGATCAGGACTATCCCATTAGAAACTGATTGAAATTTTTCCTGCGTCGCAAGGAAGTCAATGGCATCAATAATTATCTGCACTTGTTCGAAGTTTTTAGATGGAAGCCTTACGATATTATTATTGCCTGATAAAAGTCCCGCTAGTAATGAGTAAGCAAAGTTCACTGGAACATTGGAAGGTGCAACATGAAAAATCAATCCTCGCCCTAGCCTAAAAGCATTAACATAGTCAGACTTCTTTTTGAGCGCTCTAATATTTCCACTCCTGCAGTAAAACGCGAAAGTTCCAACATCTGGGTACGCTTTAGTTCGTACATCCTTGAAAAGAGTCTTGGATAACTGATTTAAATAATCCACAACAGAATCTGAGAAAACCTTCGCAGCATGAATCTTTGATAACTTTTCAAATGGATCAGAAACCACTTGATTAAGGATTTTAATATTATGGCTCATACGTATCGCTGCATCCACGGATCTCGGCATTTTTGATTCGACCTTCTATTTTGAAGTACTTCCCCAAACGACCGCATTCACAGTCATCTTCCCCTAAAATTACGCCTTCATCCTCTGTTAGTAGTGAATGACCAGGATAACTTCTAGGAAGCACTGAAACGGTTTGGATAATCCCAGTTTCGCCAAACTGTGCAACGGAAAAATCATGTGGGTTTCGTATGATTACATCTGAATAAATTGAAGTATGTAAGTGGCCCATCTCACATTCTATATGAATAGATCCCGTCTGCTCAACCATTCCATAGTAGTCATATACATTTTCGATACCACATAAATCTTTTAACATATGACGAAACTCCTTGGAAGAAACAGCTTGTCGCTCTAACTTCTTCCAGCCGCCACCATGCACCAACACAGCATTAGAAAGATCAAGATTTAACTTTCTTGCCTGTAATTCTTTTATGAAATGCAGATATACCATAAAAGTAAAACCGAAGAGAAAAATTCGAGCATGTTTATTATCTTCAACAAAGGCTGTTAGCGATTCAACATCAAGGGTCATATCATCTCTTAGAGCATACGTTCGCTTGGTCCCAAAAGGTGAAAATCCAAGAATTCCAGCTCCCCGTGCCGAGAACATTTTTCTGTCTTTTAATACTGATGGCGAATCAATTATTATCATTGGCGATCTCTTACCGCCAATTGTAGCTAAAACAATTTTCGTTAAAGCCTTAGTTTGATTTAACGAGGTTTCTTTATCAATAAAGATTTTAGACACTTGCTGTCCACTCGTACCAGACGACGTCATCGTCTTACTGATACTAGCTGCATCAACACTATACAAATCGTGCATCTTAAATAATCGAACTGGAAGGTAAGGTAACTCAGAATAAGGGACAGAGGCTTCAACATCAAAACCAACACTTTCAATCATTCTTTTATACTGCATGCAGTTTTGGTAATGATGTTTAGTCAACTCAGACAGGGACTTGTTCAAAAAATCTGACTTCTCTTCTCGCCCTAAAGAAAAAGGTTCTATATCAAAAAAATCATCTTTCCCCATTAGACTGGCAGATTCCCATAAATAGTTTTCCCGGACGAGGTTTTCGGTATTTCGTCTATGATCTTAATATCAAAGCCCCTCATATTAATTCCTGTCTTCTTAGAAATAAAGGATCTAACTTGATCCTTAAATTTCTCATCAGTTAAATAGATAGTCATTTTTCCATCATAACCCGCGCAAGCGACGCTAGGAGTGATGCTTTTTATGAGCTGCTCAGTCTCATCAAGATTAATTCGATTCCCATAAAGTTTAATAAAACGCTTTTTGCGACCAACGATATAATAAAAACCATCATCATCTCTGAGAGCCAGGTCGCCTGTCATCAATACACCGCAGTTCTCATCGCCCCTAATCAAATCCTGAGCACCGCTGGCATAACCCATACTTACGTTTTTACCTTTGTAAACAAGCTCACCCGATTCATTACTTTGATTAACAACGTGACCCTGATCATCTACCAATGAAAAATCACCACCTGGAATAGCAATACCGATACTGCCAAGTTTGGATATTGACTCATTAGGCGCCAGATAACTCATACGCGCAGTCGCCTCAGTCTGACCGTACATAAAGAACATTTTTTTACCATTGTCTTGGCAAAAATGACTAAACTCTTGGCTTAGTTCATTATGCATTTTCCCACCAGCCTGAGTTAGTGTCTTTAAATGAGGCAAATCCATCTTGAAGAATCGAAGTTTCTTTAGTATCTCGAATGTATACGGGACGCCTGATAAAGAGGTTGCACGCTGATCTTTGATAAAATTCCAAAAATCTCTTTCTATAACAGACTTAGTTGTTAATAAAATCGTTGCTCCCTGAATCAAATGACTATTGATAATTGAAAGACCATATGAATAACTCATGGGCAAGGTCGTAACAGGCCGATCTAAACTTTGTATTCCCAAGTATTCAGCAATTGAGTCAGCGTTCGCTTTTAAGTTGGCATAGCTAACCCGGACAAACTTTGGACTTCCAGTACTTCCTGAAGTAGACAGCAATACTGCTAGATCATCGTGTAGTGGAAATCGCGCCTTTTGACCAATCCTGATCAATGAATAGTTGTCAAAAGAAAAAACTATATCTCTGCTGGCAAATAGATCACTTCTATCACTAGACATCCATATATATTCTGGCTCATACACAGTACAAATATTTTCTAATAAATCTTTATCGATTGAACCATCAATCATAATCGGAACAATTTCATTTTCGACAAAAGCAAAATAGCCACTCATTGCGGCTATTGTATTTTCGCAGAGGCAACAGACAAGTGTTCGCTTCTCAAGTAAACTGCTTACCCTAGCGGAAAATTCCCCTAAATCTTGATAAGTTAGAACATCGCCCGTTTCATTAATCGCGGCTATATGTTCAGAATAAAGTTGGGATTTATTGGAAAAAATTGACATAGATTATTTAATGTTCCGGTAAGACTTAAGAATATCAGTAGCTACCTCTTCAGGTTGCAAACGATTTTGTTTCAAAAGATATTCATAATCGCCAGGCTGCGAAAATGAATCTTGAACGCCCAGCCGCAACAGAGGTACTTGCTGCCTTGAAGATGAGATATATTCAGAAATAGCGCTTCCTAAACCACCTATTACATTGTGCTCTTCTATGGATACCAGTAAAGTGGAGTCATTCGACTGGTCTATAGTAGATTCATCAAGGGGTTTAACGGTATGCATGTCAATCACTCGAACTAAGAGATTATGCTTTTCCTTAAGTATATCGGCAGCTTGGCAAGCATTGTAGACCATCGTTCCAGTAGCTAATATAGTAATGTCCGCCAAGTCCTGTTCAATAGTCGTTATGGATTTTCCTATTTCAAAATCATAGTCATAATCGTACACAACGGGACAGTTTAGGGTGCCTCCTAAACGTATATACACTGGACCATCCGTCATAATTGCGGCCATTAGCGCCTTTGCTGCCTGGCCAGCATCAGAGGGTGCCAATATGCTTATTCCCGGAATAGACCGCATGATTGCCAAATCTTCAATTGCATAATGCGTATTACCGAAATAGGTAAGAGAAAAGCCAGAGCTAATTCCAACTGCAACAACATTCGACCCCATGTAACCCATATATTGACGAATTTGCTCGCAGCTGCGCATAGAAATAAAACAGGCTTGCGCTGTAGCAATAACCTTTTTTCCCTCACTTGCCATTCCAGAAGCAACACCAATAAGGTTTTGTTCAGCAATACCCATATTAAAAAACATATCAGGATATTTAGTCATAAATCGACTTAGACCAGCGGGCTTTGCCATGTCCGCTGATAGAACAAATACTTCAGGGTTGTTTTTTTGCGCCTCCATTAAACCGATACCAAATGCCGCTCCGCTTTGACCTAGTTTTGAGTAGGCCTTAGCGTAGAATTTTGTATTTTTAATCATTAGTTATGCTAGCTCTAGTTTTGCTTGCTGATATTGCTCCAGAGAAAGACAACCATGATGCCAGTCTGGATTGTTCTCCATGAATGATATGCCTTTGCCTTTAACAGTATTAGCAATAATTACATTTGGCTTTGAGATTGATCTAGAAAAAATCGCTTCATGAATTTCATGACAATCATGGCCATCGATTTCAGCGACGTGGAATCCAAAAGCCTCAAATCTCTCTCCTAAATTGGACTTATCCATAATTTCTCTGGAATAACCGTCCGACTGGCAACCATTAGCATCAACTATTACCGTTAAATTAGTTAACCCAAACTGTGAGGAACTCATTAAAGCCTCCCACACCAAACCTTCGTCGCACTCACCATCGCCCACTAGAACATATATATGGTTATCAATACCATCTCGCCTGCACGATAGCGCCACACCGACGGCAAAGGACAAACCCAAGCTAAGGCTTCCACCTGAAAATTCTACCCCTTTATCTAGATCACGATGGGCATGCGCATAAAACTGAGATCCATTTACTTCAAACTGATCAAGCGCAGTTTTTTCTATGAACCCGACGTTTTCCAACACCGAAAAGAGACCCAATGCAGAGTGCCCTTTACTCAGTATAAATCGATCTCTACCTCGCCATTGTGGCTGAGTTAAATCATACCTAAGTACGTTGTGATAAAGTACTGCCAATAATTCAACTATCGATAAAGCGCCCCCGACATGTGCACCGGTTTGGCCTGTTCCATATGTGAGCTCCAGTACACGGGATCTCAAATCAGTACACACAGCTCCTAGCGACTCGTTAATATTCATCTCTTACCTTTTAATTGAAAAGCGTCTGTATCCGCCCTATATTCCCATTGCCTAAGCTGCCTTATTCTTGCTTCAAGCGTCTTTGCCGTTAACACTCATGGTTAAGCACAAAGACTCATACATAATCGGCCGAACGTACAGTTTATAAAACTAAACCTTTGAGCGGATCAACTGAAAGACCCTGCCAATAAAATTAGTAACAATATTTTTATTATCAGAAACTAATTCAACATACAGTCGACGAAATATACTGCTATTACCTTGTATTTGATTTACCTGACTATTATAGAGGTACTTCAAAAACCTTTGATTGCTCCTGCTATTTAGCATGTCACTATAAACTCGATCGGGAATCGGGGTATTAAATATTCTCTGACAAAGGTAGAGAGCTACCGATATTCGAATTCCCGCATCATCTTCATGCTCCCAGGCAATAATACTGTCCCAGTCAATATTGGGACTCCTAGCAATCCTATCAATATCAACATATAAACGGAGACCTGGATTCATGGTGAAATAATGACCTGCGGAGATGTGAAGTGCACAAAAATACAGTAATGAAGTATCGTCTAAAATTCTAATACTCGAGCCAGCCTTGGCGGTGGCAAGCAACCTATCTCTTGCTAACCTTACATCGTATTTGTCTTGAACCAAAAAAGCCCTAGTAACCGGTCTCCATATGACATTTATCCAAAAGCCTACATCAATAGCTTCGGGATTGAAAAACTGCATACTCTGGCCAAAATATTCACCCATTACTTGAGGTTGATCTTTACTCGTAAAAGAAAACTTTTTCAGCAAACCAATTATTGCATCTCTTTCAGCTAAATCAGCTGATAGATCAACATCCCCAGAACAAAAACACCCAATGCAACTTTCGGTAGCAAGAACCACAGCAAAGTTCTCGGTCAAGGTTAACGACTCGCATGAAAATGCCTTCATCTCATCAAAAATGGCATCCAAGAGCGATTTGATTTTAAGATTTCTCTTTACAAAAAACTCATGCTTAATTTGCCAGAAATCCTTATCACATCCCAAAGCCATAAAAACATGCGCAACAAAAGGACCAATCTTATTATCCAAAGCAAGCTTTTCAAATAAATCTAGGCCAAAGTGGGAATAGCACTCGGTCAAAAGAATTCGGTCTGCTGGAGACAAATGGTCGGGATCACCCAGAAGTAATGAGGTAATATCCTTACCATCGTAAAGAAGCCCAGAGCCCTCGAAAGACTTTTCCCTTTTTCGTTTTAGAAGTTGGTTATTATTACTTGTCATCTGCACCGATACCCATGGTCTTATAGATATTAAAAAACAATCCCATGCTTACTTAGAAGCTCCTTACCCTTTTCAAAACTGCTAAGGTCGATAATATCTTCCATTTCCATCATTATCTCAAAGCCTACCTCTAAGGCTGCAATAAGCACCATATGACCAACAGAGTCCCAAGCCTCTATGGACTCATATTCGAGAGTAGCTAAAGTATCCTCTTCAATCTCAAAAGCATCCATGAAAGCTTGCTTATAAATATTACTATTTTCCATTTATTACTTCCTTAATCATAATCATAATATATTTCCGCCATCAATTCTGATGACTTGGCCATTTATAAAAGAAGACTTGTCTGATGCCAAGAAGCAAACAAGATCTGCAATCTCATCAGGCTCTGCCATCCTAGTGAAGTGATCCTTACCCTCACTCAAAATTTCCCTTTCCTTTTTCGCTTGATCTGTCTGCGCCATATCGGTATCCGTTAAACTTGGCGCAACGACATTAACTCTTATTCCGTAACTACTTAATTCAGACGAAAGGGTCTTTGAAAAGGCAATTACGGCGGCTTTAGACAATCCATAGGCACAATTTCCTGGACTCAAATCAATACCAGCAACAGAAGACATATTAATAATACTTCCGCTTTTATTTCTCATCATATACTTACACACTAACTGCGTAACTTCTAACATACCGAATAGATTTACATTTAACACATGTCTAATATTACTGATCGGGGTCATCTGAAAAAGACCTCCGTGAATAATCCCTGCAGAATTTACTAGTATATCAATCGGAATTTTTCTTTTAAAAACCGAAAGCAGCTCTGAACGCATGGAAACAGTGTCCTCAAGATCGAAATAGACATGGATTATCTCAACGTTATGTTTTTCAGCGATTTCTTTTGCAACCCCCAAGAATTCGTCACAGCTTTGCCTGGAATGCGCGATAACATTACAGCCTCCACGGGCTAAAACTTTTAGGATCGACAGCCCAATACCTCTGTTTGATCCCGTAATTAGTGCTGTTTTATTCTTCAATGACATGACAAATCCAACCTATCTATTTAAACACCCGCTCACTTTCATTTTTTTTCATAGGCCGCGCTGGGTTTCCCAGCGCAATGACTGATTCGGGCAAATCCCGATACACCACCGACGATAATCCTACAATCGAATTGGCGCCAATAGAAACGCCCTGTTTCAATACGACGCCTATTGCTAGAAAAACCTTCTCACCTACAACACAATCGCCGGCCACATCGACGAAGCTAGAAATCATGGAATGGTCTCCGATATGTGCATCATGCCCAATACATGCCATAGGATGAATGTAGACATTGTTACCTACATGGATATCACAGGTAATTGAGACATATCTACAAATAATGGCGCCTTTACCAATATTAGTTGAATCCGACATTGAAATTTCTGGATGTATTAGAGTCGCAATCTGAACCCCATTATCGAGCAATTTTACGTAGAGTAACTGCCTAATCGACGGTTCGCCTATGGCAATACAAACCTCAATAGCATCTAGCACTATACTTTGCTTCATCTCTGCAAAAGTATGTATAGGTATTTTTCGTAAATCGTCAACAGAACTAGCATCATCAATAAAGATAATCTCGGACCATCGATTCTTTGCATTGTTAATGATCAATGCTAACTCATAGACTTCTCTGCCTAGCCCGCCGGCTCCATAAATGCCAAGTATCATCGCTTATCACCAGTTTTGCTGCCCATGAATTCTTCCATCGCTCCTTTATCATCGGGAACAATGCCCTTACTTAAAAGCACATAGTTAATAGTCAATAATAAAATTTTAATATCCAAAAATAATGAGTGATTATCTACATACCAAACGTCGAGAACAAATTTTTCCTCCCATGAGATCGCATTCCGACCATTCACTTGAGCCCATCCTGTAACACCGGGCTTAACGTCGTGTCTTCTAGCTTGCTCCATAGTGTATCGATCGAGGTATTGGGGAGGTAGTGGCCTGGGACCAACTATGCTCATATGACCTGTTAACACATTCAAAAACCCAGGGATTTCGTCAATACTGGTTTTTCGCAAGAACTGCCCGACGCTGGTGACGCGATCTTCGTCTGGCAATAATTCGCCATAGGCATTTCGATGGTTACTCATTGTACAAAACTTTAATATCTTAAATTCTTGGTTATTTTTTCCAAGTCTAGTGTGCCAAAAAAATACTGGGGTTCCCTGAAAAATCCCGATCAATATCGCTACAATAACCATTAGCGGGCTAAGCACAACTAATATTAGCGATGCGCCTAAGATATCCAAAAATCGCTTCATATTATTTTAATACCTTATGTAAATTGTTTCTGCGGGAAATCAGCGACTATTGTCATAAACTCATTACATCGAATCTCAAGAACATCACTTTTCTTATAAAATAATGGATTTGCATTTTCTTCAATATAAAAAGCAAGCTCTTCAAGCAAAAACACGGTCAGATAAATATTTTTACTATCCTGCCAATTCATATTCGGCCAACCGCCAGCAAGTTGGGCTTTGTAAGCGTCTAGATCGCTGGTTATCAACCGTAGAAATCGAGATGAATATCCGCTCTCGGTTCTTGATTCAAGCAGCAAGATTAAATAATCATAAGCAATTTGTTTTTCGCCACTGTATTCCCAGTCTAATATCCAATAATCATCTTCATTTGAGAGGATATTTCCTTGATGAAAATCTCCATGGCAATAAGCTAAAGTAAATTCTTGACCTGAATAGCCGGCTAAGGAGGCGACTAAAGAAGACGCGATCTTCGTAATATTATCGGCTACATCTAACTTAATATGCGGTATTAAACCCAGGCTCCCCTGTATTTTCCCATATAACGTATCTGCATATTCACCAACAGTTGTCGATCTTGCAGTTTTACTTAGCATTAACTTAATTTTTTGTATCGCTTGTAGTAATATCTTTTGTCCGATGACTTCAGAAAGCCTATTGGGAGGCTTTCCAGAAATATATTCCTCTGAATACCAAGTAGCATTTTCACCATAATCAATAACCTTCGGAACGGGTAAAAAAGGAAATTCGGTCCTAACATATAACTCCCGCGACATATATTTCTGGTCGAAACCGTCTTTTAACAAAACAAAGACCTTATTCTCAGCCACATCAATCAAGCGTAACTTGGTATTACCGCCTATGATTAATTTGCTTTTAGCCGATTCGACTGCAGGAGAAACTTTGAGCCTATACCTCGACAAGACAATAGAAAATAGTGGCGATTGCGATAAACTCAGGTAGAGCCTTTGAAACTTGCTCCTCCACGGCTTCATTGGGTTATCAGCGTACTCACCATTGATCGAATCGAATACAGACTTATCAACGCCTTTAACAAATATTGAGTTGATCAGAGGGTTGCAGTACCAATTTTGGTGCGGTTTTGAACTCTCATTCAAAACGTCTGAGTCCAGCCATTCAACTGTATGAGGACTACCAATCTTAGCTGTAAGGAATGAGGCCAACGTTTTTTCAAAAATTTTGACGAAGGGCTCACGCTCAAGCAATGTGCTTATTTTCATTTCATGCAGTCCAACTAGGAGTTAAAACGAAACTCATATTTTTTTATAGAATAAAGTCAGGCTTGCACCCGCCGTGTAATATCCAGCGATACAACTCAATAGTACGACCTGTTGTTTTATCCCAGAGATATTTGTTCTCCACTAAGGTTCTACCGTTTTGTCCCATCTCTCTCAACTCCGAGGAAGAGTGTTCTAAAATTTTGAGCATGCCATACTTCAGCCCTTCATTAGAATTATCTACCCATAAGCCACATTGCAGCTCATTTAACTCGACCCATGGTGTTCCCTTAGTAGTGAGTACAGGGACTCCGCGAGCAAGGGCCTCGGCAACTACAATCCCATAGTTCTCACTGAATGTAGGCAAGATAAACGCGTCTGAATTATCATAAATGTTAATTTTTTCTGGACCAATTTTTGTCCCGACAAACGTAATCAACGAATCCAAATGAAGGTCTGTGACTAAAGCTTTGAGTGATTTCAGATAGCTCTCATCGCCATATCCCGCTATTAGAAACTCCCACTCCAAAAATAACTCAACACCGATATCAGATATAACATGGAACAGTCTATCTAATCCTTTAAGGGGTATTATCTGAGATAAAAAAAGCATCCGCTTCTTATCTTTGATAGCTAAGTTTCTTGTTGATTTTTCAGCAAAAAAATCAGGAGCTATACCATTAAAAACAATCGCCACGTCCGTATTAGGAAACATCCTTTTTAATTTGACAGCCTCATCTTCAGAGCAAGCAATAAGCGCAGCAGCGTTAGATAAATTTGACTTCTCAAAAAGTTGGTATGCAAGCTTCTTTTTATACTTGGATATATTTAACCTATATGGCTCTAAAAACCCATGAGGCTGAATTACCATCTCTAATCCTGTTTTTCTTTTAAGCTTCTGGGCATATAAGCTCAGCGGAGTCCAAATACCATGCTGGTGAATAATATCAAAATTATTAACTTCCTTTGGTATGGGCTCAACTAACCCTTTCAAAATCCCGAACTGACCAATACCAAAAGTAGCTAGATCCTTTATATTACTATCCAAGCGAATTGAGTCTGCATCAGCCGCATCCCCTGGGTACCAAATACTTGGCTCGTGTTCTAACTGTTTTTGATATTTATAAAAATTTGACACAACTTCATGAATACCACCGCCTTTTTTTTCACCGATTACGTTAGATAAATGTAATATTTTTAAACTTTCCATCTCAGCATATCGCTTCTAATACTTGATCCATGTCTGTAAAAAACGACTCTCCAGAAAATTTATTCTTAAAGACTGAATATGATTCTCGCTTCATGTTAGCTATTTCTGATGATGTTATCGATGACAGCTTTGTAATTAACTGGTCTATATTTGTGGAATCAAAATTGAATCCAATATTTTCACTTCTCACAAGCTCAAAAGTGTCCGCTTTTAGTGAATTTAGCAATGGTAAACCATATGATAAATAATCAACGGACTTATACGACAATCCTATCTCGGTCTCTTTCTTAAATCCATTGTAACCAAACCAGCATGAAGACATGATGGTGCTTTTGAAATTCTCATCAAAAGATGCACCATGCTCAATATAATTGATTTCTAAAGCGTCAAGACTATTAATTAACCAATCCCGCCTAGGCCCCAGTCCAATTATATGTAAACAAACAGGCCGAATTTTTTCTACTCCTTTAATAATTTTAAACAAACTATCAAAATCGTAAATATTACCAATATTACCAAGATAACCAATGGATAAAACTTCACTTGCTTCGTTTGTATTTAGGGCTTTAGATTCAAATTTTTTAAGATGAACCATTTTTGATTTTGCTTTATTTGATAAATGCAACATATCGTAAAAGTGTCTTGATTCTGCAATACAAAAGTCACTACGTTTAATAGCAAACGACCGAATAGCTTTAGGTATCACCCCAGCAATTTTCAACGTAATTTGAATTAGTCGGTTTCCATTATGTGGAAAGGACTCAGGCCAAAGATCAAGAATGTCTACTATGACTTTAACCTCCCTAGGGCACGCTAAAAACACTGCCAGAGCCAGCACATTGGGTGGCAAATTAACATAGACAATATCAGTATGACTTCTACGTAAATAAATGAATACTTTATAGGCAAATATCCAATATGAAAAAATACGTCTCAAGGAAACACTAGAGCTATAAGAAATAGTTTTTAGAGAAATAAATTTTGGGTTATCAAAATATCTAAACTTCTTCAAACTATGTGAGAAATTTGAATATATAGCTGTTACATCGAAGTCTCTCGACATAAAGTACTTATAACCCATATTTGATCTTGAAATTGCCGCGTCTTCATGGAAATTTGATATAACGGTCACTTTGCGCTGTTGGCTTTTACTAATATCGTCTCGCTTATTAAAATTTTCAGCATTCTGATTTGTTAAACTCATAATAAGTCTCTAAAGCTACTTTATAAATTGATTAAAAGGAGCATCACTTTTCCACTTACCAACGAACTTATAATCAGTATAGAGGAGGCTAAGGCGATAGAATATACGATCCCAAAAAACTAACAGCTGAAATCGAAAACCAGTTCTTATGTCGTGATACTGATCGCGACGAAGTCGTTCAGCATCCTTAACCTCTAACGACATGGTCTGCGTCTTAGCCTCCGGATGAACTCTGAAACAGGCTATCATCCGCTTTGTTCGATAAGCCTTAAAGTCTTTCGTGATTCGCAGCATGTATTCATGATCGATCACGTAATGATAATTGGGATCTAAAATATGCTTATCTATTACTCTCCTCCGTAAAAATGTATTTGTATTACCAATATATGAAATTCTCGTCAGCTTGCCATAATTATATTGAGGAGGAATACGAATATGTGCTAAATAATCATCAGCGTCGACGTAAGCCATCCCGCCGTAGATAATGTCAATATCAGGATTTTCATCGAAGAACTTAATTACAAACTTGAAAACCTCTGTATCAAAGTAATAATCATCAGAATTTATCCATGCAATTATATCGCCACTTGCGCGAGAAAAACCTTTATTAACGGCGTCTCCTTGACCGTTATCAGGGCCTGACGAAAACTGAAACTTAGCATCACGTTTTTGATATTCCTCTAATATTTTCTGACTACCATCTGTCGACCCACCATCTACTACAATATGCTCAATATTACTATATGACTGGTAAGCAACAGATCGAAGACAACTTTCAAGATAATCAACTTGATTGAATGAAGGAGTAATCACAGATATTAAAGGACAGTTTTCCATCTATTACGTTTCCTTAAATGTAGCCAGTTAAAAGTTTAACTAAGTATCTTTTGATACTGAATATGGATGGCCTAATACTTGTCGTGCGGAGGCTACTATGATGGCAATCATCAGAATCAATGGCAAAGAAAAAAGTCTCTCTATGGGCGCAGCGCCATGACTAAAACCTAAGAATCCCGCGATCACCACACTCGCGCCTAAAGCCACATAACCAATATTACCTCGCTGACAAGCGCGAGATATTTTGTAGCCCATCCACAGAGGCAATGCAAAGAATGCACATGTAAGTATGAATCCGACAATTCCCAACTGATAAAAGGCGACAAAAAGCCACTGATCGGTTGTCTGTGCATATTTTTCATTTAGAAAGTCTGCTACGCCTAGAGCTTCACCGGACTTTAAGCCAAGACCATCCCCCAAAAATATTGAATCAAATTGCAATAATGCTGGCACAACTATTCCATGCCAAACTTCTAGAATATAGTTGAGTCCCATCACTAGAGAATCGCCTCCCTCAGAGGAAGCTAATAAGACTAAAACCATTAGACCAACAGCTAGCCCTCCTAAGACAAAAGATACATAAGCTTTCTGTTTGCTCAATGACAAATAAAGAAACATTATGGCAAATACTAACGCAACAATAACCGCAAGCGATACAGTCATAACTGCAGCAACAACGCTTATGCTACTCCCTAGATACAAAAGTCGTCGCCAAATTTTCTTTTGATTATCTTTCGCAAATAGATAACCCAATACCCCAATAACCATAAAATAAACGCCACCAGCGCTAGCGCCCGATAATCCCAAAAGATGATTCATTCTTGGCACAGGAATAAGACCGAAAACTACGCGTAATTCGGGGTAATCGCTAATCAATCCGCTCGACGAATCGAAGCTCATTACCCATCGAGATCTTGGAATGGAGAGTTCAAAGATATAATGAAAAATGTTTATACCTGCAATAATTACACCGCCTAGGAATAGTGCAATTAAAATCGATCTACAGTCTTGTGGCCTAGCTACCAGCGCTGATATTGCCGCGGGGAATAATAAGAGTGGCAGAATATACTCACGAAACATCATCACGGTTTTGAGTATCCCACCCCAATTACCAGCCACATTAGCAATTAGAAGGATAATAAATAACAACCAAACTATAAACATCAGTTTTGATGCCCACCAATCGCTCCTGTAAACGGGCAGTTTGAAACGACGCTGGATAAGACCTCTAACAATGGTACTCATAATAAAAAGAGAAATAAGGATAGCACCAAAGCCCGCTAATAATGCAGCATCTTGATCTTTCCAACGAATAACGCCCGAAAAACTATGGGTAAATACTATAAAAACAAGCCCCACTGTAGGATATGAAAAACTGACGACTAGAAAAGCTATAAACAAAAACGGCAAGACGCTCCAATAAGGAACTCCTGGAGTTACCAGACACGAAAAAAATAGGAACAAAAGGCCTGACCAAAACGATCTAGCCGACACTATAAAATTAGTGTTGGATTTTATCGGAGATCCTAGGCCCCCTAAACTACTATTTATTCTATGCGCCACCACATTCATCCGTTTAATAGTCTTAAAAATAAAAGAAGACTTTTAATGAAAAAGTGAGTAAAAAATTTACTAATAATATTCAACATAATCTCGATTAAGGCACTAATTATTTGCATAGACCGTCTTGAAAGTTACGCTAGCAAGACCAAAAATGTACCACCGACAATAAATTACAAATTTAGACCTTTAACAACCTACAGCTTGTCTAAAAAGCTTAGACTTATTTAATTCATCAACTCTTTTTTTAAAAAAATACAATCTGTTTGAAGAAGCTGCCCAGTCGCTGGATCTTTGAAGCCGGGAAGAATGCTAAAGAGATCGAACCCTAGCCCATCCATTTTCGTTACCATCTCCACAAAAAGAAGCTGGCCTTCGTAAAGCGGCACCAAAGAAACCTCTAATTGTACTGCTTTGATTACCTGTAGCAGATCAGTAGCGCCATCTAACACACTTTCTTCATAGCCCTGCGTATCCACTTTTAGATATATCGAATTTCCAGCATTAAAATACTCTTTTGCAATGGAATCAAGTCTCTTAATAGCGACAGTTTCAGCCCCAACATAGGCCGAACCCGGTGCGGCCTCAACATGTCGATCTTGCATATGTAAAATAGAGCTGCTAACTGAGTTTTCAGAAATGTTAATCTCAATTTGACCATTCTGATTACCAATTGCCGAACGCGGAGCAATAACCCAATCAGCATCTCCAGTACTTTTCGTCTTTAATTGATCATATGCGTGAGCCAAAGGTTCAAATGACACTATTTTACCACCATACCCATCTTGCCTGAGAGCGTTTGCATATTGGCCCACATTAGCTCCAACATCAAAGACTAGATCGATCATCTCATTCGAGAGTAAAGTTTGTACCATCTGCGCATCTGATGAAGCGGGCCTATAATGAGTTATTTCTATACCAAAAAAATGTGCAATGTCTTTTACTAACGCTTTCATATTGTCATTCCTCCATAATATATATTAGTGTTTATATCTGCCGTCATAAAATTCCATGAATCAAGATCAACAAATAATTGAACTATGACTTATAGCCCTTGCGACCAGTTGCAGCGTTTGCCTCACAGACATCCCCTATTATAATGACCCAGCCTTCATGAACTTGATTGAGCACAAACCCCCGACTCTGAGACATTCCAGCCCGCTTTCCCTTATTAATGTAACGGAGTTTATTACTCCCAAAGGTATCAATACTTGGATGGGCAAAATATCCTTTGAACTGTTCGATAGAGGAATAGGTCTGATACTTCGTTCTTTCGGTCTAAAAAATATTTTTAGCTTTTTGGACAGCTAGATTTTAACTTTTGAAATAATTTATGAAAAAGATAGAGGACTCTATTGCCCAGACTTGGATTTGAGTTTCTCGCCGCCGCCGCAGCAATACTGGCGTCATAAACGTCAAGCAGCGGGTATTGAGCCCCATCCATTACATGCATATTTGTTAATGCACTAATTCGATTCGAAAAAATAGACAACTTAAGTATGAGCTTCAAGAAAACGTTATGGAAGTTTGCATACGACTTTAAGCCGTGTAGATCCGCAAAATTCTTAGCCCATTCATCCACTGACATTTGGTGCATGCCGTTATTTAAGGCCAAAATAAGCGCCAATTGGTACTGGTGATCTTCGAACTCTGATGTTTCTCTAAGATGTTTTGACTGGAGATATGACTCATATACCATTACCTGTATCGACATAACAGGCTTGCCATTCCCTGTAAGAGGGAGTGCGTCATGAAAAGGAATGTTTGGCTCATTATAAAACTTATCGGCTGGCGAGTTTTTGCTTTTCCCGTCTGTTGTAAGCAAGCTAGTTCCGCCACTATGTCTTGAAGCGCCATTAATTGCGAACGGCTCAAATGAGTATATATAATCTGGATTAACACTTGCAATTGCGAACCCCATATAAACGTCCGGAATCATCGATAGAAAATAAGCGCCTGACTTTTCCTTTATTGTCTTCAAAACATCAAAATCTACAAAACCCCCATTATATAAAACTGGTAAATTAGTATAACTGCTTTTGCCCATCATAACGCGTGCAGTCCATTTTTTAGAATTTCTTTTTACCCAGCCAGACTTAGTCGGAACGCCCAAACGTCCATAGACAGCCCCATTCAACCCAGGCCACCCATACGAGCAAGTAGCCGAGCGAATAGCTTGCGTGCCAGTCTCCGCAATAATACGGGCCACCTTTGTTAGTGCGCTGGGCAACAGGCCGTCATCATCACCAATAATAGTAACCCAACCATCAGTCACATGATTGAGCGCAAACTCCCAATTTTGAGACATCCCTACTCTTTTTCCAGTGTTAATGTACTTTATTTTATCACTTTTAAAATTCGCAACTATGTTCGCTGTATTATCACAACTGAAGTTATCGCTAATAATTATCTCAAGATTCTGGTAATCCTGCGCAAGAACCGTTTTAATCGTCGCCTCTAAAACATCGCTTCGTTCTCTCGTAGGAATAATTATCGTAAATTTTAGTTCGCTCATTTTATCTATCATCCTTAGTCAGTAAAAATCGTTGAATAGTGGGTGGCATGTAACGAACCATTTGGCGTCTAACTAGGGGTGCAGCTAAGGCCGTCGTGGCGAGAACGGTGGAGGAGATAAAAAACATTAGGCCTAATTCAAGTACGCGCCCGAATTGCCCAGAAAAGCCCCATCGGCAAAGCTGCGCTGTAAGCCCACCAACTGCTAGTGGAAGGAATACATCGTCTCGATACCATATCCATTTTTCAGAATTCAAAATGTGTTGGTACATAAAATGTACACCAATCAAAACATACCCACTATTCAATGCCACCCAGACCCAAGCTGCCCCTATGGCGCCGTATTTCGGTACTACCAAAATAATAGTAGGAACAAGTAAAGCAACCGTAATGACATTAATTTTTATCGCCAAAGACGTCCAACCATGAGCGAGTTGCATTTGGTAGGGAATCCACATCAAGCCATGCAGCAGCGTACCCAAACTTAGCACCGCCAGAAGCGGCGCAACAGTCTGAGCGAGAACCGGGTCTGCTGTCCAAACAAACAGTATTCGATCAGCAAACAGCATAAGTACAATTGCGGCTGAACCCATCAACACTGTCACGAGTTGCGCGCCGTTATGATAAGCCTTGCGCAGCGCTGCAGCATCCCCCTTAACCACTAATTCGGTATATACCGGGAAATACGCAGCAGAAATTGGGCTTACAAACACATGCAAAGTGTTTGAGGCCATAGCGGCCAAGGCGTAATAACCAAAGGCTTCCAAGGTTAGGAGACGCGAGAGTATAAGTTTATCGACCTGGGTAAGCAGCAATGATAGCAGTGTGATACCAATCATACCCCCGGCATAGCGCCATACACCAACCAAGGCTGGAATAGAAAAAGTTGCCGCTCTCGATGGGAAAGGTAAATTTCGATATACTAATAGGGCGAAGAGCGCGACAGAGAAAAGGGATATTAACCCCTGCCAAATAAAGAATGCACCTATAGTTGGGGATAACCACATTAAAACACCCACCGCACCTAATCCGCGGGCTGTAGCCATAGAGGTAATCACAATATTTTGTAGAACTTGCTTTTGAAGTCCTGCAAGGCTACTGGAGTAGATGCTTTCGACAAATTGCAGTGCGGTAACTATCCCCATTAATGCAAAGGCTTTCGCGGAGGTATCAACGTCAAGCTTCTCCCCATTTACCCAATCGGATGCCAACCAGCCTGAAGCAGCCCAAATGCCAATTGCGATAAAGCCGGCTATAGCAACAGCAATCACCTCAATGCTACGCAGCAAATCCCATATCGACTGGACATTACGAGCGCCACCTGTAAAACGCGCCATTTCGCGAGCAAGCGTCGGCCTCATTCCCATATCCAGTAAACCCAACCAAGCTTGCAACATAGCAAAAATGCCGATCAACCCATACGCCTCGATACCAAGATATTTGATATATAGTGGCACGAAGGCAAGTGACATGATGACACGCCAACCTTGGCCCACGTAATTGGCGACAACATTTCTTTTAAGTGACATGATACAATTTTACCGCTTGAATAAGTGATTAAGCTGAAGAGTCTATGACTCGGATTTATAGCCTTGGGGCTGCCCTACGGACTTTTACCTTGCCGACTCAAAGAGCCGGGCAAGGCAATTCTTACTACCTATCTCATCCGTTTCAAATATCCATCTGGAGCAACAGTGAGCAGTGACTTGTCATGAATGCTCTTGTCAATTTCGAAGTCATCGTTATTCTTTAGGTATTCCCACACTGCAGTCTTTGGGTTGTCACCAGGACCCCAGGGGCGATCATTGATAATCTCACGGGGTAAATCCTCAACCACAGTATCGAATACAACACAATAACTCCCTATGCTTGTTAGAGGCGCATAGGCTTCCAACTCAGATAAAACATGTGAATGCGTGTGGTTGCTATCTAAGCAAACCATCACACGAGAATAATTGGCAGAAATTTTCTTCGCTTGCTCAATTGTTTCGCGTGCAATACTGGATGCTTTTATCATTTGGATCCGGGATGACATTGGGTGGGCATTTACAGCGGTGCGATTATGCGCACGAATATCGATATCAATACCCAGTACTTTTCGCTGTGACACTCGCGGATCCATTGTTTCACCGGCTTCGATGGCATCGCATATATCTAACATTGCCAACATAGATGTACTAAGTATCAAAGAACCACCGTGAGCTATTCCGGCTTCAATAATTAAATCCGGTTTAACCGACCAGATGAGCCCTTGCATCGCAACTATATCTTGCGGATATTGAATGATCGGGCTTCTGATATTCTCGTGCCTAGACCACCAGCCAAAAGTACTGCCTTCATCCTAATTTACTCCACTAAAAATGTTCATGGTTTGCTAATTCGACATAATTCTTGTAAGTCCCGTCCAAACCACCCTTAAGGTCTATAAGAGGGTACCAACCTATCTCATTTAGTTTTTTACTATCCATCAGTTTTCGTGGCGCACCATCTGGCTTGGTTTCATCCCATATAATGGAGCCTTGAAAACCTACAACCTCTGCAATAATCTCTGTCAGTTTTTTGATACTGCAGTCAAGTCCTGATCCCACGTTTAAGTGTGACTGCGTAGGTTTCACCTCATTATTGAAGGCAACTTTCCCTAAATTCATCACAAAAACTGAAGCTGCGGCCATATCATCGACATGTAGGAACTCCCTAAGTGCAGACCCAGTTCCCCAAGCGATCACTTCTGGCGCATTAGCTATTTTAGCATCATGAAATCGTCTAATTAGCGCAGGGATTACATGACTATTTTCTGCATGGTAATTGTCTCCAGGGCCATATAAATTTGTAGGCATCACGCTCCTATAATCGGTACCATATTGCCTGTTATAACTTTCACACATTTTAATGCCTGCAATTTTCGCTATGGCATAGGGTTCGTTCGTTTGTTCGAGATAGCCATTTAGCAATTCATGTTCTGCAATTGGCTGTTTTGCTAATTTAGGGTATATACAAGAAGATCCCAAAAATAAAAGCTTCATTACACCAGACTGATATGACGAATGAATAATATTGTTTTGGATCATTAAGTTTTGATAAATGAAATTTGCTGGGTAAGTGTTGTTAGCATGAATACCTCCAACTTTGGCGGCAGCTAGATACACTTGATCGAATTTATTTTTCCCAAAAAAAGCTGCAACCTGGGCTTGATTAGTTAAATCCAATTTATCCCGGCTAGCCGTGATAACTTCAACATCAGTGAGTGTAAGCTGCCTACAGATCGCTGATCCAACCATACCGCGATGCCCAGCAACAAAAATTTTAGTCATTGTTAGACCTCAATCGAAACTGCAGTATCATAGCCATTATCTTTGAGTAACTGTGCACGTTTTGCTAATTTCAAATCTTCTTGCACCATTTCAGCACACATTTCTTGGACCGTAATTTCTGGCACCCAGCCCAATTTATTTTTCGCATTAGATGGATCTCCAAGCAATGATTCCACCTCTGTTGGTCTAAAGTAACGCGGATCAATCTGAACAATAACATCACCCACATTGAGCGCTGGAGCATTGTTGCCGCTGATAGCGCTAACAACGCCTTGTTCCTCGACTCCGTCTCCGGTGAATTCAATTTCAATACCCAGCCCTGCTGCCGACCACTCAATAAACTGTCGTACCGAGTATTGAACTCCCGTTGCAATTACAAAATCTTCTGGATGATCCTGCTGAAGCATCATCCATTGCATTCTTACGTAATCTTTAGCATGCCCCCAGTCGCGCAAAGCATTCATATTACCGAGGAATAGACATTTGCTTAAACCCTGGGCTATGTTACTCAAACCGCGAGTAATTTTGCGTGTTACGAAGGTCTCGCCACGACGCGGTGATTCATGATTAAAAAGCACTCCGTTACAAGCGTACATGCCATAGGCTTCTCGATAGTTAACCGTTATCCAGTACGCATAAAGCTTCGCTACCGCATAGGGTGAGCGCGGATAAAATGGAGTAGTTTCTTTTTGAGGCGTTTCTTGCACTAAACCATAAAGTTCAGAAGTCGATGCTTGATAAAACTTTGTTTTCTTCTCAAGGCCTAAAAAACGGATCGCCTCTAGTAACCGTAATGTACCCATTGCATCTACATCAGCCGTATATTCTGGCGCCTCGAAACTAACTGCCACATGAGACTGAGCGCCTAAATTGTACACTTCATCTGGCTGCACCTCAGAGATGATACGAGTGAGATTTGAGGAATCTGTTAGATCGCCGTAATGAAGAACAAAATTTTGATTCTCAATATGTGGATCTTCATAGATATGATCTATACGCTGAGTATTAAGTGATGATGCACGGCGTTTGATACCATGGACCTCATAGCCTTTCTCCAGTAGAAATTCAGCTAGATACGATCCGTCTTGCCCTGTGACTCCAGTAATGAGCGCAGTCTTCTTTTTTTTCTGATTTGTTTGATCTTTCATAGCTTTAACCTAGTATCCAAATTCATTACATGCCCGCTAGCTGCAAACATCTCACCGAACCAACCAACCATGCCTCCGTGTCCAGCTACATAAACTTTCGCCTGTATAATCATATCGAACAGGACTCCTCAATCTCAAGAGCATCTAGAATCCAACGCTTAGTACTCCCATCTATATCGACAGGCAAACTATCAAGCGGGAAAAAACGACATGATTCGATTTCAAACGAACTAATATTACTTCGATTTTTTTTAAAGTCTCGAGACAAAAAAACCACAACGTGATCACGTTTAGTAATTTTATTGTAATGATAAATACCAACTAGCTTGGGAGACCCCAAAAGATCAAACATAGTTTCCTCTGACACCTCTCGACTCAAGGCATCTTCGGCGGACTCCCCTGCATCAACACCTCCTCCCGGCATATGCCATCCACTGACATATGTATGTTTTACAAGTAGTATCTCACGCTGATCATTTATTATTGCACAACGCACGCCCATCGTAAGTGGGCGTGTAATCAAAAAATACCTGTGTAAAAGACTTAAAAATAATCTTTTCCCGAAATGATATTTTTCGATACCTGCCTCCAACCCTAACTCAGAGTTTTTGGCGCATACCTCGTCAGAATTCTCTCCTAAGTTGCGATTTGTGGCAAAATTCACTTGGTCGTTACCAGATCCAACTCCAGAAAGGACATCTAAGTTATCGATTACTAAACTATCTAGTAATTCCCCCACTTTTATTTTAGTTTTTTCAGGGGCTATATAACCAATGAATTCACGTGATAACAATTCGCGTAGATCGTCTTCATTGGCTGACTCACACACAACATTTAACTGGCTTAAAAAATCGTCAAAATCCGACTTCTTTGGATGTGCTTCTCTTATTTTCCATATTTTCGGATGGGCTGTATTCTCATTATCGCCCGATATCAATAGCTCTTCGTATAATTTTTCTCCTGGCCGAAGCCCCGTATACTCGATAGCTATGTGTTCTTGCTGCGAGCTGTCTAATCTTTCTGGCAAATTCCCAGAAAATCTAATTAATTTTTCAACGAGGTCTGTTATTTTAATGGGTTCACCCATGTCAAGCACAAATACCTCTCCACCGACAGCCATAGACGAAGCTTGTAAAACAAGCTCTACTGCTTCAGAAATAACCATAAAGTAACGCGTAATTTCTGGGTGAGTTACCGTTACGGGGCCGCCACTTTTAATTTGCTCCCGAAATTTTGGTATAGCGGAACCGGAGGATCCAATTACATTCCCAAACCTTACCATCGCAATTCTTATTTTGTCTCCATCACTAGCACTAACAAGTTGACAAATAATTTCTGCTAGCCTCTTGGATGCCCCCATTATATTAGTAGCCCTTACAGCCTTGTCTGTCGAAATTAATGTAAAGGACGAAACTCCTGCAAAAATACAAGCTTCCAGGATCTTTCTAGTACCAAATACATTATTGTGAATCGCTTGGAATGGATTACTCTCCACCATAGGAACATGTTTATATGCAGCTGCATGGTAGACGGATTGAACATTTTCTCGCCTCATTAAAACTTGCATTAGCTTAAGGTCAGTGACTGATGCGAGCACCGGAATTATCAAGTGACCCCATTTGCTTTGCAATTCTTGCTGTATATTGTACAAAGCTAACTCAGACTGCTCAAATAAAATAAGCTTCTTAGGAGAGTTAGCTATTATCTGACGACACAGTTCACTACCAATGGAACCACCAGCACCTGTAACCAAGACTACCTTGTCATATATATTGCCCACTATAAGATCTTTATCGGGAGAAACTCGATCCCGACCTAAAAGCTCTTCAAATCTAATCTCCTCTAAGTTCTCATAAGAACTTTTACCACGAAGGAGATCACCTACATTGGTGACTGTTTTAACAACAAGAGGAAGAGGGGTTAATGCTTCAACAACAATCCTCAATTCTTCACGACTAGCATCAGGCATCGCCAAAGCCACCATCGAAACAGCGCTCTTGAGTACAATTTCATTCAATTTCGATGGCGGGAATACTTTAATCCCATGCACTTGATTGCCATGCTTACGCTCATCATCATCGATAAACCCCACCACATCATAATCAGCATCTTGCCTAACAGATGCCAGCAGCTGCAGTCCGGCCTGTCCTGCTCCATATATCAACAGTCCTCTGCCTATGGGTCGAGCGAAATAAATAATTTCGCGAACCAGGAGTCGCGCCCCAGCAAGGATAAAAATGGAAAGAAGAAACAATAATAACAGCGCAACTAAACTTATCTCACCACCAAATCCTGTAACGTAAAGCCCAAGAAAACAGGTTGTAATTAACTGCACCACAGCAATCAACTCCAACAACCTAGCTCCAGAATATCGGACTACCGCTTTATAAATCCCGGTAAGGTTAAATCCAACAAGTGACATAAAGACATACGGCAATCCAAATAATAAAATACTCTTTGCACTTGGAATTCCATCTACCAAACTCACTGAAAATATACAAACTGAAGACAAGGCTAAGAAATCAAAGATAAATTGGATCAGTTTTTTATAGTTTCTAGGTAAATTCACCAGCAAGGATAAAAAAATAAGTTGTTTTTTCAAATTCTATTTCTCTTTAAGTCCATAAATCGTCGTCGTATAAATACTGCTACTTTCAACATACAAATCTAACGGCTACTAATAGGTCTGATCTTGGCTGTATTTAAAATAAAGATGCATTATTTAGCCACCCTTCCATAGATATCCTCGAAGCGAACAATATCATCCTCCCCGAGATAAGAGCCTGACTGAATCTCTATGATTTCTAATGAAACCTTGCCTGGATTTTCAAGTGCATGAACTACACCAACCGGGATGAAGGTAGATTCATTTTCAGACAATATAAAGGTTTTTTCACCATTAGTAACTTTTGCTGCCCCGGACACAACCACCCAATGCTCTGCCCGGTGATGATGCATTTGTACACTGAGCTTGGCACCGGGTTTTACTGTTATCCGCTTGGCCTGGTATCGATCACCACTATCAATCGAGTCGTATTTACCCCACGGACGATAAACTTCTCGATGGTGCTCCCATTCAGTTCTTGATTCAGCCTTTAACTGTTGAGCGACAGCTTTTACATCCTGTACGCTATCTTTGTGGGCCACAACCAATACATCTTTGGTTGATATAATCACTAGGCCATCCACACCAATTGCGGCAACTAACTTTCCATCAGTCCTTATGTAGGAGTTATTTGATTTATGAAGCATGACATCGCCGTATGTGGCATTTCCGTTGCCATCTTTTTTGCTAATATCCCACAAGGATGACCAAGACCCTATATCACTCCAACCGGCATCCATAGGAACAACAACCGCATCGTCTGTCTTTTCCATGACAGCATAGTCAATAGACTCACTGGGGCATGTATCGAATGCCGTTTTATTGACCCGCAAAAAATCATTATCTTTTGCAATATCTTTCACTGATAACTGACAAGCCTCATAAATATCTGGACGATGCTTTTTAAGCTCCTCTAAGTAGCGGCTAGCCTTAAATAGGAACATACCACTATTCCAGAAGTAATCGCCTGACTCGAGGTACTCTATGGCTACGTCGATAGAGGGCTTTTCAATAAATGCATCGACAGTAAATCCAGGACCCTGAGATTCACCCTTCTTTATATAGCCATAACCTGTATTGGGCTCATGCGCTACGATACCAAAGGTGACTAGCTTACCGGCCTCCGCCAAGGGGATTGCAGCCATTACCGTCTTGGTGAATGACGCTTCATCTTGAATGACGTGATCAGCCGCAAGAACAAGCAACAAAGGATCCTCACCCTCTGGCGATGAAAGTGCCGCAAGTGCAATTGCCGGCGCAGTATTGCGACCCACGGGCTCTAAAATAATTGAGTCTAGCTTATCTATTTCACGAAGCTGCTCTGCGACAAAGAAACGGTGCTCCTCGTTACAGATAGTCACTGATGACTGGATATCTAAACCATCAAGCCGCTTAAACGTAGCCTGCAGCATGGTATCGTCACCATGAAGGGCTAAGAATTGCTTGGGGTGCGCGGCTCGAGATAAAGGCCAAAGGCGTGTGCCTGAGCCACCTGCCATAATCACAGCTTTAATCATGTGTATTTTTCATATTATTTAATAACCAATTCGCATAGTTGCGCATATAAGGGTGAAATTTTTTATCGTCAGCCACAACTGATAGATCAAACCACCCAAGCTCACCATGCTGATCATCTAAAGTTATTTCAGGTCTAGATTGAAACTCTGCATAGTGGGGTAGGTTCACATAGTGAGTCGATATATCGCGGTCAAGGGCACTATTGTTATAAAAATGATCCCACATACCCATTAAAGTAAAATCCTCTACCGCGGTATAACACAAACCCAATTCGGCTTTAACTATTCTAAGCAATGCATCTTGCCAGGTTTCATTTTTGTAAATTCGCCCGCCAGGTGCAAACCATGTTCCTTTTAGCGGCTCATTACGTCGCTTACCGAGGAGGATTTGACCATTACAGATCAAGCACAGATCGATAGACACTAAAGGTGTATTTTCTATAACGGTCTTGAAGGTTTGAACGTCTAACATTGGACCTTCTTTTCTATTTCTAATAGCCGATAATAGCCTTGATCGAATCCTGGCAAGGCGTATCGCTATTCTTTTCTTAATAACGCCCTTCATTTTAGGTTCATAAGTAATGGACCCAAAAAATTTTTCAGCTCGATAAGTGCTCCCTCGGGTTATGCCGCCAACTTAGCAGCGACTTGATTATACACACGATCGGGGGTCTGATTGCCCAAGCTCTGGTGCCGTCGTTCGGTATTGTAGAATCGAAAGTACTCAGCTAACGAGCGCTTTGCAGATCGCACATCATCGTAGGCTTTGAGATAGATCTCCTCATACTTCACGCTACGCCAGAGGCTCTCTACAAACACATTATCCACCCACCGGCCCTTACCAAGATAGTTAGCAATGACGTTTTTCTTTATAGACATTGTGGTTTAGTCTTTAAATTTAGTGATTATTTTCATAGAAAAGACATTACTCTTTCGGCAATTGCTATGCATGATGTCAGACCGGGACTATCAATCCCATGCAGCGAAACCATCCCACTTAAACGGTGATCCTTTTCTGTCAAAAAGATAAAATCGCTAGCAATTTTACCCTTTATCTTTATTTTTGGCCTGATACCAGCGTAATCAAAGTGCAGACTTTCAGGACCGTCAATTCTGAAATTTAATGCTACCTTTTTATAGAATGCGCCAGTATCTATTTCCTGCTTATAGTTAACATCATAGATATGTTGAGTATCCGGTCCGAACTTAACCTGGCCATTTAAATCAAGCGTAAGATGAACTCCTAAGCCCAGAGATTCAGGCATTGGGTAGAGTAGATGCGATACCGCCGATGGCAGACGGGTAGAAAAATAATGTCCTTTGACGAAGTAGTTTTCCATCCCATGCTCTTTGTATAAACAATTCAGCACCTGAAGTGAAGACAACCCAGCACAATTAACCAAAACATCAGAGGCGGCGACTACTTTCTCACCATTGCCATCTACAAATGTTACCGAATATCCTGAATCATTTTCTATATCTGTCACACAACTAGCAAAACAGCATATACCGCCATTATCCTCAATATCTCTTAGAAAGGAGAAAGCAAGGCCATGCGAGTCAACTATTCCTGTATTAGCGCTAAAAAAAGCATGTTTCGCCAAGCACCATCTTTTTAAATAATTAATCTCGTCTCTAGCACATTTTCTTAAACCAGTGGCCCCACTTGCTAGCGCTAAGTCATACAGATCAGCTAACTTACCAGGTGAATTCCTACTAAAAATATATTTTCCAATTTTTGAGAAATTCACGTTTTTAGAGGAACAATAATCTTCAAGAAGCACCCGACCTTGAACACATAGTTCGTTCTTATTGGGCATCTCAGCGTAATATAACCCAGCATGAATGACCTCACTATTCCGTGACGAGGTTTCCATAACTATTGATTGGTTTTTTTCCAACAATAGTACATTTCTGAACTTCTTGGAAGCAGCAGCTGCGGTAGCCAAACCAACGATTCCACCTCCGATTATAATAGCATCGAATTTTAGCAAGTTGCATGTTTCCATAAATGTGAGGTGTTAATGAAATTACACTTTACTTCGATTTTTTCTGACACAACAATCACCACAGATATACATACTTTGGTCAGACAAGATTGATCGATGAAAATAATAGCTAAACGCCTTCAAAATCTATGGTTGACGTAGCCTGGAAGCTGACAAATTAGCCAGACTCAATTCCCAGATGAACTGTAATATAATTATAATGCCAACAATCCAATCTCAAGCCATAGCTATCAAATCAACGACAACTAAGCCATGGAAATCTTACGCCTGGTTATAGGGTCGAAACCCATTAATTAACATAAACGCTGCCAAAGATATCAAGAGCTAAAGAACTTAGAATACTGATCGTTCGACATTGTCTTTATTTTCTAAATTTTTCAGTCTAATATATTGAGCTAACATATGCATAAGGCTGTGGTGGATATCCTCTACAATTCCATAGTTTTCAATCGGAATGTGGATATAATTGTCACTAATATTTTTGGCGTCACCTCCTACGAAACCCACAAAGGAGATACTTTCAATATTTTTTGACTTAGCCATCGATAGTGCTTTTATTATATTTGGGCTGTTTCCACTGCTGGATACGCACAGGAGGATATCTCCATCCTTCCCGTACTTATCTAACTGAAAAGAAAATATATCATCGTAGCTGATATCATTAGCCACAGCCGTCACAGTAGGAGTATTGCTAGATAAGGAATGTATTATTGGCTGAATAGATGTTCCTGTGGAGGCCCCCTTCAAAAAGTCACAGACGAAGTGCTCGGCTATAGATGACGAACCACCATTACCACAAGTATAAATCGTGCTATTCCGCTTGATCGCCGACTCTAAAACATTCACAACTTTCCCTAAGTTGGCCACATCAATTGACTCAAATCC
>Ga0302127_10000104_pt1 | contig 37730 bp, 35 predicted proteins | sample CB4_SCM_MG_FD_204452 | JGI IMG/M metagenome (GOLD analysis project Ga0302127, IMG submission 204452) | Marine microbial communities from Western Arctic Ocean, Canada - CB4_SCM | ecosystem: Environmental > Aquatic > Marine > Oceanic | place: Canada: Western Arctic Ocean | collected 2017-09-24
AGTCCCCATGGCTCAACGCCATTAGCTGTCCAACCGGGTACATCGTAGTCATTGACCAGATGTTCGGGAAGTAGTCGCTGAAAAGCTTCAGAATATTTACCTCTGCGTGGATCTTCTCCGATTTGGTCTAACCAATCCTTGGCGGCCCAATACCCAGAATATCTCTGCACAATCTCATCCAGAATCGAGCTGTAGACTTCTCGCCATGCCGGTGTAGTCTCAGCCATCAAAGCAACTGAATAGCTAGACTCAAACAGATCAAATCTATGCCACGAAGTAGTCGGCTCTCCCGTTCGATCATCCCAATGATCATGCGGCTTACCCTCTTTGTTCCAGTTGTCCGGAGTGTGGGCTTTTCTATACAAATATCTAAGCCAGCCCCGCGAACGTTCACTCAGGATAGGGAAGTCTTTAGCCAGTTCCTGTTGCATTATCGGGCTTACCTTACGCATTTATTTTCTCCGTCAAAGTGTAGTACATCAGACAGTTCTCGATATTCGTAGTACGCTCTTCTCTCATGAGTGCTATAGAAATCGACAAACAAAACGGTGGGCTAACATGGCTCAAAAAAAACTCCGCAGGCCTGATTATTTGTCTCGTCATTGGGGCAATAGCTTGGACCATCGCAGAGGTTGAAAAATCAATAATCGATCGCGCTGTCATCGATGCATTAGTTATTGCAATTGTCCTTGGAGTTATCGCAAAGAACCTGCTACCGCTACCCTCAGCTATAGTCCCAGGGAGCAAGTTCGTCTCTAAACAAGTTCTTGAATTTTCAGTGCTGCTATTGGGCGCAAGTGTGGCATTACAAGATGTCACGTCGTCTGGGATTTCATTGATACTTCTCATTGTTGTTGCAGTATTCGGTGGACTTACAGTTGCTTGGGTCGTTGGTCATAAACTTCTAGGATTGAGTTCACGTCTTGCTATATTGGTAGGAGTAGGTAATTCAATATGTGGGAATTCAGCAGTCGCTGCAGTCGCACCAGTGATCAAAGCAACTCCAAATGAAGTCGCGGCAGCTATTGGAATAAGTGCAATACTTGGTGTTGGACAGATTTTGCTGCTCCCTCTATTTGCACCTGCACTAAATCTCACCAATATAGAATATGGAATATTAGCAGGAATCTCTGTATACGCGGTTCCACAAGTCGTCGCTGCATCCTTTGCTGTTTCACCTCTCTCCGGACAGACAGGAACATTAGTTAAACTCGTTCGGGTCCTGTTTCTCGGACCCATGATCATCTTGCTTGGAATTCTCCATCGCGATACAGAGAATTCCTCGTCCCTGAAGGAGAAAATTAAAACCTACGTACCATGGTTTGTCGCAGGATTTCTTTTATTGACTGTACTTAGAACAACTGACGTCATATCACAGGATTTGGGATTACAAGCTCGAGGGCTGAGTAAGCTTCTTTTTGTAGTAGCGATGGCTGGACTCGGGCTTGGTGTAGACGTCAGAGAGGTTGGTGCTGTGGGTGCACGAGTCGCATTAACAATACTCGCGACTATGTCCTTCATGATCGCGCTCGCACTAATCGGAATTCCTGTGTTGGATTTAGGTTAATTAACTCACAGCACGTGATTTAAATTTCCATGTACCGTCCTGTTTCACCAAGGTATCGTTATAAGTCAAACTAGCGAGCACATCACCACCACGCATTAAATTTAGATAGCAACAAAGCTGTGCTTCACTCTCATCCCCGTCGATTACGAGATTATTTACCCAGTGCCGAGTCCCCGGCATCTTCTCAGTAAAACCACTCGCAAAATCGCTCAATTCATTTGTGCCAGTCGCCTGCCCATTGGCTGAGTGAAAAGTTCCATCTTGAGTGAATGTCGAAGCCCACACTGGCCCGTTGCCAGAATCAATAGCTTGGTTATATCGCGACACTAATTCGTTAATTTCAACCCTATCTGCGCTCGTTAATGACATAATTTATTGCTCCTTATCTTTATTTATTATAATAACTACTCAACCGGATATTGGTTTTGGATCTCTGTTTCCGTCAGTCCAACCCAGTCACTAAACACAAGTTCGTCGTATAAGATTTGCCCTGTTACCTGGTCTGAGGATTGCTCACAAATCCATACGGCCGCATCACCAATAATTTTGCCACTCATTCTCCAACCCGTATAGTCCGGATCTCCTCCCTTCGTTCGAAAGAAGTGCCCGCCCTCCGACCAAATAGGTAGATGAGGAGAGAGAGCATTTACTGCGATATTTCGATCACTCAGCTCAGCAGCAAGACCTTGAGTAAATCGTTCCAGTGCCGCCTTTGTGGTGCCATATGCTGAACCTTCAGATCTCGGCGAATCATACGGGCCTGGCCCAGGGCCAATCGCTGAACGAGAGGAAATGTTAATAATATGGCCTGATCCTGACTTCTCAAATACCGGAACAATTGCCCTTGCCATAAGAAAAGGGCCCAAAACATTCACTTTAAAAATTAAATCCCAGTGCTTAACTTGTAGGTCAGTTATACCGCCAGGTATCAAAATTCCGGCATTGTTCACCACGATATCTATCCGGCCAAATCTTTCTATAGTCCCCTCGATAGTATTCTGAATATCAACTTCACTCGTCACGTCACAACGCATTGAAGAAGCAATGCCACCCTGCGCTTCAATATCCGCAACAGTTGTAGCAAGGCTTCCCGGAATATGTGAGTCCGAATCACTCTCAGTTCTTGCAGTAACCATCACAGACACTCCCGACATAGCTAAACTCACGGCTATGTCTTTCCCAAGTCCTCTGCTCGCTCCGGTAACTAGCGCAACCTTGCCCTCAAGTGATCCCATAAACATACCTCTGCCTTACTAATTTCTCGACACTGTATCAGTCAACAGCCATTCGCAGTGATTTTTGTTACACTGCTTTCATCATCATGGAGGATTTCAATGGACTTTAACTTTACAAGCGAGCAAGAATCATTTAGAAATGAAGTGCGTAGCTTTATCACGGAAAACTTGCCCCCCCAAACTGCCGACGTGTCCGATGAAGGAATGTACGACCAAAAGAAATTTGACGAACGCCTTCAATTCCAAAAAGCCATGGCGAAGAAAAAATGGAATACTATGGCTTGGCCTAAAAAATTTGGCGGCCTTGAAGCACCTCATTGGCAGCAAATGCTCCTCAATGAAGAAATGGCCTATAACCGCGCCCCAAGTGGGGGAAATCATGGTATCGATTGGGTAGGCCCTGCTCTGATGCTTGTCGGCAGTGAAGAACAGCAAAAAGAACACCTCAACAAGATTGCAAACGCCGATGATGATTCATGGTGGTGCACATTCTATTCGGAGCCAGGCGCCGGAAGTGATTTGGCAGCCTTGCAAACACGAGCAATTCAAGACGGTGATGAATTCGTAGTTAATGGACAAAAAATATGGACATCCGGGGCACATAGATCCAACTGGGGTTGGCTTGCAGCACGAACAGATCCAGATGCACCAAAACACAGAGGGATCTCAATGTTCCTTCTTGATCTTGAAACCCCTGGCATCACGATTCGCCCATTAATCAATATGGGTGATGAGCACGGCTTCAACGAAGTCTTTTTTGAAGACGTGCGACTACCAAAGAAAAATCTTGTGGGAGAACAAGACCGAGGCTGGTACCATCTTGCCGTCGCGCTCGACTTTGAACGGTCTAGCATCGCAGGGTTCTCCGGAAGCCGAAAAACGGTTGAAGATCACATACAATTTGCCGATGAGAACCCTCATAAAATTGAGCAGAATCCAGATGTTCGATTGGAATATGCGGACAGAATGATTGAAATAGAGATTGGCACCAATTTGGCGTATCGCATCGTTCACATGCAAACAAGTGGCATCATCGCTAACTACGAAGCATCCGCAGCAAAGCTATTTAGTTCTGAGCTAAATCAAAGAATCGCGCACACAGGATCAAAAATGCTGGGACTTGAAAGCCTTATGCGTCCACAGGAGCCCAGAGCTCCACTCGGTGGAGCAATCGGACAATCATATGTAACCAGCGTTTCATCAACAATCGGAGGTGGTACCTCTGAAATTCAAAGGAACATCGTAGCCACTCGAGGCCTTGGCCTACCTCGTGGTTAACTTATTGAGACTCTGGCTGGTATGAAAACGATCGGGGAAGCATCTCGCTTGGTTCATATGACTGACCAACTGTTAAGCGAAATGCTTAACAGCCTGGCGGATATGTCCGAAGAAACTCTGAATATGGATATGGATATCCCTGAAGCAAACTCGCTCTACGTGCTTGCTAGGCATGTTCTAGGAAGCGTCGAAGAGTGGGGGCTTTATTTTGGAACTGGTTACCAAGTCCGACGTGATCGAGATTCTGAGTTCGTGGCATCAGGTCAAATCAATGAACTGATTGAATATAAAAATTCTTGGATGCCTCTGCTTCAGGAACGTGCTGCAATGATTGAAAATGAGCAGTTAAACAATCAAGGCTGGAGGCCCGAGCCGGACTACAAAAGTGCCCACCCTTCTGGAGCTGCATTGTCTATCGGCGACGCGCTGCTACATACGGTTGATCACACTGCAGTTCATCTCGGTCATCTTCAACTCACGAAACAATTAATCGAACATCAGACTATTCGTAGACTTTAGATGCCACTTTATTCTTTGCTATAAATTTCCAGTCCAGCTCTACACCTAGCCCATGCCCCGTCGGTACAGTAACGCAGCCGTCTGAATCAATTGCATCAAGCTCGTCCTCATAGTCGATATAGACTGGTGGATTCGCACGCTTAATACGTGGATGAATTAATCCCATTTCGTAATAATTACAATTTCGAATAGCCGCCATCACATGTCGACGAGAGGGGCCCGGTGCATGTGGCTCAGCATCCAACCCAAATCCTTCGGCGGCATGAGCTATTTTCATTACACCTGTGATTCCTCCATCATAGTCTGGATCAATTCGCAAGAAATCAGTCCCTCCAGCAATTACAAAGTCAACGTGTTGCTCTAAACCTCGAATATGTTCAGTCTGCAGCAAAGGAGTCTTAATTAACTCGCGCAACTTCTTATGACCAAATGCCGATACACCACCATCTCTGTACGGATCTTCAAGCCAATAATACCCGTACTCGTCACAGGCCTTGCCTACTTGCAAAGCATCCCCCCAAGTAAGCAAACTACTAGCTGGATCCAGCATAAGATCCATTTTATCGCCGACTCTATCCGCCACAACTTCCATGAGTTTTATTCGGCGCTTGAGTGAAGATTCGCGCCACCAATGAATTTTGTACGCCGGATAACCAAGCTCCAGACACTGTTCTGCAAAGTCAGCATAGGCCTCCGGAGAACTCAAGCCATCTGGCTGATCGTCCCCAACCATGGTACTGGCGTACGCAGGCAGTTTAGTTCTGTATTCCCCAAGTAACTGATAAATCGGGGCTTCGTGATACTTACCAGCAATATCCCAAAGTGCCATATCAACCTGAGACATCCCCATTCGAGCCTGCTGCTTCAGAGCCTGCTTTGCATCGTTATAGAAAGTTTCTCGTGCCAGAGCATTTCGGCCAAGTAAAGCGTTGGCACACTGACCCACTCCAGCTAACTCAGACGCATTACCTCCCAAATACTCACCGGTTATCCCGACGTCAGTAAAAATCTGCAATACACGTCCCACTGCACTATGCATTTTTCCTTTTTGGTATACCGGAATACGAGTTTTCTCATGAGGCGTAATATCAGGGACATCATACGTGAACTCAGTGATTTCTATTTTTGTAACTACAGGAACAGCCATGGGTGATCTCTCTCCAGACTAAACAGTTTCTAGTGTATCTTTTAAGCTTTCGTCGGCATTGTCCGAGCCAGAAACCGCACGAAGTTCAGCAAAATCACGACGCATCGCGGCCTGCATCAATCCAGCATCGGTACTGTGCATTACAAATCTCGCACCAAGTTCAATCGCCGTAGTAGACGTATCTAAGGTTTGCTGATGAATCATTACCGGCACACCATGACTTTCTGATGTCTTTATCACATTTTTAATTACGTCAAGATACTTTGGATTTGTAACCTCGTCTGGGATACCAAGTGACGTAGTCATATCGTTAGGTCCAATAAATATTCCATCAATTAAGCCTACGTCAAGGATTTCTTCGAGCCTATTATATGCGGGCTCACTTTCAATACCTATTATGACAATTGTGTCCTCGTGTCGAGCTTCTAAATACGACTTGGTTTTGTCACTTGGAAATTCGCCCGTCGTAATTGCACGTGTTAAGTACTCACCTTTTAGTGGATGGTATTTAGCAGTTGCTACACACTCTCGCACTTCCTCAACCGTTTCACAATATGGAACTAGAACTCCAGCGGCACCCGCATCCAATGCCATCGCTACCCAGTGAGACATTGGAATCGGAATACGAACGATCGGCGCTATGTTGATATCACGCAACATCCGACATAGTTCCTGAATTTCCTTTCGGTCACGTGACCCATGTTCCGAATCAATTACTACAAAGTCCATCGTTGAACCCGCAAGCGAAGGGCGAAATCGAGTGACTCCCATCGCTGAAAGCATGCAGCCAAACACCCGATTTCCACTATCTAAAGTCTTTTTTATATCAATACCGTTCACCACACACCTCCAATAATTAAATGAAGGGTAGCGTGTCTTCTATGAAGCGTCAGCGTTCATCAAAGACAATTTTCAATTTGATGGAGTCAGAGCAAAGTCAAATGGCCCGTACCGACCTATAGCCTGTATTAGGGGTCCAATCCCAAAGGCAAACCATAACGTCCCTAATCCAATACTCCCACCCAAAATAAATCCAAACACCAGAACAATTATTTCTATAGATGTTCGAGCGACAGCAATGGGAATGCCGCGCTTTGCTAATCCAGTCATCAAGCCGTCACGTGGTCCCGATCCCATATTTGCACCGATATAAAGTACTGTACCCAGAGCAACCAAAATTGGTCCGAACATCATCATCAAAAATCTAATAAATAAAGGATCAGGTGTCGGTAAAAGAAATACACCAAGATCGATAGTTAATCCAATCACCAGCGCATTCAATATAGTCCCAAGTCCCGGACGTTCTTTAAGAGGTAGCCAAAGGAACATTACAAGCCCACTCACAGCAATGCTAACAATTCCAACACTACTCATGTCAAGCTGGAACTGAAACAGTTGCAAAGTGATATCAGTGCGTAAAGATACGCCCTGATGAAATACTTCCCAAGGGCCCAGTCCTAATCTGCCTTCTAACATCAAGGCGAGGCCGAACCCAAATGAAACTAGGCCCAGATTCAACCGACCAAGTCTAGGAATTAATGCTGTGCGTTGAAACATACTCGCCTAATTATTCGTTATTTGTAATTATTTTTCAACACTACTTGCATATAAAAAGCTAACATCTAACGGATTAATGAAATGCATATAACTCTTAGGGAAAATATTAATGGTCGAATTCATGCAATTAGCGGATACTCAACTCGGTATGCAGCGCCACCTGAGCTTGCAAACGATGAATAACCCCGCACTACGTAAGCAGCGACAGCAAAAATGGATCGATAATGGATTTGTCCCTGCTGGCGAAATGCCGAACGACCTCCCTGAAAATGTTACAGATATGCAAGAAGAGACAAATAATTTCTCCAACGTCATAGATATTGCCAATAATATAAAGCCAGCCTTCGTGATGATCTGTGGAGATCTGGTTAATAATCTGGAACAAAGCGATCAGAAAGATGCCTTTCTGAGTGTCACCGAAAGGCTAGATCCGGAAATACCGTTGAAAGTTGTTCCAGGGAACCATGATGTTTGTCCCGATTTCTACAATGCCTCGCCTGATGCCTTGAGTGAATATCGAACGATATTCGGACACGACTACTATTCCTTTCTCGCAGATGAGACACTTTTCATCGGATTGAATTCCGAAATATTTGACTCCAGCGATTTACTGGGCAATGAGTACGCAATACAAATGGAATTCATTCGGGACACACTGATTTCAAAAGAGGCGACTGATGCTCACACAATATGTGCATTCATGCACAAGCCTTTGTTTCTTGAAAATCCACTTGATGATGAATTACACGGTCAATTAAAGCCGGCTCATCGCATTGAGCTTATGGAGCTTCTTGAAAAGTCTGGTGTTCAACTCATGCTCGCTGGACATCTGCACCACAATCGTGAAGCCACATATAAAAACATGCAACTCGTCGCTAGTGGTGCAGTTGGCTATCCTATCTCAGGATCTTGTGGATACAGACTAGTATCAATTTCACCAGAGACTATTGCGCACGAATATTACTCGCTATGATTTTCGTTAACTTGATTTTTTGCTCGCCGTCCCAGGAATATAATTCCAAAGGTAATAATCAAAATCAACAGAGACAAAATAATTACAAAAATTAGTCCCGAGCCAAAAAACTGATCAAGAATCGACCGAATCCAGCTCAGCAGCGTTGGATCGATCGGGCCCTCGTGATGAAGTCGATAATTAGGTAGCGTCCACACCGGTCAACTCCTGATCCGCTATTTGATATCTCCCAGAGAATCTTCTCTCTTGCACGGACCACGAAATGAACATCGCTACTACCAAAGCAATCACTACGCCCAAAAACACATTGTCATAGCTACCTGTCGTATCAAAAACGGTGCCTGCGATCCAAACACAAGCACCCCCTCCTAACGCATGAGCGCAATTAGTCAGGCCGGTTAGAGTTCCTACCTGCTTCAAACCGTAAATATCTGCAGTTAAACTACTCGTCAGTGGCACACTCGAAAGCCACGAACCACCACCTATGATTGCGAAGGTCCATAAACCCCATGCAGGTGGTAAAACCACCAAGCAGAGAAAACCTATCGCCCGAATTCCATATACCGTTCCAAGTAATACACGTCTCTCAATTCGGTCAGATAGCCAACCAACTAGTAAAAGCACCGAGCCGTTTACACCAGCCAACAGTCCAAACGCTAGAGCTCCTTGAGTCGAAGAAATTCCCTCGGATATCGCCCATCTAACATAATGAACTGAAATTATTGAAGTACTCACGCCGCAAACTACATACGCCATGGATAGCTGCCAAAAAGGTAAACTATGTAGCGCACTGCGCCATTTCTTGACTTCCAAAGGCGGAGGCAACATCCGGTTTACAGTTTCCTTGGAATCTTTATCTCCAATCCCGTCGGGCACTAATCCTACAGATGCTGGTGAATTCTGCACCAAATTCCAAATTACTGGAATAGCTACTAACCCATAGAGCAATACAAATCCTATGACTGTAAATCTCCAGCCTATAATGTCAGTTAAGTAAGATGAGAATGGAACCAGTATTAACCCACCCAAAGCTGCACCGCTCAGTAGCACTGACATTGCAATCCCACGAAATTTATCAAACCACCGCGCAACCGTTACTGTTACGACGGTAATTGAGATGCCTCCTGCAGTAAGTGAAATAATGCAGCCCCATACAAACGCCAAAAAGAAAACATTAGGAATCATCGATAACAGTAGATAACCGAAACCCGTCAGCGCCGCGCCAAATAACAAAATAACTCGGCTGCCAAATCTATCAATAAGTGCTCCGTAGAACGGAGCCGCTAATCCAGCAACAACAAGACCTATCGAAGCGGCAATTGAAATACTACTGACCGATGTCGCGAATTCCAACTCCCATTCATGTACGAATACCCCAAATGATTGGCGTGCGCCCATGTCTAGAAAGGTAACAAATGCCAAGCCAAAAACTATATACCAACCATAGAAAATATTGGAGGTTTTTCTTAACAGTGAGCCCATGTCTATAAGGTACAGTAACCGCTGACAATAAACAGGTTCGTCGGCTAGTCTACGGACACACGCAAAGCAATCTTCCCTTTTGCCTGTCGATCTCTGATAATTTTTAAAGCAGACTTCGCTTCGGAAAGAGGAAAAACATTGGATACAAAAGGGTGAATTTGATCAGATCTCCAAAGTTCGATGATCTTATTCAGTGCTTCTCGCATTAGCTCTGGCGATCTAACCCTGACTTTACCGAAACTGAAGCCTAACGCTGATACATCCTTCACCAATAGATGATTTGCGGCTATTTTAGGGACGCTACCGCTGGCAAAACCTATTATCAGTATTCTTCCACCAGGTAGAATACAGTGCATTGATTCTTCAAATGCAGTACCACCAACGGGATCAAAAACGACATCAACGCCCTCAACAACATTGAGAACCGATTTACTGATCTCTTCTTGGGCATAGTTGATTAATACATCAGCCCCATAAGATTTTGCAATCATCAATTTCTCGTGGCTACTAGCCGTTGCAATAACGGTTGCCCCCAACGCATGCGAAATCTCTACGGCTGTCAATCCAACTCCACCAGACGCGCCATGCACCAGCACCACCTCACCTTGGTGCAGACGTGCCCGTTCCGTCAGAGCCAAATATGATGTTCCATAAGCAATCGGAATAGTTGCTGCTGTCTCGTAGCTCATATGATCTGGAATTTCAATTACATTACAAGTGTCGGTTACTACTTCTTCAGCAAATCCGCCATGTGTAATGGCTGCCACCACACGTCGCCCAATTAGAGGTTTTGCCGTATCTCCCCGTCCTTCGAGTACAACACCCGAAACCTCAAGACCTGGGGCAAAGGGATACTTGGGCTTGTCTTGATACTTTCCTTGGATTAGGAGGAGGTCGGCAAAGTTCACTCCAGCGGCTCGCACGGCAATTCGCACCTGATCTGACCCAATGACAGGAGCTTGAAGTTCTTCATATAAAACTGAATCAATGTCCCCCGGTGCGGTTGAAATAATCGCTTTCATATAACGAACTCCATCTCATACACAAATGAACCAGTTGACTGCTGATTAACAATTAACTACGACAAATCAATGCCCATCTGAGACTGGATCTCTGAAAATTTCTCTAGAGTCATTTCACGACCCATTGCGATCCACTCCTCATCCGAAATTTTTTGTCTGGCTGACATCAGCGTTTCCGCATCAGTACCGACTAGGTAGCGAAGCTTCGGAGTATCAGTAGTAATTGCGTCCAGAATCACCTGTGCAACATCCTCCGGCATAGCAGGATTCTGCAGTTTGGTGGCAAAATGGTGTCCTATCCGCTCAGAAAATTCTCTGTATGGCGACTCCTCAGATGATGTCACCCGCTCATCTCGCTTAGTGAATATTGGAGTCAATACCACGCCTGGTTCGATAAGAGCCACGCGAATCCCAAATCTATAGACTTCAGCAGCAAGTACTTCGGTAATGGAGTCGAGCGCGAATTTACTACCTACGTATGCACCCATGCTTGGTGATGCGACACGCCCTGCAACAGACGTAACATTGACGATCGTTCCATGTCTGCGTTCGCGCATTCCGGGTAGTACTAACTGCATCATCTGGAGAGCACCAAACACATTAGTCTCAAAAAGATCACGAAAAACCTCTATTGGCGTCTCTTCTACGGCACCACCACCACCTATACCAGCATTGTTAACCAATACGTCGATTTGACCAGCTCGTGACATAACTTCGCTCACACAGGAGTTACATGAATCAACGTCGTTGACATCCAGTTGCAACACCATAATTTCAATACCTTCGTCAGACGCTATGGTGAGTAAATCTTTCCCAGCTTCTGGGTTTCGCATAGTTGCAAACACTTGGAATCCATTACGTGCTAAATGCAAAGCCACAGATTGTCCGATACCAGTACTTGACCCTGTTATCAGTGCTGTCTCCATATATAGCTCCCTCATTCGTGTATTCTGACGATCACAAAATCTATTTCTGATGCACTGCCGGAATTACTTCATTAATTAACTTTTCTGTTTGGTTCATAATATCCGCGGAGGATGTGCCAATCGGGCGCAGCACAAATTTAGAAATACCAGCTTCCCTATAGGTAGTTAACGTTTCCAATATTTCTTCGGCGTTACCAACAGCAAGGTATGACTTAGCAGAATCCAGTTCAGGAAATCGATCTAAACGAGCAACCTGGTCTTGAACTACCGGCTCGTCCCAGCTGCCAAAACGAAATCCGATTCCCGCTCCGTAGTGATCATCATCGATAGGCCTATTGATTCTTAATCCTTCGGCCTTGATAGCAGCCACCACAGGTTTAATTTGAGCTGGACTCTGAATTCCAGCCAACCAACCATTGCCAAGACCTACTGTACGTCGAATTGCGGCTTTAGAAGAACCACCAATCCAAAGTGGAAGAGGTTGTCTAACCGGTACCGGGGCTATTTGCGCATTTGAATATTGATAATAGCTACCGTCGTAGGTCACACGCTCACCCTGCCAAAGCAAGGACATGATCTCAAGCATCTCATCAACTTGCTTACCTCGTCCTTGCGGACTGCGACCTGTTGCTGACCACTCAGGTATCGCAACAGAACCAACACCAAAAGCAGGAATAAGTCGACCATCAGATAAGAAGTCAATAGTTGCACACTGCTTCGCAAGAATAAGTGGGTCACGGAAGGGTAAAACCACCACATTCATTCCAAATTGCAATCGATCTGTCGCTCCCGCTAACACTGCCATCAGTGCCAATGGCTCAAGATTCATCGCCTCAGACACAAGTCGATCGCTTGTCCATATTGAGTCAACATCGCCGGCCTCGCATAACTCAACCCACTTAAAAAAATCGGCACTCGTTTCAAAAGGAAAGCCAGCTATCCCAAGTCCTATACTCTCACTCATACAATTCCTTACTTACGTTTTCCAAAGCGGCCTAAACGACAATATTAGGATGCTTTTTGTTATGCGAGGTCAATCCCTCAAAGGCATATGCCAACTGCAAAACTTCGAACTCGCTTCTTGGTCTACCTATAATTTGTAATCCAACTGGCAGACCTGCTCTCGTGAATCCCGCAGGTACAGATATTGCCGGTAATCCGGTAGCAGAAATATAGTAACAAACCTTAGCCCAAGCCATGTATGTCTCCATTTCAACCCCTTCAATCTCAGATACCCACTCAGTTTCCACGGAAAATGGCGGAACTTGACTGACAGGGCAAATGAGATATTCATAATGATCAAAAAAAGTTATGACCCGAGCATAAAGTGCACTCCGTAGTTCGGACGCCTTAGACAAGTCTCTCCCTGACTGAGATAGTCCTTCTTCTATATTCCATATAACTGTGTCCTTCAATTGGTCTCGCTGATCTCGCAGAAGATTTTCCTTGAATCCAAAGCTCCAGCCACGCCACGCCATAAAAGCCTCATCTGCACCAGTAAAGTCAGGGACATCCTCCGTCACCTCACAGCCCAAATCAGCAAAAATAGAGGCTGCAGAACGAACAATTTGACGAATTTCCTGATCAATAGGAAGTCCTCCCAAATCCTCACTCCAGGCGACTCGTATGCCGAAAAAAGACTTATCGAGCGGGTCCAAAAACATGGATCCTGGAGACTCCAGAGCTACGGGTGAATTGATATCTGGACCAGCGATCACGCTTAACATAAGGGCAATATCAGAAACTGTTCGGGCCATTGGGCCCTGAACGCTCAAGTTTTGCCAAGCAGAGCTTGAACCCCGCACAGGCACTCTACCTACTGCTGGTCGTAAGCCAACCACGTTGCAAAAATTAGCAGGATTTCTGAGCGAGCCGCCTAAGTCACTGCCATCAGCCAAGGCGACCATTCCAGTAGCCAAAGCAACGGCAGCGCCTCCACTACTCCCACCACATGTTTTAGTCAAATCGTACGGATTAAGAGTTGTACCAAATACCTTATTGAAAGTCTGAGACCCCGCGCCGAATTCAGGCGTATTTGTTTTACCAACTGAAATTGCCCCAGCTCCCTTTAGGCGCTCAACTATCAACGCATCTTTGTCAGGAACATGGTCCGCGTATATAGGAGATCCGTACGTGGTCCGCATACCAGCAGTGTCAATTAAATCTTTATGTGCCACGGGAACGCCGTGCAGTAAACCAAGATTATTGCCTTTGATAATTTCCTCATCAGCTCTATCTGCTTCCACAAGAGCCCGCTCTGCATCCATCGTGACGATCGCGTTCACCTGTGGATTCACATTATCTATTCGAGCCAAATGAGCCTCTAATACCTCGCGGGCGCTAATTTTTTTTGATCGGATCAGGCTAGCAAGTTCAGTGGCATCGTAGAAACAAATATCATTTTCCATTAGGAATTCCTAAACTAAATCATCGTCGATTTACGATGATACGGGTTCTTTTAGCTCCGTGGCTGGTTCAATCCTGAATGATCCTGTCCTTAGTAGGTGCCTGAGTGCTGGGCTGAATACACCACCAAGCACAAATATTACCAACCAAAGCACACTAGGCAATATGAATAATATCCGTTCACCAGTGAAGTCTGCGACGAGCCCAAATCCTAAGTTCATAAAAGCCATGAAGCCAGCTGCAATCATTATATAAACCGCCATGATACGGCCCCGATATTCGTCGGGAACAACTTGCTGAATGAGAGTTGCCGAAACTGCCATATAGGGAGCCTCCGTTGCTCCTGACAAAAATCCACCAAATATGGCGACGAGAGGGTTGGTGGCAAATCCTATAACAAGAAGTGAAATTCCACTTCCCAAGCCAGAAACAATCAAAATACGACCACGTGCCGATTCGTCAGAAATCGTTGACACAGCGAGAGTCGTAATCAATGCTCCAAAACCCACACCGACCGAAATCGCGGCGAATGTTGAACTGCCTGATCCGATCTCATCCGATAATCCCGGTAAAAGAGCGTCGTAGGCCATAGTGAAGCCACAATGCACTCCTATTAGAGAAAGCACCAGTAACAATCGCTTATCAACATAGGCATACTTAGCTGCTGCCGCCATCGGGCTAATTACGTTGAATATACTCTCAGTGGACGGAAGTAGTGTGGATGAAGGTCTCCACTGAATTCTATAGAGTTGAAAAGTAGCCATAAGAAAAAAGAGTGCTGTCAAGACAAACACCCAACCGGTCCCGTCATCTAGAAGGGCCATAAGGATTCCTCCAATGAAGGGTCCTATCACCTTAGATCCATGTCTTGCGATACCCCTAAACGAAACAGCGCTCAATAGATGCTCACGAGGCACAAGGCTGGGAATAATAGCTTCCGAAGCAGGAGTGACGGCAGCCATTGCTGTTCCCTGTAGGATTGCTAAAACTACGACATGCCACATAACTACAGAACCAGCCAAGGTTAAAAAACCTAACATAAATGAAACAAAAGCTCCGAATAATGCAGCCACCATTGCCATCTTTCGTCTATCAAAACGGTCAGCAAATGTGCCCGCGACGGGACCTAAAAATAGCATCGGTGCCATCCCGCCGAATGTCACAAGACCAACAGCACTGGACGAGCCGGTTAATTCAAAAATCAACCAACCACGCCCGAGCAATGACGCCCAAGCTGCAGCTGACGTAAGTACATAGTTATAAAATAACTTCCGAAAATCTGGTGACTGTAAACAGGGAAACTTAGTGAGCACGAGCAAACCTTTCAAGTGTCTCTGGGCCTGCTGGTTAGAAGGCTAGCAACAAAGCTAGTTAACTCGTACCTGAAGCTACACGGCCAGCTAGATCCGACATATGAGAATCATCATGAAATCGTGAGTCTCGTTTTTCCTTCATTGCCAATAGCGCCTCACGATGCTGAACTGTCTTTCGTGCCTCAGAAAATTTGTCGTCAGATCGGCGCCAGACAGAAGCAACATCTGTCGACGCCAGATCATCCCAAATCATTCTCTTAATGCTCGCCAAAGTATCTATGGGATTTGCCGCAATCTCTTGTGCTAGTTTAATCGCCTCTGGAACAAGTTCTTCGGGTTCGTAGATTTTCCGTACCAGTCCGAGTTCGAGCGCCTCTTGCGCATTATATATTCGACCAGTCAGCATCATTTCTCGAGCTCGGTGGAGCCCTATGATACGCGGCAGCATCCATGCGCTTCCAACTTCTGGCGTGAGTCCAATTGCTGCAAATCTCATGGAAAAACGAGCAGTAGTCGAAGCTAGAAGTGTGTCGAAGAGTAATGGACCAGTTAAGCCAATTCCAACGGATACGCCATTAATCGCTCCGATAATAGGCTTGGATTCCATTATAAATGTCGGATCAAATGGTGTTCTTCGCTCCTCATGCTCGCCGGATGAAGATGACTTTCCTTGCTCAAACGTCGCATTAAAGCCCCCAATATCGGCACCGGCACTATAAGCTCTGCCATTTCCCGTACTGACAATTGCCCCTATTGACGGATCATCATTCGCGTCTTCAATAGCCTGCCTAAACTCTGAATACATGGTCGGGTTGAACGCGTTAAGTGAGTCAGGTCGATTCAATCGAACAAGTAGTACTCGCTCATGCTGTTCGACCTCTATCGTTTTCCAATCGGTCATAACATCTCCCTCATTGATGTATTATGTTTTACTAATAGCAACAGTGTAGCTGGGAAGCAGGCGCTAATACACCGCCGTCAGGATAATACGATGAACGACACGCTTATCTTACTTTTACCCGCCATCCCAGCCACGATCGCCTATAACCTTGCACGGGATCGGTCTGAGCTTGTTCGACAGATTGGCTCTGTGGTCATCTGGGGAACCGGAGTGCTGATGCTTCGAGTGATATTCTCTTAGAACTTCTCAATAAAGGCCATTGACGTCTCCCACAAGTGTTTTGCCATGTCCATATCGCGTCCCATATCTGAGCTCTCTTTTACATTATTGTCAAAAAAATATTCTCCGTTGAGGTCCGAAACTCCAGGATGTACAGCAACGTAGCATTGCGTTGCGGCTCCTTGCTCAACTGACTTGAAAAAGAGGGCGCCGCCGAGGCTCGCGCCTAATCGAACGAAAGGATTGAAGTGTCTGACTAATTCAGTTTTGATTACACCAGGATGCACGGCGAAAGCGCTCTGAGATGAGTGAGGCATGCGAGTTGCTAACTCTCTCGCAAACAACAGGTTTGCTAACTTTGATTGTCCATAAGCGCGCCAACGGCTGTATTCAAGAGTGCCTTCAAGATTATCAAATTGAATGCCCTCAGCGTATGGATTCGTGTGCGCTCTACTGGAAACCACCACAACTCGACCGGTCTCAACCAGCAAATCCAGTAGCCTTGTCACCAAATTAAAGTGCCCTAAATGATTCGTAAGAAATTGCAGCTCAATCCCATGTTTCTGATGACAAATCGGCAAGGCCATTACTCCCGCATTACAGATAATTGCATCAATGGGAGAGTTGAGTTCCCGAAGTACATCGGCCGCATTACTAACCGACGACGGCTCCGAAAGATCACACAATATGGGATGTACCGACGACCCGAGCTCTTCTTGCACCTTCAAAGATTTTTCTTGGGACCGTACCGTTCCATATATTTTGGCACCACGTAAAGCCAAGACTCTCGCAGTCTCTCGTCCTAGACCCGTGTTAACCCCAGTGATCACAATTGTCTTCCCTGTAAGATCCAATCCTTCGGTCACCTCCAGTGCAGTCGACGCAAAACCGAATCCGCTTGGTCCGACTGGCTTCTTAAAAACCGTGAGCAATGACATATTTTTTTATCCTTGGATCTACTTCGTAAGTCTAAGCAACGATACCGTGACGGTATCATGCTTACTCGTCCATTCCTCATTGCGGGTCTATCTATGTTCCTAGGCACACTGGCCTTGGGTATGGCAACTCCTGGACTCACTACTTGGGTAGCGATACTGGGAGGAGGCCCTGCGGCCCAAGGAGCGGCGTTCTCAACATTTGCGATTACTGAATTGTTCATGACACCATGGATCGGGCGGGTAGCAGACAGATATGGTCGGAAACCATTCTATGCACTCGGCTTAGCATCCTATGTGTTCGTAGCAATCGGCTGGATACTTTTTCAAAACGTAACAGCAGTTATTGCCTTTCGAGCGCTCACAGGTATCGGCTCTTCTTTGATTTTCACCATGTCGCTGTCGTATATAGGTGCTCTTGCACCTAAGGGGCAGGAGGGGCGCTATATGGGCGCATTCGCACCGTTCGTGTTTCTTGGGTTCGGAATAGGCCCGCTTCTCTATGGCATTATCCGAACTATTGGAAGCTTCGAACTACTATTTGGTCTCATGGGTCTTCTATGCCTCTTGTCCACTCTGATCGTAATTTTCTTTCTGCCAGCTAGACCTCAGCTGGAATTAGCACACCCCTCACAAAACGGTTCAGTAAAATTCGAGCAATTTGTACCCGTACCTTGGATCAGAATAGTTAAAGATTCTGGAATGCAAGGTATTTTCATTGCCAGAGCAAGTTTTGCTTGGTCAATATCAGCATGCTTTGCATTTTTACCAGTATTTCTAGAGACTGAACTGGGTTTTGCAGCCATATCAATTGGAGTCTTAATTGGAGCACAACAATTTGTGGGAGGTGGTGCCCAACCAATCACTGGGCGACTATCAGACATATTTCCGAGAACCGCCTTGGCGATAATAGGAAGTATTGCTGTGGCAATAGCGCTGGCAACAGTTGCGATAACAGAATCCTATCCAATTATGCTTGTGAGTTTCTTAATCTTTGGCGGCCTTGGGACGGCAATAGCTCAAGGTGCGGTCCAAGCTGAACAGGTGACTGTCGGACGACGGCTGGGCTTATCAACTGTTGCTGGCCTAATGGAACTTGCGTTTGCTATGGGAATCTTGACAGGGGGGCTAGGCGGAGGGCTCCTAATTCAAACTTTCGGAATGGAATCCATATTTCTTATTTCGGCAATTGTCACTGTATTCGGTGGCTTTGCCTATACATGGAGGTCTCGAGAATTTACCAAAACACCTAATACCACCACCTCTTCCTGATTGACCTATCTGGTTCCAGATAAAAAAACTAGTAGCTTGTTATGATACGTAATATTTTGATTTATTTAGTCAGGACAGAAAGGAACATACTGTGAGTTTACGAATAAATGATGAGGCACCCGACTTTAACGCAAATACAACAGAGGGTTCGATTAATTTTCATGAATGGATTGGTGACAGCTGGGTCGTACTCTTTTCACATCCAAAAGACTTTACTCCAGTTTGCACAACCGAACTTGGAGCTGTTGCCAGCCTCAAACCAGAGTTTGAAACAAGAAATTGTAAACTTATTGGTATCAGTGTGGATGGAGTAAGTGATCACGAGCTTTGGTCCAAAGACATAGAGTCTTTTCAAGGAACACCTGTAAATTATCCGCTAATCGGAGATCCGACGTTGGAAATCGTAAAGCAATTTGACATGTTACCTGCTGACGCTGGGAGCTCTGCTGAAGGACGAAACCCGGCGGATAATGCGACAGCACGATCTATTTTTGTGATCGGTCCTGACAAGAAAATTAAGGCGACTTTGACATACCCTATGAGTACCGGGAGAAATTTTGACGAGATTTTACGGCTTGTCGACTCACTTCAACTGACTGCATCTGAACAAGTAGCTACACCTGCCAACTGGAATCAGGGAGAAGATGTAATCATACTGCCGACGGTTTCGGACGAAGATGCCGCCAAGAAGTACACTGACGGCTGGGAAACGCCGCTACCCTACATTAGGTTGGTCAAGCAGCCGTAAGCCAATAGTTAATCTGTAGCAAAGGACGCCTAATGGCTAAAGGCCCGAAATGGATTTCTGACAGACTCGCCTCGGGTGGTGAAATTGTCATCGATGGCGCGAATGGTTCAGAACTTGAACGCCGTGGGGTACCTATGGATGATCGTGCTTGGTGTGGCCCATCAGTGACCACACACAGTCACATTTTAAAAGACATTCATAAGGACTACATCACGGCAGGTGCGGAGGTGATTATCACAAACACATTCGCTTCATCCCGACAAATGCTTGAACCAGCAGGCTATGGAGATCAAGTTGCCGACATGAACCAAAGAGCCGTCGCAATTGCAAAACAAGCCATAGAAGAAACCAAAGCGGAACAAGTGGCTATCGCCGGCTCTATCTCTGACGCATCTGTACAGATAGCCGTGGCAGGCTCAATCTCTGATGCACGAGCTGATAACCGTGGACTTGATACCAAATGGCTAAGTCCGCATGTACTACATGCCACCTACCGAGAACAGAGTGAATTACTCGTCGAAGCCGGCGTCGATCTACTTATCCTTGAAATGATGCAAGAGCCCGAAGTTGCAATCCCAGCGATTGAAGAAGCCTTAAAAACTGGAGTCGAAGTTTGGGTTGGTATAAGTTGCAGGAGCAATGAGAAATCGGATGAACTTGCGATGTTTGATGATTCTAGTCGTCTGTTCAGTGAAACACTTGATGCCGTAACCGCGTTTAATGTGCAATCAATCCATATCATGCATAGTCATATTGAGGATACAACCCTGGGTATTCAAGAGCTTCAAAAGCAATGGACGGGCCCGATCGGGGCATACCCTAATTCAGGCTATTTTGAGCGACCCAGCTGGAGATTTGTTGACATCGCGGAACCCACGTACTTTGCCAATCATGTCAATCAGTGGCGACAAATGGGAGTGCAAATCCTAGGAGGATGCTGTGGACTCGGAGTTGAGCATATTCGCGCCATCCACGCCTAATTATTTAACCTATACTTCTGTTAAAACGTAATCAATTCTAAGTTCAGTAATATTAGATTATTGAGTTAGAGATACGGCAAAAGGATTCAAGATGGATTTCAGGTTTACTGATGAGCAAGAAGATTTTCGATCAGGCGTAAAAAAATTCATAGAAACCACGTTAACTGAAGATTTTTGGAAATCTCAAGAAGCGAGTGAAGGCGAGCGCTCCTCTCCCGAATTCAGTCGCATGGCGGCTGAGGCTGGATGGCTCGCTGTTGCCTGGCCTGAAGAATATGGTGGAGCCGGACTCAGCTACACAGAACAGATGATTTACATGGAAGAAATGGCTGAAGTAGGTGCACCGCAGGAACACCATCGCAGAGCAGTCCAACAGGTAGGCCCATCGATAATTTTGTTCGGGAATGAAGAACAAAAACAAAAGTATCTTCCCCAGATTGCAAAGGGAGAATTATCGTTCGCGATGGGCTTGTCTGAACCAGATGCAGGATCTGACCTAGCAGCAGCAAACACCAGAGCCGTGAAAGATGGAGATTTTTACACCGTTAATGGTCAAAAAAAATGGACTAGCGGTGCTCATTATTCGGATCTTCTATGGACAGTTGTTCGAACCGACCCAAATGCGCCCAAACACAGAGGATTATCAATGCTAATCATTCCACTCGATGCGGAAGGAGTGGTGGTGGAGCCCATCCTTGATATGCAGGGTGAGCATCATTTTAATAAAGTACATTTTGAGGATGTGAAGGTACCTACTGAAAACATAGTTGGGGAGGAAAACCGCGGCTGGTATGTAAATGCATCAACTATGGATTTTGAACGATCGGGGATATCACGTATTGCAAGCCTCAGAAGGGCACTAAAACTGGCGACTACTGCTCACCAACTCCCGCAAAGTGGGCACACGTCAGAGAGCAAAAGAATGAGACTGGCGGATCTGAGTGTCTCGACAAAGGTAGTAGAATTACTAGCGTACCGAGTAGTCTCGCAACAGGCCTCCGGCTTCATTCCCAATTACGAAGTATCCATAACAAAACTGCTTGCTAGCGAAGTTGATCAAGCAATTCATAACTTGCATGTGGGGATTGATGGGCTATTTGGAAATTTATCATTCAGCAAATGGGATCGCTCTAGTGCAGATGCTGGTTTGAAACGAAATCTCAGGACATCAGCAAACGGATATGTCTCCGCAATTCCTGGGACGATCGCTCAAGGGTCCAGTGAAATCCAACGAAACGTTATTGCCACGCGCGGACTTGGGCTGCCTCGTGGCTAGTGAGCATCGGGGCGCTTTCGTAGGACTTAAAGTAATCGAACTCGGACGGTTCATCGCTGTACCGTACTGTGCCCAACTGTTGGCAGATTCAGGTGCTGATGTAATCAAAGTAGAACCAGTAGACGGTGATCAAACTAGACGAAATGGCCCAATAATACCGAATGAATCAGTTCAGTTCCTGAATAAAAACAGAGGGAAACGCTCAGTCGCAGTGAATTTAGGAAATTCACAAATTAAATTAGCGGTCAAAAAACTGTGCGAAAAAGCGGATGTGATCATCGCAAATTTCCGGCCAGGAGTAGCCGAAACTCTTGGCCTTGATTACGAGAGTCTAAGAAAAAGAAATACACGTTTAATCTATGCTGAAAATACTGGATACGGAACGGAGGGACCTCTCGCGGGGACTCCGGCGTTGGATGCGGCCATTCAGTCCTACTCAGGACTCGCACACTTGGGTCCAGAAGGTCCAAACCTGCACCCAAACCCAATGATTGATTACATGGCAGCTATGCTGCTTTCCTGGGGTATAGCGTCAGCACTGTACCATCGGGAAAGGACCAATACAGGACAGCGAATCGATGTAGCTCTGCTTCAGGCGGCCCTCGTGCTTCAAAACAATCATGCACACCACATCGATGCTATCGGTGACTGGAGAAAACAATATGTGAACTTCCTTGAGGAAGCGTATAAGGAGTCGAACCCCTGGGAAAATATCATCGAGCGGAAGGCTGAACTTGTCCCTCATGCGGCCCCAGGTGCCTACTACGGCTTTTCACAAACATCTGACGGCGTCATCGCCATCTCAGCTGGAGGAAATTCTCTACAAAAGAAGATGGCCGAACTCCTTAATATTAATGACCCGAGAGTAACCGACCCTGATTGGGAGCCACCCGAAGATATAAAAAAGTATCACGCAACTGTACGTGATGAGATTCAATCAATTTTGATAACAAATACGACTGAATATTGGCTAGAGGTACTCAGTGGGGCCGGCGTGCCCTGCCAACGGTACCAAACGCTAGAAGAGGTAATCGACGATCCGCAAATCAAAGAAAATAATTTCATGATTCACCTTGAACACGAGTTACTCGGTGGATTAGATGTTGTAGCTCCCCCGGTTAAGTTTGGTGAAACACCGTTGCAAGCTCAGGGGCCGAGTCCGGTACTGGGGAAACACACACGAGAGGTACTTTTGGAAACAGGCATGACGAACGACCTTGTTGACAAACTAGTCAATGACGGCGACGCGGTATTATTTGATTAATGAAATGAGGGAACCACAATGGGTTGGTCTATCAGCCAAGAATTTGGCTTAACGTTTCATCGGGCTCAACTCTCAAACAAAGGCTACACGTTAGTAACTCCGCTCAGCGGCGATTCAAGCTACCTCATCGACCTCAACGGAAGATTTGTTCACCGATGGGTCTTCGATGACGTTCAACCTCATATGTCAAAATTACTTGATAATGGGAATCTACTCATGATGGGAGTCGAGCGATCCTTGCTACCGCCACCATCTAGAGACTTCACTATTGAACCGCCTCCATTTGATCGACATTTGCGTCGACTTGGCGCGAATTGCTCGGTTCTCCAAGAAATCACGTGGGACGGTGAAGTTGTATGGGAACACCGAGACATTGCGATGCATCATGATTTTGTTCGACTTGAAAACGGAAACACTATTTTTCCTGTATGGACAGAAATACCTGAGGATCGTGCCAAGCAAGTAAAGGGTGGCGTAAGGCGTCCAAAAGAAAAATTACCGCCAATGCTAGGTGACGATGTTGTGGAAATAGATTCGAATGGCAATGAGGTTTGGCGAGCAGAAACATGGAAATTATTTGACCCAAAAAAAGATCCAATATGCCCTCTCGAGACAAAATGGGAATGGACCCACATAAATAGTATTGACATTAATTCAGAGGGCAATGTACTGATTTCCTGCAGGGATAATAGTCGTGTCGCGGCAATTTCCAGGAATAAAAACGACCCGGAAATTATATGGAAATACGGCTTCCCGGATACTGCTCACCAGCATCATGCTACATGGGTGACTGGAAATCAGGTGCAAATTTTTGATAATGGAATGCATCGTCAAACAGACATGTCCACTTCGCGAATAATTGTGGTTGATCCTGAAACAAATGACATTACGTGGAAATATGAAGGTAATCCTCCCGCTCAATTTTTCAGCGGGCACATATCAGGGGCGACGCGCCTTCCTAACAACAACGTCTTGATCTGCGAGGGAACATCTGGCCGACTAGTTGAGATAACTCAGAAAGGTGAGGTCGCCTGGGAATGGTGGAACCCCGTTTACAATGTGCGAGACGATGGTACGAGCATAGGCTGGTTATTTCGTGCCTATCGATACGGTCCAGATCACCCTGCCTTCGCAAATAAAGAACTCACACCAGAGAACCTCCATAAGTTGAATAGCCAGTATGGTTTGAAATAGAGAAAATTTTACCTTAAAAGAAACGAGCTGAATTATGAACAACCCAACTTCAATGAGACAGGTTCAATCCACTACCCAAAATGATGAAGTCTTAGATGTAAGAGTTATTGATGCAGATATGCCGACTCTGCGAGACTCTGATGTCCTGGTTCGGATCGAAGCCGCTCCGATTAATCCGTCTGATCTTGGATTGCTCTTTGGTCCAGCTGATATGGATAGCGCACAGTACTCAAGTGACCCAGCTACACCATCTATTAACGCCCCCATACCATCCCATCTCATGTCAGGAATTGAGGGCCGGATTGACCAAAACTTACCGGTAGGAAACGAAGGAGCAGGAATAGTAATCTCAGCCGGTCAGTCAGAGGAGGCCCAGGCTCTCATCGGAAAAGTTGTTGGATTTTCAGGAGGAGGTACCTACTCCGAGTACAAAGCTGTGAGAGCGACCCAGTGTATTCCGATGCCAGAGGGAACGAGCCCAGCACAAAGCGCCTCTTGCTTCGTAAACCCAATGACAGTTCTGGGGTTTGTCGGCACCATGAGAAGAGAGGGACACACGGCTATGGTGCATACGGCAGCAGCCTCAAATCTTGGACAAATGCTCCAGAAGGTAGCCATTGAAGAGAGTTTCAATCTGGTAAACATTGTGAGAAGCAAAGAACAAGAGGACATACTCCGTAACATAGGAGCCACCTTTGTTTGCAACTCCAGCTCAGAGAATTTTTTGCCCGAACTCACTGAAGCATTAGTCACCACGGGTGCAACACTAGGATTTGATGCCACAGGTGGCGGAAGACTCACAAGCGATATATTGGCTTGCATGGAACGAGCAGCAGTGAGTCAGGATGCAGCCTTTAGCCGCTACGGCTCCACTGTACATAAGCAGGTGTACATATACGGAGGGCTTGACCGAAACGTTACTACCTTGAACAGAAGCTTCGGAATGGCTTGGGGCATAGGAGGGTGGCTACTTACTCCATATATTCAAATTGCAGGGACTGAAGAACTTCAGAAAATGAGAGAGCGGGTATCGAGCTCAATCACAACCACATTTGCGAGCTCCTACACGAGAGAAGTATCACTTACCGATGCGCTCTCAAAAACTGCAGTGGACGAGTATAGAAAACAAGCGACAGGACAAAAGTTCTTAATTAACCCAAGTCTCTGAAGCTGAGCTTTATCACTCAGTCAAATGCTGCAATAACTTCTTCCTCAAAACGCTGAAATTCACTTGACTCGTTTGGAAGACGTCCAAACATAATTTCATCAACCCCCTCGTCGATAAACTCGCCTATCCTGTCGACGATATAACCAGCTGATCCGGCAACTGTGTTTGGCCCAATCATATCCACAAACTCTTTCGTTTTGGACTGATCATCTGAAAGCATAGTTGGCATCAATATTGTTTTCCGAATTTCATCAGGGTTTCGTCCAAGCTTTTCACAATGTTGATTCAAAATAGTGATTTTCTCGCGTAGTAATTCAATCGACATTCCACGACGCGCGAAGCCGTCCAAATTAAACACATCACCATACATTGCTAACGTTTTCAAGGTACGCTTCGGGCCCGTACCACCAACCATGATCGGGATATGAGGTGTTTGATAGCTTCCGGGTGAAAGAGGTGCCTGAATAAGCTTGTAATACTGGCCAGCAAAGTCTACTGGGTCCGTGCTCGTGAACAATAATCTAATAAGTTGACACGCTTCCTCTAACCTGTCTGAGCGCTCACGCATTGACGGAAAATCCCAGCTGTAGGCTTCATGCTCACGCTGAAACCAACCAGCGCCGAGGGCTAGAGTGAATCGGCCATGAGAAATATGATCGATCGTTCCCGCCATCTTGGCAAGAAGAGCTGGATTCCGATAGATATTACCAAGTACTAGGTGGCCTAACTTCAACTTATTTGTTATTGAGGCAATCCCTGCAAGAGTAGTGAATCCTTCGTATGCCGCTAGCGATTCAGCCGCACCGCCACGATTTGGAGGAAGAAAATGATCAGCCAAATACACGCTGTGCCATCTACCTGATTCCATAGTTTCGACGACCGAACGAATGTCATCCCAAGTGGTTAAATAGCAACTTACCTGAGCTCCAAATTTCATACGACACTCCTTTGCATGCATAATACGTATCAGTTTGAGAAGCATACTCATTTCGGGTCAACTAAGCCAGCGACTCAATGCCAATCATCCTATCCAATCGAATCGAAACAAAAGAAAAATAGCATAGAAAAACAGAATCACACCAATTGATCGTGTGACCATAATTTCGCGTTGCCGGAGTCTGTCAAGTAAACCTGAGGTAGACAACACGGTAGCGACAGTTATGTACCAAAATCCATCCGTACACATCCCCAAAATGCCCATTCCTATAAGTGTTGTGTTACTCATCGTCGTTTCAACAAATGGTGAATACATAGTCAGCATCCAAGCCAATATTTTCGGATTAAAGAATGCGACTGAGAAGCCTTGAATAAAGGCAACTCTTGAATTGACGTTTCGTTGATCTTGATGGTCGAGGTCGGAATTTTGGGACTTCGAAGTTGAGCGAACAAAACTTTGCGCCAAATAGAGAAGAATGATCACGCCTATCACGCGTAACAAATTATCGATTTCCGGGTAATTTTTTAAGGTGACTGCAATGCCTGTTGCTGCAAGAAACGCATAGATTCCGAAACCTATGCCATGGCCAATCCCCGTCACAACCCCATATCGGCGGCCACCAAAAAGAGTGTTCCTAACTATGAGGGCCAATGACGGCCCCGGCATAATTGCCCCTAGCATCAAAACCATGGCGAGGGTAATCCAAGTTTCAAAGTTAATAGGAGTTAGTCCAATCACCTAAAATCTTGGATGCTTCTGTTATGGTCGGGGAGCCGGGATTTGAACCCGGGACCTCCAGTCCCCCAGACTGGCGCGCTGCCAGACTGCGCCACACCCCGTAAACAGATCTTGAATGCTATCACCTGTAATTCAACAAAACTATAAGTACAAAAATAACCAGAAAATGGAAGCGGTAAAAATAAATAGAGGTAGAAACCATTTTATGCTTAGCGCACGAAATTTTCTTGCAATTAGAGCAGCAGCTACAGCGCTCACACAACTGAAAAAGAGAAAAAGCAAAAAACCCACTTCAATCGAAGAGAAAGGCAGATAGGTACTCAAAATACTGACCTCGGCCACCAATAAGCCCACCAAAATACTCGCCACCAAAATACTTGTTCGTTCTCTGAATTGAACTTGCAGCAATATACCCGCGTAAGAAAAACCCACGAAGCCCGCAAGAAGTATCTCTCGTGCGCCGCCCATCTTTGAGACGCCCAAAAAGAGAAAAAGAATTAGTAAACTGAGAGAAGCTCCCAGAAAATATAAACTTTGAGCGCTAGATCCTTCATATCCTGGGTCAGGAACCACTTTAAAAAGTAACCAAATAAATAAAGTTAGAACCAAGGCAGAAAGCAGAATCCACACAATTGTGAGATTTTCATCTAAAAAATATGCTGAGATCCACGACAAGCCGACAAGCATGAATACCGGCAAAAAAGATAGATAAACAGCACTAAAAGCGCTTGGTAATGAATCAGGCAAAAGTCTACTGAGTGTCGTAGATATAGCCACTAGATAAAACCCAGCCGTACACCCAATTATAAGGCTAGGTGAATGCGGCGTATAAGCGAAAAAAGACAAGGCAATCAGCGAAACAAAACCCAAAATTACACTTGTCAGACCCTGTTCGCTTAAAAATTTACTCGGAAAGTGGTTCTTATCAAATAGATGCATAGGTCCATTCCCGAGCGGATATTACTCCTCCGCAAATACTGGGTTCTCAAGTCCAAATATCTCGGCTGCATTGTTCCATCTAATACGACTCGACTGATCCTCATCTAGCTCAACTTCTTTAAAAATTGATTCAAGATTATCTACATGTGACTGAATTTCATCATTACCACAGTCCGAGCCCCATACTAATTTTTCAACCCCAATCTCTTGACCGACTAGGCCTCTTTCGACAGCGTGACGTTCTATTGTGTCGCCACCGGACAGATCGAAAAAAACGTTGGGACGCCATCTTGCTACAGATGCTGACTCGTCATAATTACCCGTGCCACCTAGATGGGCACCTATCAGACGCAAATCAGGAAAAGTATTAGCTATCGTATCCATGTGAAATGGTCGCATTCTTGTTGCAGAAGCATTTCTTCCAAAGCTCAATATCTGTTCTTTCATCCGGCGTTCCTGCATATTTTTATACGTTTTAGCTGCCTCCACGTCACGCCTTGGGTGGGTAGCTGCGTAATCAATAGCTCCTCCTATCACGCCCATATGAAGAAGGATCGGCATACCCAGGCGTTCCGCCATTTCATAGACCGAAAAGTACTTCAAATCATCGTATGCACGTCGGACACCGATCATCTTCAAGCCCACATAACCCATATCGAATAATTGTTGAACGGACCGCCCATCTATCTCTTCGGGATCGACCACAGCAGACGGCATAAATAGGTCCTCGTGCCGTCTAGAAAACGTAATTGATTCTTCATACCCCATACCAAATCTACCGCCGCATAAAAGGCTAGCCTTCACAACCCCAGCATTCCGCAAGGCATCGGCTCTTTGGTCAATAGACTTCTCATTATCTTGTGCATCTGGATCTTGCCAGTTGCGTGGAAAATGACAATGCACATCGAAAATAGGCTCTGACATCGGTATCACCTTTCTACTGAATAAGTTCTATTGAAATCGTACAGCAACTTTTAGCTAAAGCCTTCTGGATGTGCCATAAAACTCGATATCGAAACCAAGTGATTTCCAGAAGACTAAAGCAGATTCATTACTATATAAAATATCGGCTTCTGCCACCATTGCACCGTATGAACGCAATTTTTTCATGGCAATTGATACTGCCTTCGTTCCAATACCTCGGCGTCTTGCAGATTCAAAAATGTAAAACTCTGAAATTGATCCAATCAGAATGGATTCATCTGGCCAATCCGGAAAGCAACGAATCATAACAAAACCAACCCGTAATTTTCCTTCCACTACCCAAAACATTTCTCGGCCTAAGCCATCGCCAAGCTCAGCAACGACCGCGTCACGATACATCACTATTTCTTTCCGATTGTTTCTCACTTTGTGTGGCTCGAGTTCGTCTGAATATTTCAAGTACTCAACAAAAAAATCATCATAGTCCATCGGAGTAATCGGCACCAAAGCTACTACTCCAGGTTTAACCGACATAATCTTTACCTGGATAAATCTCAGCGAGTGTCGATACGCACAAAACGTCATCTCTCGCAATTCTTGAAGCTCGATCAATAAGAACACCACCAATTCCGGCAGACTTAGCTCCTCCAATATCATCTTCCATCGAGTCGCCGATCATGAAGACCTGGTCCGATTCAAGATCTAATTCACGCAACGCTTTGTTGAAAATTAAGGGATGTGGTTTTCTCACGCCGACCCGAGCACTTGTAACTACAACCTTGAAATACTTAGCAATACCTAAATAACTGAGTACATCAGGCAATACCCAATCGTGGTTAGAAACAACAGCCAAATCAATATTTCGAGCTTCACAGAGTGCCAGAAATTCAATCGTGTCGGGATAAAGTTCATAGAGAGAAAGACTTGATTCAGCCTCAGAAATTTTCTCGGCCGCCGACCGAAGAACATCTTCCTCAAAAAAAACTAAAGAATCTAATGCCCCTTTTAATCTTGAAAAAGCGATCTCACATCTGAGCTCTCTATATGAGGCTTCGCTTTTTGATTCATCAAAATGCTCAATTCCCCGTTTAGTCAGCCAAGGTGACCATGTATCAGTCAGTGGCTTAACTCTCATCGCCGCCGTTAATTCAGTTTTAGAAAGACTTATTCCAGCGGAAGATGCAATTTGGCTGTACATCTCTAAGTGCGGAATTCTCATGAATCCAAGAGTCTTATCGAAGTCAACTAACAGTCCTTTAATTTTTGAACTCAACATCTAACGAACACCATTCTCATGCTCAGCTTAGGTCACAAGAAGACGAAGCAAATTCTCAATGTCCTTGAGATTTCCGTCATTCAAATCCTGTGATTCGATTTCCATTTGGAGATGTCCAACCTTTGAGCTTCTTGGCAAGTCTGTGGATAATTTTCGACCTGAAAAAGGCGCTCGCGGATCTGACTCAAGCACTGTCTTACCTCCGCCGTGAGTAATTGCCGTTAACTTCGCTGCATATGCCATCAAACGTATCTTAATCAATAAAAAATATGTCAGCAGCCTTTCCGGTATAACCCCATAACGATCGCGTATTTCTCTTTCAAGTTCTTCCAACGTGACTAATGATGTGACCATTGAAATCCTCATATAAAGACTTAGTCTCTCATCAATATCTGGGATGAATGAGTCTGGGATATCCCCACTGGTGGGAAGGCTTATTTTAATCGTACGGAGAGCTTCTTGCCTCTGGCGAATTTCTCGAAGTTCTAGCTTGCCACCTTCAAGATCGGCCTTAAGTCGTTCAACTGCCTCAGCAAGCATATCCATATACAAGTCAAGTCCGATAGCCGCAATATGGCCGCTCTGCTGGCTTCCCAACAAGTTTCCGGCCCCCCTAAGCTCCAAATCTCGCTGTGCAACGCGCAGGCCAGACCCTAGCTCAGATGATTCAAAAATTGCGGTGAGTCTTTGTTGCTGAATATCCGTCATTGACCCATGATGAAATAAATATGCATACGCTTGTTGATCTGAGCGCCCAACTCGTCCCCGAAGCTGGTAGAGCTGAGAGAGTCCCAGACTTTGAGCTCGATCGATAAGAATTGTATTAACGTTAGGGATATCTAAACCAGACTCGATAATCGTTGTACTGATCAACACATCAGCGTTCAAATCAATAAATTCTCTCATCACTGACTCGAGATGCCATTTCGGCATTTGCCCGTGTCCGACAAGAATACGCGCCTCTGGTACAAGATTGCGAATCTCATCAGCGAAGGCGTCGATAGTCTTGACTCGATTATGAACCAAATAAACTTGGCCTCCACGAGCAATTTCCCTTCGAATTGCTGTTTGCAAAATTTCTGTATCCCATCCTAGTACATACGTTTGTATCGATTGCCTACCTAATGGCGCCGATTCTACCCTAGACATATCTCTGATCCCGGCCAGCGCCATATGGAGGGTTCGTGGAATCGGAGTTGCAGACAGTGTGAGGACGTCAACTTCAAAACGAATTTCCTTTAATTTGTCTTTATGGGTGACTCCAAATCGTTGTTCCTCGTCAATAATAGCCAACCCAAGATTACTGAAATTTACGCCACGTACCCGCTTGGGTATCTCTGGATCCAACACAGCAGTATCAGACTCCGGCTTCTCCTCTTTGTCATTGAGTTCATCAATAACAAGTGGATCCACAACTCGGTGGCTGTGCTCCAATATTCGATGAGTACCGATCAAAATGTCAATCTCTCCGGCTTTTACCTTTGCGGCAATTTGTCGAGCTTCTTTAGCCGTCCGAAATCCTGACAACATTTCGATATGCACTGGAAATCCCGCCATCCTTTCCCTAAATGAGTTGAAATGTTGCTGAGCCAGTACTGTGGTTGGACACAAAAGAACAACCTGAAATCCATCCATTACCGCCTTGAAGGCTGCTCGAATTGCTATCTCCGTTTTTCCAAACCCAACATCGCCACAAATTAGTCGATCCATGGGTTTAGGTGTTTCCATATCTTTTTTTACCGCGGCTATCGCCTCAAGCTGATCAATTGTTTCAACATAAGGAAATGCACTTTCCAGTTCATGTTGCCATTCACCATCCGGTGAGAATGCATAACCGGGCTTTATGGATCTTGCCGCATAAAGACTCAAATATTGGCCAGCGACAACCTCAACAGCATTCCTCGCGCGAACTCTAGTTTTATTCCACTCGCCTGTTCCCAAATGAGTAAGTCGTGGCACTCGGGCTGTCGGACCAATGTATTTTGATATCCGTAATGGGCGGTCTGTTGGCAAAAACAACTTGCCATCATCGGCAAATCGCATTTCTAAATAATCACGGTCTACTTGGTCTACCCTCCGTTTAATTATTCCTATAAATCGAGCCACACCAAACTCAGCAATGACGACATATTCGCCTGGTGAAATTCCATCAAGCGAATAGTGCGATACATCCGTTTTTTTTACTGCGGAAATAGCGCCATGTCTAACCCCTAAAATTTCCCTATCCGTCTGGAAAACCAATTCTCCGTCAGCTAGTTGTTTCGACCAACCTTCAGGCGCAGACCCTTGGATAAGCCGAGCTTCAGAAATCTCAACCTTATCCACTAAAGCAGATTCAACTTCCAGCGTAAGATTTTCTAGATCCAATTCCTCTTTCAATCGCTGGGCTTGGGTGGTGAATGAAACAACTCTATCGCCTCGCACTAGACGCCTGCTGATATTCTTTGCCACTGCCGAAAGTCGTCCATTGAATGGCTCCAACGACTGGAAATCAAGATGTAACTGATTCTTATCAGACCCACTCAACCAAGGGTCGAATTCAACTCTATTTGGATAATTCCAAAGAGCTGCCAACAAAGATTCTCCAACGACATGAGGTAGCGGAATTTGACTACTAAACTCTCCAGAGGTCGCCAAAGTGTCCCTGCGTTGACTAGCATTTTCATCCAACGCGATAAGTTGAGTCTGCAAATCATCACGAAGTTCCGCAAACATTATTGTGGATGAATCAATATGGTCCAGCAGGGTTGAACTCAGAACCAATGGACCATATCGGCCTGGGCTGGAAAGAATTCCTGATCGCAATAGAGTTTCGTCTTCCTGTGTCTGCAGATCTTCCGCACCGGAAATTTTATCCGCGAGCGATCGCATCGCAGTTGGCGAGGCAAGCCATTCTGAGCTAGGTGGAAGATATACTTCTTGTTTTTCCTCTTTAGATCGCTGATCGACCAACGAAAATTCTCTAATTGACTCTATCAAGTCACCGAAAAATTCTATACGAACCGGATTGTTCGCGGTCGGTGTGTAAACATCTATAATGCCCCCCCGGCGCGAGAAATCTCCAGGTTTTTCGACCAGAGAAGTGAGTTGGTAACCGGAAGAAGAGAGGGTAGTGAGTAAGTTTGATAAATCAACTTGGTCTTCGCATCTCAGAAGTCCTGGTCCCCTGAGTAAATCCTGAGAGCTAAGGGTGCGTTCCGCTAGGGCCGTAATGCTCGTGACCACTATCTTTGGATCATCACTGTCAGCAAGAGAAATAAGAGTGGAAATTCGTTCGATTGAAGCGCGTGTACTCACACCTTCACGTGCATATGGAATCTGATTTCGAGACGGAAATCTCAGCACTCTACTTGGCGAAGTCCATAAGCTCAGTTCTGCTGCAAATTCCTGCGCATCCCGTTCCGTCGGTGTAATCCATACAGCTGAAGATTGCAGTATCCGGCTTAAAACAGAAACAATAGCAGGTTTAGCAGAGTTCAGGACATTGAGTCGGACAGCTCGCCGTTCTCTAAGATATTGACATACTAATTGAATATCTGGCGCATCAGCTAAATGTGCGACTAGGGGATCTAGCACAGCGTGTTCGAACGAATGACCTATTTGTGCTGAACCAGTAGATTCCATTTTTACCTAATACAAGAAATTGCACTACCAAGTGTTTTTTATTGTTACATATCGCTACGTGTCTGAATTTAGAAAATTCATTGCGGCTTCGTTATCCTCAGCAATAGAGATTTTTATAGCGGCTACCATCAGTGAAGTTGCGGAGGAAAGTTGGTTTAAATCAGATGAATGAGGTCGAGATAAAACCCAGTTAGCAATCTCATCTGACCCATAAACTGGCTTACCATTCTCATCAATTGGTCGCCCAATACCCACACGGATACGTGGGATATGTTGAGTACCTAAAACATTAATGATGGACTTCAGGCCACGATTTCCACCGTTGCCCCCCGTCAATCTCATTCTCACTTCGCCAGCTGGGAGATCAATGTCATCACAAATCACGACTATCTCCGAGGGCTTAATCCCCTGCTTCCTAATTTTTTTAGCAAGTCCGAGCCCAGTTTCATTATAGAAACTAGTTGGGTAAGCCAGTAATATCTTGTTGCCATTGATTTCTATTTCTCCAAAAGTAGATTCAGAGGATTTTTTTCGGTCTGAGGCTAAGCTATACGTGACCATCAGTTCATCTAGGCAACTGACTCCAATATTGTGGCGTGTCCCGATATATTTAGACCCAGGGTTCCCAAGTCCACAAATCAACCGGGGTCGTGCTTCGCCCACGGCGTTTACATCATCGTGTACCTGAGATGCCTCGGTTGGCATAATTTTCTTTCGAAAGTTAGCAAATTGGTTACGAAATGGAGTCACTATACCAAACCTTAATTACTCTCTTTATCCTCGCCATACAAAGATCCTGCCTCTCAAGCCGACGTTGTGCAACCCAGTATGCGCGGTAAGATGTTGTCTATGAACTTAAACACGGCAGATTCGTGGGAAAATAAAAAAATTACGGTACTTGCCGGCGGTGTCGGAGCTGCAAGATTTCTGTATGGTCTTCAAAATATTCATCCACCTGATTTAATCACAGCCGTGTGCAACGTTGGCGACGATCTAGCATGGAACGGCCTGCATATCTGTCCTGATATAGATACTCTAATTTATACGCTCGCTGAGGTTGAGGGTGATTTCGGATGGGGGATTCAAAACGATTCCCAAGACACTCTTGACGAACTAGAAGTACTCGGAGAAGAAAGATGGTTTCAGATCGGAAACAAAGATCTCGCAACACATTTAATTCGTAATCGCGTATTACAAAATGGAGGGACGCTCACCGACGCAACGCAGATGATTGCTGATGCAAGAAACATCAAGTCTCGCGTTATTCCTGCCACTGATGACCCACACCCTACCTTTGTTATTACGAATGAGGGTCGACTCTCGTTCCAGCAATACTTCGTGGAGCGTCGTGGGGAGCCTCAGGTTTATGAATTTGAGTTTCCCAACCTCAAACATGTACGCCCAGCACCCGGAGTGATAGATGCAATCAGAGATGCCGATTACCTATTTATTGCACCCAGCAACCCATTTGTCTCAATTGACCCAATTATTCAAATCCCCACAGTGCGCGACTCAATTCTTGGAAGCCGGGCATTACGAGTGGGAGTTTCTCCCATAGTCGGAGGCAAAGCAATTAAGGGACCGGCTGGCGCGATGCTTAAGTCACTAGGACACGAAGTCTCAGCCTATGGGGTCGCACGAATATATGAGGAATTAGTTGACCTGTTTATATACGATGAGATTGATAGCCAGTTAGCCACCAAAATGGAATCTCTCTCAATCAATACCCAATATTGCGACACAATGATGGTGAATCGAAAGGCCCGCACAACAGTTGCTTCGAACATAAAACAGCTAATAACTAGTCATATAAATGAGAGTGCATGAGCAATACTAACAAGTCTGACACCACCATCGTCGTTGCTGTCCAATCAACAGACAACGCTAAGTCTCGGCTAAGTTCAGGCCTCAATCGCTTCCATCGAAGAAACTTAGTTCTCTCAATGCTTGAGGATCTTCTAATAGCAATTAGAGAGATTCACAATGGCCCTTTAGTGATTGTGACGGAATCATCCGAATATGTCGAAATTAGTGATAGATTCGGAGCAGATCTCATTTTCGACTACGGGAAAGGTTTTAAGCAAGCCGCAGAAACTGCAATCCAGCACATATCCAACAATCATTTAAGTGACTCAATTCTTATACTACCTGGAGATATACCTCAGGCAAAAAGTTCAGATTTGAACACTATTCTTGAAATTCTCAGTTCGCCTCAGTCAAATATCCTAGCCCTGTCAGCATCCGAAGATGGAGGTACAACCGCATTAGGAGTCAAACCCTATTCAATGTTCTCCCCGCAGTTCGGTCCGGATTCGGCCAGCAAGCATCGGGACGAAGCCAACCGAAATGCAATGAAGATTATTGAACTTTCACTTGAGTCCTTCAAGATCGATGTCGACACAATCGACGATCTGATACGTATAGAAAATACTGTTGGCCGACAGACAAGAAAGGCTCTATCAAAAATAGCCTTCGAAAACACCATCTCAGCACGACGGTCTTTCAGGGGAATTATTGGACCTTCACTTGACAGGAGCGATGTCGAGGAACTTGTCTCGCTGGCTATGACAGCGCCAGCACCGCACCATACTACGCCGTGGCGATTCGTCGCGATCGATTCGAAAAATAGACTCGATCTTGCGGAAAGTATGGGACTCAAGTGGAAGGAAGATCTCCAAAAAGACGGCACCACCAGCGATATAATTCAAAAAGCACTAGAGAACTCTAAACAACGCATCCTGACCGCACCAACTCTATTACTAGGCTGCCTCGTGAAGGACGGATTAAATACCTACGCAGATACAACACGCGCAGAAGCAGAGTGGGGACTGGCACAGCATTCATTCGGAGCAGCATTAGAAAACTTGCTGCTCGCCGCACACAGTAGAGATTATGGCGCATATTGGATATCTGCACCTCTATATGCACAAGAAACTGTAAGAAACTCTCTGGGCTTAGACGCTGCCTGGCAGCCCCAAGCTTTCGTCGCGATCGGTCATAAGACACCTGATTACAAGCCGTTTGACCGCCCACCACCAGACATCGCAAATAATCTTATATGGCGCTAATTAACCCATTTTTTAATCGTCGAAATCCGATAATTATTTGCATCGGTTGCGAGAGCACTCTCCTGCCCATTAAAAGCATGTGGACCGCCCGGATAAATAGCTAAGTCGGATTCATTGCCAGCAGCTAACCATCTCGCATGCATAAACAACGAGTCATCCAACAAGGGATCGAGAGTGCCCACTGTGAATAAAGCAGGAGGCATGTCCCGTAAATCTGAATAGAGTGGGGAAATATCAGAGTCACGCCTATCTTCATTATTCTGAAGGAACGAATCATAAAACCAATTCATTATTTTCTCGTCAATTACTAAACTGTCCTTTCCGATACTTGATTGGCTTGGACTTCCTCCAGAAAGCTCATACGCACCGTAGACCAAGTCGGTACCTTTCCAATCGGTAAAACCATGACGATCACGAAGGCGCAAAAGTGTTACAGCTGCCAAATGACCTCCAGCAGATCCGCCTCCTATCACTAAATTTGATGACCCAAACTCAGAAGATGCGTGATCAATTAACCAAAGTGCTGCAGCTTCACAATCGTCGGGGCCAGACGGATACGGATGTTCCGGAGCCAGTCTATATTCCACAGAAACTACTGCTACCCCGGATCGCTGTGCGATATCCCAAAGAGCTTGATCTTGCATTTTCGAACTACCGAGTACCCAACCACCACCATGAATCCAAAGCAAAACCCCGCTAATGACCTCAGGTCGAAAAATGCGTAAGCCTACAGGATCAGAATCACCCAAACCTGGGCACGTAGTCTCAACCGCAATATCTGTTAGATATACGGGCATCCCTGCACGGCCAAGACCCAACTCTCGGCGGCGACGGGTCTCTAC